>Ga0255040_10000469_pt1 | contig 10549 bp, 7 predicted proteins | sample BC1_12_2_MG_FD_181711 | JGI IMG/M metagenome (GOLD analysis project Ga0255040, IMG submission 181711) | Seawater microbial communities from Strait of Georgia, British Columbia, Canada - BC1_12_2 | ecosystem: Environmental > Aquatic > Marine > Strait | place: Canada: British Columbia | collected... | reverse complement strand
CAAATTCCAATACCCAATGACCAAAACAAAAAACAGGTTTGGAATTTCGGATTTCGGTCATTGTGATTTGTTTGATATTTGTGATTTGTGATTTGGAATTTACTATTCTGTCCTCTGTCCTCTGTCCTCTGTCGTCTCTCCTGTTTCTTCCGTCTCCTCCGCCTCGATTATCGCCTGACGCCGGCCCACGGCAATGTAGATAACTGCGCCAATGGGCGGTAGGAGAGTCACCACCGCAAACCAGATAACCTTCGACTTAAAGGTGGGAAAGCTGCGGTAAGCTATATCGCGGATGGCCCACACGGTGGGAAGAAAGAGCAGTATAAACACCCCAACAAGCAACAGTATTCTTAAAATAACTCCCGTGTCCATATCTATCTATTATCCTTGTTCACATCATTAGTTCTAGTACGCCCCAAAGCAGCGCGATTCTATCATAGTCATTGATCATTGGCCATCTGGCAATGCGCATTGCACATTTCACATTTTAAATCTGAAATCCGCAATTCGAAATCTTCAATCTAAAGATGAGGAATTCTTAGACTAGCCTTTTTCGCAAGCAGAGCTTGCTCCTACAGAAATGCTATTAATTGCAATCCATCATGTAGGAGCAACCTTTGGTTGCGATTCTAGTCCATACTATTATCCAAATCCATTAGATCGCGGCTGGAAAGCCGCTCCCACAGGAGAATCACTTTCTTCTTTCTTCTATCTCTTGTCCTCTATCTCCTGTCCTCTGTCCTCTGCCAGCTGTTTGCTGTCCTCTGTATTTCCCTATGCGCTATGCTCTATGCCCTATGCGCCATTTCCGCCTTCCAGATAGCTCTTAAGATAACGCGCTGTGTAAGACCTCTCCGTCTGCTCGAGCAACTCCCTGGGTGATCCGCATGCCACCAGCTCTCCCCCGCCGTCACCGCCCTCTGGTCCCAGATCAATAATGTGATCAGCAGCCTTGATCACCTCCAGATTGTGTTCGATCACCACCAGGGTGTGGCCATAATCTACCAAGGCCTGCAGTACTGCCACCAGTTTCTCCACATCAGCAATGTGGAGTCCGGTGGTGGGTTCATCGAGAATATAAAGGGTCCGGGCTCGATGGTTTTTCGCCAGTTCATTGGCCAACTTTAACCTCTGAGCCTCACCACCGGAGAGGGTTGGGCTGGATTGTCCCATACTGAGGTACCCCAGCCCAAGGTCGACGAGGAACCGGAGCGAGCGTTTGATCTTAGCCACCGCTCCAAAGAAGTCTGCCGCCTCCTCCAGCGACATCTCAAGTACTTCCGCTATGTTTTTGCCCTTATAGCGCACTGCCAAGGTTTCGCCATTGTAGCGCTGGCCGTTGCACTGTTCACATCGAACATAAACATCGGGCAAGAATGCCATTTTCACCCGCACCAGACCTTGACCTTTACAGTTTTGGCATCGTCCGATGGCGACGTTGAAGGAAAAACGACCTGGTCCGTAACCCCGGGCCCGCGCCTCTGGAGTTAAAGAAAAAAGACGCCGGATATCATTGAAAACCCCCACGTAGGTGGCTGGCACAGAGCGAGGGGTCCGACCGATCGGGCTGTGATCCACCTCCATAACCCGATCCAGGTGTTTCCACCCGGCAAGTTCCTGGTGCTCTCCAGCCTGAAGTTCAGCCTTGCTCAGTTTGTTGGCAAGTGCTTTGTACAGGGTTTCTTCCACCAAAGTACTCTTACCAGATCCGGACACACCGGTTACACAGGTAAATGTGCCCAGAGGCACGGAAACATCAATGTTCTTGAGATTTCGTGCCCTGGCCCCACTAAGCATGAGCCAGTTGCCTGAGGACGGTTTTCTCTCTGAGGAAGCCAAATTCCTCCGGCCGTTGCCGTTGAGATACGCTCCGGTAATGGATTGGGGTGTCTGTTGTAGATCAGTAAGAGTGCCGCTGGCTACCAAGTCACCTCCGTATCGCCCGGCGCCAGGACCGAGATCTATGAGGTGATCTGCCCTGCGAATGGTTTCCTCGTCGTGTTCCACCACAACGATGGTGTTACCCTTCTCCTTCAGTTCGGTGAGGGTGTCCAAGAGTTTGTCGTTGTCTCGGGGATGAAGACCGATGGTGGGCTCGTCGAGAATATAGCAGACTCCACGCAGATTGGATCCCATTTGGGCCGCCAACCTTATCCTCTGGGCCTCGCCCCCTGACAGTGTATCTGCGCCGCGACCAAGGTGCAGGTAATCCAAACCCACCTGTTCGAGGAAGTCCAGACGGTTGAGGATTTCATCGAGCAGGGGCTTGGCTATGTCAGCATCTCGTCCAGAGAACTGCCAGGTAGTAAAAAGCCCTCTAGCGGCCGACACCGATTGATCACAGACATCCCATATATTCCTGCCGTTTATCCTCACGCTCAAAGCGGTCTCGTTCAGGCGAGCACCTTTGCATACCGGACAAACGTCGCCGTCAACAGAACCTCCCCGGTGGCCAATGCCTTCGCATCGGTCACAGGCACCGTGTCTGCTGTTGAAGGAAAACAACCTGGGATCAAGACTGGGCATACCCAGGTGGCAACGGCCGCATGTTAGACGACGGCTGTAAAATACTTCGTTCTTCTTGCCTCCCCACGCCACTAGTTGGCCATCTCCCACTGCCAGAGTCTCATCCACCACCCCAGCCAATTCTACCTCACCATCTTTGGAAAACCGTTTCCACTTTCTTATGACTATTTCCACATCATGTTCCTGAAATCGTGCCAGTTTTGGAATAGGATTCAGCGAATATATCTTCCCGTCTATCCTCGCCTCCTCATATCCTTGAGCCACAGCTCGTTCCAGTATCTGACGGTGAAATCCTTTGCGGCCCATTATTTTCGGGGCCAGCAGGATCAGACGCTTATTGTCAAACCGTTGGCGGAGATCACGGGTCATTTGTTCCGGACTCATAGCGCTTATGATCTGCCCACAGATTGGACAGTGTGGTTTCCCTACTTTGCTGAAGAGGAGGCGAAGATAGTGGTAGATCTCAGTAATGGTGGCCACGGTGGAGCGTCGCCCCATCTGACTACTGCGCTGATCAATAGCAACAGTTGGTGGTACGCCGCTTATTTCTTCCGCCTCGGGTCGGTCGAAAACTGGCAGATATTGACGCGCAAAGGTAGAAAGGCTGTCTAAATAGCGGCGTTGCCCCTCGGCAAACAGGACATTAAACGCAAGGGTAGACTTGCCCGAACCCGAAACCCCGGTGACCACCACTAGTTGGTCGCGAGGCACGTCTAAGGTCAGGTCTCGTAGATTGTGCTCGCGGGCGCCGCGAATCTTTATTGCTCCATTCTGCTCTGGACCTCCATTCATGTCGGCTACAGGAGCAGCAGTTTCGAAGCCTTGCCAATATCTGGCAAGAAAACGACCCGTGTGTGATGCAGAGGACTCAGCAATCTCCTCTGGTGTGCCCGCGATAACAACTTCGCCGCCCTCATCTCCGCCTTCGGGTCCAAGGTCTATGACATGATCAGCAGCTTGGATCACATCAAGGTTATGCTCCACCACCACCATTGAATTGCCTGCGTCAACCAGCCGATTCAACGTTTTCACCAGTAACCTGGTGTCGTCGGCATGGAGACCGGTGGTCGGTTCATCAAGTATGATGAGGGTGTTTTTACTAGCTTTTATTCCCAGGGAGCGGGCGAGCTTCAATCGCTGACTTTCGCCTCCGGAAAGAGTGCTGACGGGCTGTCCCAGACGGAGATAGTCGAGTCCAACATCACGTAGTGGTAATAGCGCCTTAATAATACGATTTTGATCCGCAAACAGCTCCATGGCCTCAGCTAGGGTCAAACCCATGACTTGGCCAATGGAAAAACCGCGGTAGCTGACCTCCAGAATTTCTTCCCTGAAGCGCCGCCCCTTACACACAGGGCATTCCAGATAAAGATCAGCCAGAAATTGCATTTCGACTTTCTCAAATCCCTGTCCAGCACAAGCCTCACAACGACCACCTGTGGTATTAAAGGAGAAGTGGCCAGGACCGTAGTTTCTGAGTCGCGCCAGATCAGTTTTGGCAAAGAGCTCACGAATGGGGGTCAACGCTCCACTATAGGTAAGCAGGTTAGCCCGTGGAGATCGGCCAATAGCCTGCTGATCCATAAAGACCACGTCATCGAGATACTCCAACCCCTTTATCTCGCGGCAGTAACCAGGCGTTTCGGTGGCGAGTCCCTGACGCCGCAGCCAATTGCGATATAGTACGTCCTCCACCAAAGTACTCTTACCTGAACCGGACACGCCGGTAACAGCAACCAATCCGCCCAGGGGAATGCGAACATCAAGGGTTCGCAGGTTATGAGCTTGGATACCCACAAGGTCCAACCAGTGATTTTTTCGTGGCCTCCTTCTTTTTGTTGGACGAGCGGGACGGCTGCTGCCTGTGATATATGCTCCAGTCCGCGAGCTTTTGGCCGCGGAGATTTCAGAACTGGGGCCGGCGAACACCGCTTTTCCCCCGCGCTCGCCAGCTCCTGGTCCCAAATCCACCAGATAGTCGCTGGCACGAATAATTTCCGGATCGTGCTCCACAACCACTACTGTGTTGCCTTGACGCGTCAGGGCCCTGAGGATTCTCACCAGTCTCCGGTTGTCTCTTGGGTGCAACCCTACACTGGGCTCGTCCAACACGTAGAGAGTATTTACCAGGGGTGAACCCAGAGCACGAGTGAGGTGTACTCGCTGCACTTCACCTCCGGAAAGGCTGCGGGACTGACGGTCCAAGCTCAAATAGCCAAGTCCCACCTCAGACAAGTAGGTAAGCCGTCCAATAATTTCTCTAAAAACCAGCTTGGAAGCAGGATCCGCCTCGAAAATTGATGCCATATCTAGAAAAAAAGTCATAACCCGGCTGATAGGTAACTGGTTAATTTCAGCAATGTTCTTACCACCGATGCGGTAGAGGAGCGTTAGAGGCTGGAAGCGACTGCCATTGCAGGAAGCGCAAGTGCGGTAGGCACGGTAGCGAGACAGAAAAACCCGAACATGCATTTTGTAGGTCTTGGTTTCGAGCCAGTGGAAAAAACCGCGGACCCCATAGAACTTATCACTTCCTTCGGTTACTGCTTCCTGCTGGGCTGGCGATAGTTTGTTGAAAGATACATCCTTAGGAATACCTGCAGCGTCGCAGAAATCCATGAGATCGTAGTATTCCATCCGCTCTGCGGACCATGGTTTAATTGCACCTTCTTCCAAGGTCAACCTTTGGTCTGGAATCACCAAATCTAGATCCACATCGATAACTCTGCCGAAGCCACGGCAGATCTCGCAGGCACCCAAGGGACTGTTAAAAGAAAAGAGATGGGGGGAGGCCGAGGGATAGCTAATATCACAGCTGGCGCAGTGATTGGTTGCCGAGAAAGAATGTATTTCTGCGGGAGGGAATATCACCTTCACCTTACCCTCGCCGAAATGGTACGCCTGTTCCATCGAGTCGAGAAGGCGCTTTTTATTTTCCTGACCCCACACAGTTCTATCCACCAATACATCAAGATGCTCTTCAGCGGGAATCGACTCATCATCCAGGTGGAGTATCTTCTCCTGGTGCCACAGGCGACGGAAACCTTGACGCCACAAATAGCCATGAATTTCCTCTGTGGTTCGACCCTTGATGTCCAGAGGAAAAACTATCAAGACTGAGCTTTCTTCGGGGACCTCAGACAGCGAAGACCAAATGGTCTCAGGGGTATCCTGGTAAACAGGCCGGTCGCATTGCTGGCAATGCAGCACTCCGGTCCGGGCAAAAAGCAGTTTCAGATGGTCTGCAACTTCCGTTATTGTACCCACAGTTGAACGGGAACTTTTAATGCGGTTTCCTTGCTCTATGGCTATAGCTGGAGGAATGCCAATAATGGACTCAACCTGAGGTCGGTCCAACCTGTCCAGAAACTGGCGGGCATAGGGCGAGAAGGTTTCAACGTAGCGGCGCTGACCCTCAGCATACAGTGTGTCCAGGGCCAGACTTGACTTGCCGGATCCGCTCACGCCGGTTATGGCAATGAGCTGTTCCCTGGGGAGATCCAGGGCCAGATCCTTCAGGTTGTTCTGCCTGGCACCCAGTATCCTGATATAGTTGTCATTGCTCATTTATCACTTCTCATTTCGCCTTACTCATCTCGCATTTCGCATTAGATCATACTCAAAGGATATTCCACAGCTAGTAACTAGTTTCCATCCGGAAACTCCTCCATGTCATTCTGAGCCCTTCGACAGGCTCAGGACAGGCTCCGCGAAGAATCTCTGCGGATCCAGTAACTATGAGATTCTTCGTCGTCCGCCGTTGGCGGGACTCCTCAGAATGACACCCATAAACGCGGTTTCCGGATGAGCACTAACTAACAATGATAAATCACAATTGATAAATGACAACTGTTAGATTGCGAATTCACTTCGTCCTCGTTCTTGATATGTAGAGGCGGAAGCTACTGTAAATTACAAATCACAAAACCCAAATAACAAACAAATAACAATGACCGAAATTCAAAATTCCAAACCTTCACAGCATCTTATAAAAAGAGAATTCCAAATATGTTTGGGTCATTGAATATTGGAATTTGAGATTTATTTGTAATTTGGTGCTTGGGATTTGGGATTTCAGATTGCAGATTTGAGATGTGAAATGTGGGATGCGAACTACGTCCAGATAATGGCGGAGAATCTCATTATGTTAGCAGCCAGCGTCGCTAGCCCGGGAGCCAATAGATCACTGAGGGCCAGATTCAGGTGTCCGTCCAGTTGCTTCAGTTCGTCCTCAACTTCAGCATGGGGACTTAGATTGACGCGTACCCCTTGAGAAAAAAGATGATGCGCGGGATCACACAACTCTGGTGGAGTGAAAGCGAAATGCATCCTGCAAGCCAGCGGCCGGGCCGAGTAAATGAGGCACTCTTGGGTATCGCTCAGAAAGGAACAACCGTTTTTCGCCAAGCTATAATTGTGCAAGAGGGTGTCGTATTCGCTCTTGCTTTCAATTTGTTGTTCAATCCCTCCATTAACCAACTGCCTCTTCACCCGATCGAGTACTTGATAGCTTTCAAGGCTTCTACGGAAAAATTTCTCCAACTGCCCAGCCTGTTGGATATGATCATAGATGATAAGAAATTCCCAATTGCTGATTCCGGCAGGCATGTTAAAACAGCAGGCAGCACATCCAGGCCCACAGTAAACCCGCCAGCCTTTCTTCTGCACTTTGCCGATGGTGTAGATGAGGTACTCATCGTACAGTCGCAAGGCCCTCTGGCTCAAACGTCTGGCATCTTCTGGCAGGCTTAGATGCTGGCGGAATCGTTTTACTTCACCCATGGCCCCAATTTCACGGAAAATGCGTGCCATTTTTGCCATGAGTGGTCTGGACTGGTGGTCGTCCAGTTGCGGGATGAAAAGAGCAGCATCGGACTGCTGCCCAGAAATGGGGAATCCAGTCATTTTTAGAATCTCAGTAACCGAAAATATGGGATCTCTGCCCGGTACCTACAGGAATGTCTTCAGGTCCTGAAGACTTCCTTCCTGAAGCGTTTCACTTAATTCTTTGAGTTTGAGGCGGTAGTAGGCAAGAACATGCACCAGCGGTTTGCGGTTCGCCCACAACCGCTCTGCTGCGTGTGGAGATACGTTGGCGACAAGTCTGGTAATCTCTTTGAGCTCATTACTTGAGTACTCGTCTATTTCGTCTACATAGCCACTCACCTGACCAGCAGCCTTGCAAACAAGACTGAGAAATATGATGGGAAGATCCTCGAGGACCGCAAAAAGGCGGTCGTGAACCTCTGGGTCCATTTCCTCGACCTTGCAGCCAGCTCCCTCCCAGACTTCTCTGATCCGTTTGACAGCCTCCTCGTCGCGCCGATCGCCTGAAGTTAGTACACAGGGTCTGCCCTGAAAGAGAGCAGGATAGGCTTCATCAATATCTTTTTCCTCTTCGAACACAACCGGATGGCAGCCGACAAAAGGATTTTCTTGTGGTAGTACTTCTGCGGCTTTTTCCAACACAGGTCCTTTTATTCGACCTACGTCGCAGACAACGGCTCCGACCTGGAGGTGCGAGGGAATGTCGGCCAGAACATCCAAAGTAGAGTGCGTGGGCACCGCCAAGACCACTAGATCGGCCTGGGAGAGACCCTGTTTGAGATCGGCCACCGCCTGGTCGACAATGTCGCGATGTAATGCTTTGGTAAGTGAGGTCGCATCTGTATCTATACCGATGACCTCCTTGACTAGACGCTTCTTACGAAGCACCATAGCAAGTGATCCCCCCTTCAATCCCAACCCAACTATTGCTGCGCGCTCAAACTGTTCTGCCATGCTCCTTCACTCCGTTACATTGGTGCGGCTGAAGATGACACATTACCCCCGTATCGTTTCCTCTTGCTAAGGATCGTCTTCACCTGATTACCATAGTCAGGCATGCCTGTCAAAGCTTGCTGACGCTGTCAGTTGTCCGTGGTCAGTGGTCAGTAGCCATTCATTATTCATTATTTATTATCGATCATTCAACATCGCGTACTTTGTCAGCTAAATCTGAAGAAAGACAGTTGATGTCCGGCCTCCTTCCCCTTATCGCACTACTTTTGCAACGGTCAACAGGCTACGGGCTCCAGTGCCGCTGGTTATGCCAGAAAAAGCTTTCCATACTGCTGGCTTCTCGGTATTATGATGCGCCTAACGGTGCATGACTCTTTGGCTTTTCCGGCGTTGGCCTCCCTGATTGGGTCTTGCCGTGGAGAAAACCACCCATGGTCATCCGCTGCCCCAAATGCAAATTTACTGGTGCTCTCAGAGACAAAAGTCGTCTTGCTGCTGATGACGTCTTATATTGTCCCCGCTGTCAGACACCCATGTCCTTTGCCGACCAACAAGATTCCACAGCAGTATCTAGTGCTGAGGCTGAGTTACAGCCTCAGCCACACCACCAGGTTGACTGGGAAGCACGAACCTCGTGGCTCGACCTGATTGCCTTTTGGCGTACCAGCAAAAACATCCTGTTTCATCCTGCAGTAACCTTTACAACTCTAAACTATGAGGCTGGGATAAGCAGTTCCCTGGTGTACCTGCTTGTCTACGGTTCTCTGGGGCAAATCATCGGCCGCTATTGGTTTACTCTTCTCGGTATTCGATACGGCATTTTGGAAGGCAACGCTCTCAGCAACACCATACACTTTGGAGGGGTCGCGCTGCTTACCCCCATCGTGCTTTTTGCCTCTATTCTTGTAGTTGCAGGCCTGGTCCACCTTGTTTTGCGAATCCTACTTGCGAGCCAACGCCCTTTTGCAGCGACATTTCAGGTCATGGCTTACGCTTCCGGGGCAACCTCTCTTGTCAATGTCATACCATTTGTCGGCAGGTTTATCATGCCTATCTGGGCCTTGGTTTTGTATTTTGTTGGCCTCGTCAAAGCCCACCAGACCTCAAAGACCAGAGTCTTTTTCGCACTATTGCTGCCGCTTGTCCTCGTGGGTTTGTTTATCACCGGGATTGTGCTACTTCATATTGTTATGCATGTTCTGGATTTCCTGGAGGCAATTCAACAGACTCTTTAGTGTCCCGTTATGGGCCACGACCCACAGTCAGGAAAGCCAGGTACTTGAGTCGAAAATGCTTGACTCAGTGGCATTTGGCTGAATATAGTTCGTTTGTGTTGTTCGTAAAGACTGCTTCACCGCTTCTTTACTGATTTGGATTTGCTGATGAGCTGATCCGGTCGCAGCTTAGGCGACATTTTGTACATCTTCAACGCTAATTCCCCGTCATGCTTTGAGGCGGGATTATCCATACCTGAGTTGGTTGGCGTCTATTGGAATGGAGGTTCTAGCGGTGAAGGAATTAATTGAAATAATGGCGAAGGCGCTGGTTGAACACCCTGATCAGGTACAAGTTAATGAAATCGCTGGAGAACACGCCTCGGTCATCGAACTCAGCACCGCCAAAGAGGATATTGGCAAAGTAATCGGCAAACGAGGACGCAACGCCCAGGCAATGCGTACCATCTTGAACGCTGCCTCTGCAAAGCTCAGGAAACGCGTAGTTCTTGAGATCATCGATTAAAAGGGCTTTTGGTTCAGCTTTGCCTGGTCCGCACTTTCTCGGCCTTTGGAGTGGAAAACATGCCTGATAGCAGGCCTTCTTGCTTTGGCATTTCTGAACACTGTATGCCCAGAGATGAGAACGGCATCATCCAGCCGCAAGAACACTGCCGCAATTGTGACCACCTGCGGGAGTGCCTCCAGGAAGCTATTGAGGCTTGTGGCGGCGTGGAGAAGCTCAAATCTGATAGTGGTTCTCAATCCGACGAAAAACAGGCGGATCCAAAGGGCGTCGTAGGAGCGATTCTGCGCTGGTCCGAAAGAAAGCGGGCAGCACAAAGAGACGGGACCAGTTAGCCCGGATATTTCATGAATTGCTGTCGCGAGACCACGAAGATGGGCGTGCCACCTGGCAACCGCAGGGAGTTGGTTCCGAGGCGTACCTGAACGGTACGTCGCAGGGGCCGACACCCGAGGACGCCAGGAAGGACGGCCATATCCGTGGTCGCAGCAAGTTATTCATG
>Ga0255040_10000468_pt1 | contig 10565 bp, 13 predicted proteins | sample BC1_12_2_MG_FD_181711 | JGI IMG/M metagenome (GOLD analysis project Ga0255040, IMG submission 181711) | Seawater microbial communities from Strait of Georgia, British Columbia, Canada - BC1_12_2 | ecosystem: Environmental > Aquatic > Marine > Strait | place: Canada: British Columbia | collected... | reverse complement strand
GCCTCTGATATTGCGCACTATCTTTTCCGCCTTGAGTGCCGTAAGCCATCGTGTTGATGTCAGCCAGCTCTAGGGCAGTATATTGTGGGCGGTATGTAGCCTCTGCACCAATCAAACGCTCTTGCAATCGAGGGTCCGTGATGCCTTGGTATTGACCGCTAAAGTCTTTACCGAATAAGTATTCACCCATTGACTTTCCAGGGTCAATTGGTGGTGGTGCTTTTGATCCTCCTTTTCCGCCTCCCATAATATTATATTCCTAAGATTTTGTTGAATAAATTAGAACTGTACGACACCCGAGTAGGGATGCCTTTCTTTTGTCTGATGCTTATTAATTTCTTTTCCGCAAATTCAGGACACATAGCAATAAATTGACGTGTAATTCCTTTAAATGCTGTATTGTTTTCTGCGAAAATAAAAGCCAGGAATATAGCATCCCCGTCTTCTCGGTCTGGTGTCCAGTTTTGAATAAAGAACCAGTCATCGTCCTCGTCGCAATTATACCACATAAAGACACCTAGTATATTACCCTCTGCGTCCTGCTCTACAATGAAGGTATCCTTGGCCATATGGTAAGACACAAGGAGTTGTATTAAGTCACGGGGCCATCCGTCCAGTACCTTGCCGTTCTCCTTTTCAATACAGAAGTCCACTACCTTGTCGATAAAGACAAGGGCTTCCTTTTGCGTAGCGTTTTGCAACGCTAGTTGTACTGATTGAAGGAGAGGGTTCATTAAGCTAGTTTTTGGTATGCTTGAATTTTATAGTTAATATTAGATGCGGACCCACTTCCAATTATTTCAATAACCCCCAACTCATTGGTTATAACAACAAGTGTTCCCCCTCGATTGCTTGTATTAACAACAAGTCCTGACGCTCCCCATCCCGCCTGAGTCTGCGACAACTCAGGCTGGATGGAAGAACCCTTTGTTTTTACCATTAAGTTGTTTTTTGTGCTAGTGCTCCATAATTCCATTATCACCATAGCTCGATTGGAGCCAACCACGGATGATAAATCCCAATCTGCAAATGAAGTTGTAACAGATATAGTTCCAGTGGAACCACTATGTTTTAAGCTATATTCTGTTAAGTCTATTGCATCAACATAAGCCTTAATGCTTTCCGACGTAGCCAGTGTAGTTGCACTAGCTGTAGCCATGGTGTCGTCATCAATAACATCGGTCAGCTTTGCAAAGGTTACATTAGCATCCGCAATCTTGGCAGTTGTTACATTAGCATCCGCAATCTTGGCAGTTGTCACAGCATCCGTAGCCAGCTTGGCAGCAGTAATACCGCCGTCCGCTACTACAATCTGACTAGCAGAATTAACTGTAGTCGAAGCACTGTCAGCAGCTGACTGGTTAAACGTAGCTAGGTCCAACAGGTTGTTGATCTTGTCAGCCGTAAGTTGTTCTCCGTTGGAGAACGATGTTCCTTTATTTATAATAGGCATAATTTAAATTGTTGAACTGATTGCAGGAGAGGGTTCATTAGTGCTACAACATAAAGCTGCAATGCACCATTTCTTGCGCACCCTGATTGGCGAGGAAAGTATATTTCCAATACCATTGGTCAGGAACAATCATTGTTACTTGCGCACCCGAATCACTCTCTGCATCACTATGAATCCTCATTTGACCAATGCGGGTATAGGGTGACATACTACTGTTAGGAGAGATTTCACCAATGAGAAAGTCAGTATTATCTGTAGTATACAGAGTAAAACTTACCCACAATGGACGACCCGTTGTGTTTTGTTGAGTGTTACCGCTAACAGTAGAGTGAGTCAGGCTATTATAATTTCTAGCTGGGTCCGAAGTCCTAGAGTCCGTATAAGCCTTAATGCTCTCGGAGGTAGCCAACGTCGTATCAGTAGCAGTAGCCATTGTGTCGTCGTCAAGTATCTCTACTTCTTGTGGTGCCACTGCAGATCCTGATGTATTTCCAAGAACCCGAAGGTTAGCTACGTTTTCCATTTTAGCCTTGGTTACTCCTGCGTCCTTAATACCAAGCTTGCCATCAACCTTTAGCTCAAGGCTTGTGCCGTCAACGGGATCATCAAATGTAGCTGCATTTGCAATGTTGTTAAGGGTTGTTGACGTAACCGCATCGGTTGCGCCAAAGTTGTTTCCTGTAGTAATGATTGCCATATCTTATATTGCTTTATTTGTTGATCTAAATGCTTCGGCTGCACCAACCTTAATTGCTCTAAACCTAGGGCGGCCAACTGTATTGTTAAGTGTTACTTGCATTCCGTATGCTCGATTATTACCTATTCTACCACGTATGGAAACATCCTCGTCAATAGCTAGGTTAGTACCTGAGTTTAATTCATTCAGTGTACCAAGATTTACTACTGCGTCAATGTTTTCTAGCTCTGCGCTAATGCTCAGGTCGGACTCATTATCCACAGATGACTGCACGTGCAGCTCAAAGTTGTTCCAACGCTTGCGGTTCATACTTCCCATTGTGAACTGCCTTGTGGTAACGGAGGCTGGTATGTCGTGCCGTACGGCTACCTCTTGACCCTCTACTGGGATTTCAGTAGCAAGTAAGTCCACTGCATCTACACGAGCATCTAGCTTGTGCAGACCACCGAGTGTATTTACTGCATAAACCGCACGGGCATTCTTCTTACCAGCAACAATCAAGTTGGCTATGTTCCAGTTGGAGTCCGAGGTGCTGTCGATACTTTCCCACTGCTTGTTAAGAAAGTTGAAAATTAAGATAGCGTTGTTGACTTGGCTGCCATCCAGAGGGACCGCTATGTAGTACCTATTGTCAAAATATACTGCTACGCTCTTGTCCCACACGCTTCTATTAATCCGCCCTATAGTTGGATTAATGCTTGAGCTTAGTGGCGTTTCGTTGCCACGCAGATTGTAAAGGTCTTGGAAGTTAGCACCGTATACACCATTGTCCGACAGAAACAAAATATTGTTTCCTACCTGCACGATACTCTGTCTTGCTACGCATCCTACTTCGTTTGTGATTAACTGCACCGTTGAATTAACTCCCGCTCCACCTACTAGGTGGACGCTGTTACGGTTAAATACTAATAGCTTGTCATCCGAGAAGGAGTGCAGAGCGACGTTAAAGTCTGCTGTACCTGCATTAAACCTGTATTGTCCGTAGATCTGGTCGTAGGTATCGGAGTCCAAGATGTCAGAAATAATTACTTCGTCTAGGATCTTGCGGTACGTGAAGGAATCAACTGCATCGTCTACGCTGTACTTGAATGGCATTACCAGCCTACGCTGGTGATATGCTGCGTACTCTGGTGCAGGCATATGAGAGAACCCAAGGCCCTGAGATACGTGCTGCTGAAAAATAACACCCTGAGCATTACTAACATCTTCGTGCTGCACATAAAAAGAAAGGGTAGCTGGTGACTCAGTTCTTTCGGAAATAATGTAGTCCTCCCCCTCAATCAATGGAGAGTTTCCAACGGCCTCAATCTCAATTGTATCTCCAACTTTAGTGCCATTCATATCCACCGCTGATGAAAAGGTAGCGGTTGCTTTTCCATCAACAATATCTACCCTGCTAGGTGATAGCTGCGTGGGCTGGCTGTATGCTCCACTAGCTACTAGCTTGAACCCTGGAGATATAAGTGAAAGTGCGCTGACCGTATAAGTAGCTGCTGCTTGAAAAGCAGCTGGAAGGTCATACGTAAAACTAGTAGAATCAGGTACTGTATTAACAACCCAAGTTCCATTGGGGTCCTCGCCTGCAACAAAGTTAGTAAGTCCAGAAATCGTAATGGCATCGCCTATAGCTAGGCCGTGAGGTAAGTTACTACTTACTGTAACTACATTTGATGCAGCAGGAGTACTTGCTGACGAAATGGCAATAGGACTAAAGAAGTTGTCGTTCTCTAGTGCAGTCTGTCCGTCACGGAATATAAAGAGTTTGTTGAACGCCTGAAGCATACTGCTTGCAGGTGGTACGTTTTCATTCAATGGATAGCCCATTGTGATGGATACGCTAGTATCATTCAAGTCAGTAGCTACTGCACTAATGTTAGATGCCAGCACGATGAACTGATTGTTGTCCTGATTAGGATCACTAAAGGTTGCACTTGAGTACACGGCTGTAACACTTCCTTGGTCGAAGACCATATTGAAACCAATCACGGGGGACTCAGCAAGTTCTGTCAGTGCAGGCTGTACGCCTGCGTCATTCAAGCTGAACGGTAGCGTAAGGGCAGTGCCGTATATTTCATTGTCTCCAGTCAAGGCGTACTTGATAGTAATCGTAGTGCCATTGTCCGTTACGTCCGTGATCGTGTGCAGACCATTGGGGTCAGTTGTAGTGCTAACTAGTCCCTCTACATAAATCTCTTCACCCGTAACAAACACGTGACCTGGCTCTACAGATGGGTCATCAATTACGATTAGTACTTCATTGCTAACCAATGAGGCTGACCTAATCGTAGTAGGCAGTAGGCCAACTACAGGAGGATTTACCAGAGTCTCCGCATTAGTGGGGAGACGCAGTACATCGTCACCAGAAGCAAAGGGAGCCTTCACAAGGTCAACGCCCTTACGGACCTGCCACTCGCCGTTCTTCCCTATGCGTCCGTTTAGACTAGATGCCAGAATGCCAGAGGTAAGCTGATCGGGTCGGCTGTAGTTATTGAACCCAATGAACCCTGCATCCATATCATCCTGGATGGGGTCATCTTTACTTCCGTATGTGCTATAGCGTGACAAGTATTATTCCTCTGGTTGTCAGCAATCCCAAGCCTTACGGCTCCAGTAGTTAGCTGATAGTTTATTAGTCTTACCCTTGATGCCACCACTGCGAGCACAGTAACTCTTCTTACGCTTAGGCTGATCCTTCTTGATGCTCATGTTAGCATCCCCGAATCGTACGATCTTTTCTGTCCCACCTTGGCAGGCTTTCACGACGAACTTCTTCCCGCCCTGAACTTCACGGCGAGGGACGTTGCACTTCATCTTGGATTTATCTGGCATTGTTATTTCTTTTTACCGCAGCCACAACCTCCACGCTCTCCGCACGAACCTTTGCCTGCATCTTTTGTTGTTCGTCCGTACATAATATTATTTCTTCTTCTTCTTCTCTTTTACTTTTTTGGTTCCAACGGTACGAACATTATCGGAAAACGCTGAAAGAGTTTCTTTATGAGCGTTGCGCCTTCTTAATTCATCTTGAGTTGGTGTGCGGCTTCGACTTGATCCGTCAAAGTTATCGATAGATCTTTGAAGGAGGCGACCAGCTACTGCTGCCTTTACTTCCTTCTTTTGCTTTATGGTTAATGGTCGGTCTAAATCCAGTAAAACCCTAGCTAGTTTTCTAGCTGGTTTATATTCTTTATTCTTCATAATATTATTGGTTATTTGATTTGTGAGGAGCCGAAGTAAAAGCCGACAATAGCGATTGCTGCTTGCCGAACCTCTGGTAGAATTACAAAGCCTTGCACAGTGTCCCATTTAACGCCCTTGAATAGCCCTAGAAAGCCTTCCGTTTCTCTGGACATACTAACCCCTATGTCGGTGAATGCGACGATAAATGGGGCTACTATAATGGCAAAGAACGTGATTGCTACTAGACCACGACGAACCCATACGCCACCACGAGCAGACGCTCGATCTGCACTATCGTCCGCCACTCCCTGTGCTTGGAGCATACGATCAAACTGGCGAGCTTGGTTTTCCATCTGTGCGCCGATTAGTTTCATGACGAAGCCACTAAGGCCACCGCCGAGCATTGCTATAAGTTCTGGTGTCATTTTGTTAGTCCTTTCGTTATTTTGATAATTGAAACAACCATGTAAACCAGGGTTGCTACGCCGACTAGCAGGCTGACAACCTCGCTGATTGGGGCGAGACTCAGGGTAGCGAAGAAGCCCCCTGTGCCTACTAGTGATTTGGTAATTACTTCTTCCATGTTAGATTCCGTCCTCTGGTGATGGCTTAGGTGTAAATGTTGGAACTGTTGTAGCCGCCTCAACCTCGTCAAGTTCGTATCCCTCGATTGGCAATGCCCATTGACCTTCTGCTGTCTCGATTGGTGCAGTGACAAAGCGTGAGCCTTGCCCCTTGGTGTGATATGCCAAGCCCTGTGCAATCCCCTCCTCTTCGGAGCGATCCCATGCGTCTTGTTCGGTTGTGTAGATTAGATACATTAGTAGATGTCGTATTGATTGTTAATGTTTGCTTCGATGGCAACACGGTTGGCTGACTGGTCGGACTTGTAGGCAATAATCTCGGATATTAGACCCGAAAAATGATTCTGGGAAGTTATATTTGGTGCAGCAGCAGAGCCTATATACGACTGAAGGGAAGTTTCAGGGAGTAAATCCACAGTTCCAGCAGAACCGTTAGCTGAGCCATTTAGGTATGCTTGGAAAGTTATACCATCATATATAAAGCCCCCTAGTGCTTGGGTGTTTAATGGGTAACCAGTTCCAAACATAACTGTGTTGACCCAAAGTGTTTCATTAGTAGTTGGGGGGCCGTTTATAATAAAACTAGAGGAGTAAGTATCAACTGCATCTCCCTCTGCTAATATATACCCTGAATTATTAGTGGTTGTTGCCTTGGCAACAACAAAGACACTAGCAGAATTTTGCGAGAGTTCTACAATGTAACCCTTAGTCGTAATAAGCCGTTTACTTGATGGGCCATCAAATTCTAGAGAAGGATTGCCACCCTCTTGAACCAAAGCACCCGCATCAACAATCTTAGGCTGATAACTAGCGACACTCTGCGTAGCATCATTGCCGTTACGGACAATAGTTTCGGTTACGTGGCTAACTTCAAAGTTAGTTACGGAAATGTCGAAGGTGCTTCCTGTGTTTATCGCCCAGATAATCTCTGGAGACGCATCAACGCCATCATTAAAGATTTCAAAATCAATTACATTAGAACCTTCCGTGAGGGAATAAGTACCATAAGAACCCCCATTAGATGGGTCAGCGTCTCGGTCGGTATAGAAACCAGTAATAGTACCGATCGAGCCGCTATTAAGTGTTAAATCAAAAGCAATGCGGTGCTTTCCCGTGCGAATCCCGTTTGAGGCTCTTACAAAGAGAACGTATCGGGTATCTGTCGAGTTATTAGCAACAAGCGTAAAGGTTCTTTCATCCGCATTACCTAGAGGTAGCTTTTGAAAGGTAACACCTGTAGAGCTAAATGACCCACTAGCAATCGTAGGGTAAGGGTCATAGTTAGTTACTGCACTTGAACTTTGGTCATACCAAGTCTCTACGAAGCCGTTGACGGTATCCTCATAAGCAGGGATACCAGAGATGCCGTAGACCTCACCGATGTTGGCCTCAAGGGCTGTGCGGTTGTCTGACTGGTCAGAGGGGTAGTAGATGACTTCTGATATATACAAAGCACCTGTGATGTTTGACGCTGTCTGAAGTAATGTACCACTTGCAAAAACAGGATTGGCATCCAACGTGATTGACCTAGTGTCCACCTGAGTTCCGTCTTGATTAACCGTAGAAGTACCACCAGCGGTGTCGTTCATTACGTGAGAGTAAAGGTGTCTCTCTCTGCTGCTAGTGTTATATCCACCAAACGAGTCAACCTGAAAGAAAAGTTCACCGCTTGGAGTCGTAGTCCACCTCGGTCTAAAGTTTGCTCCATTGCCTCCGTGTGCATCATTTGCTGTATTGCTACTTACATCAAACGCTTTAGGGTGCGTATTTTGCGAAGTAACATCATTCTCAAGAACAGCAAACACTGACTGCTGACCATCTGCTGACAGAGAATCAAGGGTAAAATTCATCACGTTACCAGAGGTGGACTTAATAGCTGCATCGCCGTTACGAGTAACAAGCACACCACCGTCAACAATCTTAGGCTGACTTGCTGCATCCGTCTGCACTGCGTGGTTAGCATTAGGGACACCAGAGGTTGTGCTCTGGTCATACCATTTGGATACCGTTCCGTCCTTGGAGGAAGGTAGGGTAATCCCGTAGGTGCTCCCGATGTTCTCCTCGATGGCTCTGCGCTTGTCTGTCTGGTCGGATTCGTAGACGATGACTTCTTGGATGGTTCCCGTCATAAATGAAGAATTTTCCCCTGCTGTATTTAATGCACCAATACTGTAACCGTGTATTGTGTTGTTAGGGGAAGACCCATCGCTATCACTAACTACACTCCCATTGGTAGACAAAAGACGTGTTGAACCAGAATAAGTACCAAACAATAAATAATCATCCCTAGTCACAACGTCAGGGCCACCCAATGGGCTGCTAGCAACTCCAAGTGCAGTCTTGCCAGTGCTTACCTGCGCTAAATATGACCTTTTGGTTACGCTATCTCTAGCACCAATAATCATACCTGTTACGTTAATAACGTCCCAGTTGGCAACACCAATTAAGGTAGCTACATTAGGTGGAACTAAGCTAGTTTCTAACACATCAGCCACCCCATCAAAGTCCAACCCACCAGTAACCAAAGACCCACCGTCAACAATCTTGGGTTGACTTGCAGGTGTCCCTTGAGTTGCGTGGTTGTCGTTGCCTGACTGGTCGTACCATTTGGATACCGTTCCGTCATTACCAGCACCCACCCAAGCCACCAGCGTACCATCAGTAACCTCAGCAGCCGTAAAGGAACGCACTGCATCATCGCTACTACGACGAACCTCGACTACGCTACCTGTGTAGCTGGAGCTAAGGTTACGAAGACTATATGCAGCCGCTGCTCCACTTGCAGTGTCCAGTGGTAAAGCATTAGCAAAGCTGGTGTTGACCCAAGCCTCAAGGGTTCCATCTGTTACCTCGGAAGCTTTGAAGTCCTTTAAGGCTCCGTCAGTATTACGACGAACCTCGACTACATCACCCGTATAGGAGTCACTAAGGTTACGCAGGGAGTAAGCAGCCGCTGCCTCAATGATAGGGCCGTCACGACCCGTAGCTGTAAGCTCACGTAGGTCAAGTGGAGGTGTGATCTGCTCGTTGACCCAGTTCGTTAGAACCGAGGTACTAATGTCCTGAGCCGTAAAGTCCCGTTCGTTATTGTCACTTTCACGACGGACACGGACAACCGCAGGGCTGTCCGATCCTAGGTTACGTAGGCTATAAGCAGCAGAAGCCCCTTCAGCAATCTGAAGGAGATTCTCGCCTACCCTATCCGTAATGGGGGTATGCCCCAGGGAACCCTTTAGGCTAAGGTACATCCTAGTACTTGTGGCAGATTACTAGACCGCTAGTTACAGCAACTGCGCTGAACTGACCGTAAAGAATTGTGCCTGCGCCAATGCCTACACCCGTAAGTGCAGCACTGCTCTGGTCAACATTGTTTGCTGTAAGGACTGAAAAGTTAGTATCAGTAACTAGTTGAATAGCTCCGTATCGTTTACCAGTGACGGAGTCACCTGCGTTAAGGACTTCTGATCCGACTGAGGAAAATTCTAAAGTATTATTTCTGGATGAACTCATAGTGGTATTATAGCATAACTGCTATCTGGATTGACGGTTGACGTAAGTTGAAAACTTTTTGTTGATTGTATTGTTGTTGGACCGAAGGTCTATTTTTTCTAGCTCCAGGGCCAGGTAGGTCCCTGCAACGGCTTCTTCCTGCATAGCCTTGTCATGTTGACCATCCATCCTGAGGAAGTCTGCATATGCAGCGTGCGCTAAAAAGAAAAAGAACTCCTGCGGTATGTCTTCCGAGGACTCGGTAAACGAAGGTAGCTCTTTCTGGTAGTTTACAAAAACTTTGCCTGAGTCGTTAGCAATAAGGTTCAATACGTGAGCACCATTGGAGTCCACGTAGAACTCGTACTCCAGGGCGGAGTTCCTGTTGAAAGGCTGCTGGCGGTAAATACGCTGGAAGTCCGAAATGTTATTCAGGGACGCCTCGGCGTACGGGACCAATCCTTCTGAACTAACTGTGCGTTCTTCACCTATTACAATGTAGCGTGGCCAGCTCGGGCTGGCACGGTATGCCTCAAATGCCCTGCGGTTTACAAACTGCTCAATGCTTACCTTTTCTTCAGCGGTAAAAGAACCTACGCCAGATAGGGCAACTATGAGTCTGTATAGATCGCTGTAGGTTTTATCTTGCATTAGTTGGCATTAGTTAGCATTAAAGCTTGTTAGGTGTAAGGTCTGAGAAATTCTTTTGGAAATAAGTCAGGAACTCTTTGGAGTGCACTGTCTCTTGTCCGTATTTTTTTATGAGTCGAAAGTACTCACGGTGCGGAATAGTTGCTACGCAACGGCCCAGCACTGGGTGCACCTTTCCTTTTTCTTGCGAGGCCTCTTTACGAGCCTGGTTTACACGAGTAGCTTCTGTGCGCTTCTCCAGTTGAAAACCATTTTTAATTTCGTCCATAAAAGCCTGGTTGACTTCATCGTCGGAGTACTTGGGAACTTTTGTAATTATAGACATATATTTGAGTTTACGGCAAAAAGGGGAGCCAGACAATAAAAATCTGGCTCCCCGAAATGTCAAGCAGGATTACTGAGTAATCTTACCGTGAGCCTGCGGGTGGTAAACACCGAGGGTCAATGTGCAATCGCAGAAACCACGCTCGCCGCCACCTTCGTTAGGTAGACGAGTCGAACCCATAGGGAT
>Ga0255040_10000466_pt1 | contig 10575 bp, 8 predicted proteins | sample BC1_12_2_MG_FD_181711 | JGI IMG/M metagenome (GOLD analysis project Ga0255040, IMG submission 181711) | Seawater microbial communities from Strait of Georgia, British Columbia, Canada - BC1_12_2 | ecosystem: Environmental > Aquatic > Marine > Strait | place: Canada: British Columbia | collected... | reverse complement strand
GGCGCGCGCCTTCGCGGCGCGCAACTGGCTTTCGACGCCGTAGCGGTCCTGGGCCTCGCGTCCGATGTTGTACTTCTTCGAGACGTACTCGGCGGTCTGCAGCATCGGCCAGTAGATTTCGGGCTTGTGGCGGTGCAGCCACTCGTCCTGGAAGTGATGCCGGTTGGCATCGTTTTGCACCAACGAGATCGACTCGACGCCGCCTGCCACGTACACGCCGTCCTCGCCGGCGAGGATGCGTTGGGCCGCGAGCGCAATCGTCTGCAGGCCCGACGAGCAGAAGCGGTTCACGGTCATCCCGGAGACGCTCGCCGGCAGGCCGGCGCGGACGGCGATCTGGCGCGCGATGTTGCCGCCGGTTGCGCCTTCGGGCGTCGCGCAACCCATGATGATGTCTTCGACTTCCTCTCCATGCACCTTGGCGCGCTCAAGCGCCGCCTTCACCACGTGCGCGCCCAGCTTCGCGCCATGCGTCATGTTGAGCGAGCCGCGCCAGCTCTTGCACAGCGGCGTGCGCGCGGTGGAAACAATGACTGCGTCGGTCATAGGAACCTCCTCGGTTGAATGCTTACTTCTTGGCGGTGTCGTAGTCGGAGAATGTCTTGCCGTCGGCCGCGAGCTTCTCGAGCAGCGGTGCGAGCTTCCACACCTCGCCCTGATAACCCTTCTGGAATCGCTTGATGGCTGCGACCACTTTGTCCAGCCCGGCGCTGCTCGCAGTGAACATCGGCCCGCCGCGATAGGCCGGGAAGCCGTAGCCGGTGAGGTACACCATGTCGATGTCGGAGGCGCGCAGTGCGATGCCTTCCTCCAGGATGTACGCCGCCTCGTTGACCAGCGCGTAGATCAACCGCTCGATGATTTCGGCGTCGTCGATCTTGCGCGGCTTGACGCCGATCTCCTTGCGGTAGGTCTCGATGATCGCGTCGGCCTCGGGATCGGGGATCGGTGTGCGGTTGCCGGCCTCGTACCTGTACCAGCCTTTGCCGTTCTTCTGTCCGTAGCGGCCGGCTTCGCAGATCCGGTCGCCGACTTTCGAGTAGACGAAGTTCGGCCGCTCCTGGTAGCGGCGCTTGCGGATTTCCCAGCCGATGTCGAGCCCGGCCATGTCGCCCATGGTGAACGGGCCCATGGCGAGACCCCAGGCCTTCGCCGCGGCGTCGACTTGCGTGGGCGAGGCGCCCTCGTCGAGCAGGAACAGGCTCTGCTGGCCGTATTTCTCGATCATGCGGTTGCCGATGAAGCCGTCGCACACGCCCGAGACCACCGGCAGCTTGCCAATCCTCTTGCCGAGCTTCATGGTCGTGGCGAGCACGTCCTTGCCCGTTTTTGCGCCGCGCACCACCTCGAGCAGGCGCATCACGTTGGCGGGTGAAAAGAAGTGCGTGCCGATCACGTCCTGCGGGCGCTTGGCGACCGCCGCGATCGCATCGACGTCTAGGGTCGAGGTGTTGGACGCCAAAATCGCGCCGGGCTTTGCGATCGCATCGAGCTTCTTGAACAGGTCCTGTTTCACGTCCATGCGCTCGAACACCGCCTCGATCACGATGTCGGCGTCCTTCGTGTCCTCGAGCTTGAGCGAGGGCGTGAGCAGCGCCATGCGCTTGTCCATGTCCGCCTGCGTCAACCGGCCCCTCGATACGCTGCCCGCGTAGTTCTTCTTGATGGTCGCCAAGCCGCGGTCGAGCGCCGCCTGCTCGGTTTCGATGATCGTCACCGGAATGCCCGCGTTTACGAAGCTCATCGAGATGCCGCCCCCCATGGTGCCGGCACCGATCATTGCGGCGGTCTTGATCTCGCGCGTCGGCGTGTCCGCGGGCACGTCCGGAATCTTCGTCGTCTGCCGTTCGGCGAAGAACATGTGGCGCAGGGCCTTGGATTCGCTGCCTTGGAGCAGCGACTGAAACCGCTTGCGTTCCTCGGCGCGGCCTTCGTCGAAGGGTTTGTTCACTGCCGCTTCGACGCAGGCGACGATTTCGAGCGGTGCCGGAAAGCCGCGCGAGGCCTTGCCGACCTCGGCGCGCGCCTGCTCGAAGAAGGTCTTCGCGTCGCCATCGACCTTCGCCGTCATGTCGCGGATGCGTCGCGGGCCTGTGCCGGCGGCGACGAGCTTCTTGGCGAATGCGACCGCACCCTCGAGCAGGTCGCCCTGCACGATCTCGTCGACCAGGCCGAGCGGAAGCGCCTTTTCCGCCGCAACCGCGTTGCCCGTCGTCATCATTCTGATGGCCTGCGCGGCGCCCACCACGCGCGGCAGGCGTTGCGTGCCGCCCGAACCGGGCAACAGGCCCAGCTTCACTTCCGGCAGGCCAAGTTGGCTCCTGGGCAGCGCCACGCGGAAATGGCAGGCGAGCGCGAGCTCGAGACCCCCGCCGAGCGCGAAGCCGCCGATCGCGGCGACCATCGGTTTGCTGCACGCATCCTGCGTCTCGTTGATTTCTTGCAGCGACGGCGGGACTTCCATCTTCGGCGTATTGAATTCGCGGATATCGGCGCCGCCCGAGAAGGCTTTCGCCGAGCCGATGACGACCAGGGCCTTGACCGCCGAATCGGCGTCGGCCTTCTTGATCCCGTCCATGAGCGCCGGGCGCAGCACGCTGCCCAGGCCGTTCACCGGCGGGTTGTTCATGGTGATGACGGCGATGCCGTCGCGGACGGTATACGGTGCTGCGTCGCTCATGCGAGAGTCTCCGGCGGGATCGAGAGGGCAGGGCGCCCAAGGCGGACCACGATTTTACCGGGATTGGGGCGCCCCGAGGCGCGCGCAGGAATAGCGGAACACGCCCCGGATCGCCGCGTTGACACTGCCTAGCTGCGCGGTAAACTCGGTCGCCCCCGGCCGAGCCGAGGGTTGTACAGGTTCAGAAATTGGAAGGAGAGGACTATGCACGGCCTGATGATGGATACGCCGCTGCTGATCAGCGATCTGATCCGCTTTGCCGACCGCAACCACGGCGAGACCGAGATCGTTTCCAAGACCTCCGAAGGCGACGTCCACCGCTATACCTACCACGACGCCCATGGACGCGCGCGCCAGCTCGCGAAGGTGCTGCAGGCGCTCGGCGTGAAACCCGCCGACCGGGTCGGCACGCTGGCCTGGAACGGCTACCGGCACTACGAGCTCTATTACGCGATCTCCGGCATCGGCTCGGTGATTAACACCATCAATCCGCGCCTGTTCCCCGACCAGATCGTCTACATCTCGAACCACGCCGAGAATACGGCGCTGTTTTTCGATCTCAGCTTCGTGCCCCTGGTCGAAAAGCTCGCGCCGCAGCTGAAGACCGTGAAGCACTACGTGCTGATGACCGACCGCGCGCACATGCCGGCCAAGAGCGCGATTCCGAATCTGCTCTGCTACGAAGACCTCATGGCGCAGCAGGACGACGACTATGCGTGGCCCACATTCGACGAGCGCACCGCGGCGGCGCTGTGCTACACCTCGGGTACCACCGGCAACCCGAAGGGCGTGCTCTACGGGAACCGTTCTACGGTCCTGCACGCGTACGGTGGGGCGCTACCCGATGCACTCAACCTGTCGGCGCGCGATTCGGTGCTCCCGGTCGTGCCGATGTTCCACGCCAACGCCTGGAGCCTGCCCTATGCCTGCACCATGGTGGGGGCGAAGATGGTGTTCCCGGGACCGCACCTCGATGGCAAGAGCGTCTACGACCTCATCGAGCAGGAGAAGGTGACGCTTTCGGCCGGCGTGCCGACGGTGTGGCTCATGCTGCTGCAGCATCTGGCCTCGAACAAGCTGCGCTTTTCCACCCTCAAACGGACGGTAATCGGCGGCTCGGCCTGCCCGCCGGCGATGATTCGCAGTTTCCAGGACGACTACGGGATCACCGTGTTCCACGCCTGGGGCATGACCGAAATGAGCCCGCTCGGCACCGTGGGGTCGCTCAAGGCGAAGCAGGACGCGCTCGACAAGGACGCGCGCTACGCGGTGCAGGCCAAGCAGGGACGCGGCATCTTCGGGGTCGAGATGATCATCATCGACGAGGAGGGCAAGGAACTGCCCTGGGACGGCAAGCGCTTCGGCAACGTGATGGTGAAGGGGCCATGGATTGCCTCGGGCTATATGAAGGGCGAGGGTGGCGATCCGCTCAAGGAGGGCTGGTTCCCGACCGGCGACGTCGCGACGATCGATCCGGACGGCTACATGCAGATCACCGACCGCTCGAAGGACGTGATCAAGTCGGGCGGTGAGTGGATCAGCTCGATCGACCTGGAGAATATTGCGGTCGGGCACCCGGCCATTGCAGAGGCGGCCGTGATCGGGATCGCGCACCCGAAGTGGGACGAGCGGCCGATCGTCGTCGCGATCAAGAAGGAAGGGCAGGAGGTCACCAAGGAGGCGTTGCTGAAATTCTTCGAAGGTAAGATTGCCAAGTGGTGGATGCCGGACGACGTCGTCTTCGTCGAAGAGTTGCCGCACACGGCGACCGGGAAGCTCTCGAAGCTGACGCTGCGCCAGAGTTTCACCGAATACAAGCTGCCGACCGCCTGATGCAGGGCGGAGGCACGTGAAGGCGGCGATGAAGGCGTTGTTCGAAGGGCGCGCCCCCGATTGCGGGAAGTTCGCCTGAACTGGCGTAGGCTGTCGTAATGCGGATCATCCTGCTCGGCGTTCTCGTGGGGGTGCTGGCGGGGCTTGCGCCGAGCGCGTTCGGCGAGCTTTATCGCTGGCGCGATCCGCAAACCGGATCGATCAAATACTCGACCTACCCGCCGCCCTGGTTCGGCGATGAGGCGCGCGAAGCGCGCTCGCCGAAAGTCGAAGTCCTCAGTGGCGCGCGAGATCCGGCTGCGGCCAAGTCGAAGCCACCCGATGCGATGGCCGAAAAGGTCGCGGAGGTGATCCAGTTCATGGAGAAGCGCCGTGAGCAGCTGCTCGCACGAATGACGGTTGCGCGCGCATCGCCCGGCTTCAGTCCGTCCGACGCGGCGTTCGAGCAGAATCTGCATGCCTACCGCGCGGTTACGCGCGAGCTGGACAAATTCGATTCAAGGGGCGCCGCCGCCCGGCGCACCACGGACGCGCGGGTGTTCGAGAACCTGGGCGTCGCCACGCAGGAGACGCAGGAAACGCGCAGACGCGAGGCGGGCGAACGGCCGTCGGCCGCCGCGGGGATCGGGCCCCGGCCCGATGTCGGAAATGCGCCACGGCGTCCCGGCGCTGGCCAGGCCCGGCCTGCCGGTCCGCCTGACGGTTCCCGGTGAGCGCCTCGCCGGCCCTACGCTCCGAATTCGTGCAGGCGAACGGCATCCGCCTGCATACGATGCAGGCGGGCGAGGGTCCGCTGATCCTCTTTCTGCACGGATTTCCGCAGTTCTGGTACGCCTGGCGGCACCAGCTCGCCGAGTTTGCACGCGACCATCTTGCCGTGGCGCCCGATTTGCGCGGCTACAACCTGTCCGACAAGCCCGATGGTGTCGACGCCTACAAGGCACGCCACATCGTCGCCGACGTCCGCGACCTTGCGCGGCAGCTGAATGGGGGCAAACCCTTCACGCTGGTCGCGCACGACTGGGGCGGCGCCGTGGCCTGGAACCTGGCGAGCGCCGCACCCGAGCTTGTCTCGCGCCTCGTGATCCTCAATTCGCCCCATCCCTATGCGTTCTGGCGCGAGCTCGTGCACAGCCCCGCGCAGCAGAAGGCGAGCGCGTACATGCTGAAGTTGCGCTCGCCGCAGGCCGAGGCGCGTCTTTCGGAAAACGGTTACGCGCGTCTGTGGAAGTTCGCGTTCGGCGAGACCGCCCCGGCCTTCACCGACGCCGACCGGGCAGCCTATCTGCAAGCCTGGGCGCAGCCCGGCGCCTTGACCGGTAGCCTGAACTGGTACCGCGCATCGCCGCTGGTTCCACCGACGGCGGACGATCCGGGCGCAACGCGTCTCATCCTCGACCCGAAGGACTTCATGGTGCGCGTGCCGACGCTGGTCATCCACGGCGAGCGCGACATCGCGCTGCTGACCGGCCTGCTCGACGGGCTGGAGCACTGCGTGCCGGCGCTCGAGATCGAGCGGATCCCCGAGGCGTCGCACTGGGTGATGGAGGAACAGCCGGCGCGGGTGAACCAGCGGATACGCGCGTTTCTCGCGCCTCTATAATCGCCGCGGGAGGATGGGATGACGAGCGCGTTGTCGGTGACGCAGCTGCGCGAGCGCGTGGGCGAGGAGGTCGGCGTTTCGCCATGGCTCGAGATTGACCAGGCGCGGATCGATCGGTTCGCCGATGCGATCGACGACCCGCAGTGGATCCACGTCGATCCCGAGCGCGCCAAGTCAGGTCCGTTCGGCACCACGATCGCGCACGGCTTCCTCTCGCTGTCGCTGCTCTCGCACCTCATCGAAAGCACGTTTTCCTTCGACGACCGCAAGATGGGTGTCAACTACGGCCTCAACCGGGTGCGCTTCACCGCACCGGTGCCGGTCAATAGCCGCGTGCGCGCGCATTTTGTGCTGGGCAGCTGGGAGCGCAAGGGCGACATGATCCAGACCGTATGGAACGTGACCCTGGAATGCGAAGGCAGCGACAAACCAGTGCTCGTCGCGGAGTGGATTGGTAGGAGCTACGTATAGGGGTCAAGAAGGCAAAATGGGGTCAGACCCCTTTTTTTAGGGTCAGACCCCTTTTGATGATCGACGGCCGACACTGTTCTAAAACGGGGTCTGACCCTTTTTAGAGGGGTCTGACCCCTTTCTCGCTCCCTTTTAGGAAATCGCAATGCAACGCTGGAAACAACGCCCCGAGGGCTCGAACTGGGGTGACTTCGGTCCCGACGATCAGCGCGGGCGCATGAACTGGGTCACGCCCGAAAAGGTGCTGCAGGGCGTGGCTGAAGTGAAGGCGGGCATCACCTTCTGCCTTTCGCTGCCGCTCGACTATCCCGGCGGCAGCGTGCTCAATCCGCGGCGCAGTCCGCCGCGCCTTGCGCCGACGCTGCGCGACGGCAAGAGCGCCGGCGCGCAGAACTTCTGCTGGCCGCTCGCAAACGATAACCCCGACCATACCGACGTGGTGAGTGACGACGTGGTGCTGCTCACGCTGCAGTACTCGACGCAGTGGGATTCGTTCGCGCACGTCGGCAGCCGGTTCGACGCCGACGGCGATGGCAAGCGCGAGATCGCCTTCTACAACGGCTTTCGCGGCGGCGCGGACGTTCGCCCGGGGCGCGAGCGCAAGGGCGCCGAGCCCTGGGCAAAATACGAGGGCGCGGGTGCCGATGCGCTCGGCATCGAGAACCTCGCCGAGCACGGTGCGCAAGGCAGGGGCGTCATGATCGACCTGCATGCGCACCTCGGGCGCGCGCGCAAGGCGGTCGGCTACGACGAACTGATGCGCATCTTCGAGGCCGACAAAGTCGAGGTCGAACGCGGCGACATGGTGTGCATCTACACCGGGTTCGCCGACGTGATCCTCGAGCTGCAGAAGAAGCCCGATCCTGCGCTGCTGCACGGCACTTGCAGCGGCTTGGATGGGCGCGACGACAAGCTCCTGCAGTGGATCACCGACTCGGGGCTCGCCTGCTTGCTGGCGGACAATTACGCCGTCGAGATCATCCCGACGAGCCTCACCAAGCCCGCACCGCACGCGATGATGCCGCTGCACGAGCATTGTCTGTTCAAGAACGGCATCCACCTCGGCGAGATGTGGTATTTCCGCGAGCTTGCCGAGTGGCTGCGTGCGCATGGACGCAATCGTTTTCTTTTGACGGCGCCGCCGCTGCGGCTGCCCGGTGCCGTGGGATCGCCCGCGACTCCAATCGCAACCGTGTGAGGACTTATGGGTGAACGTGTGGTGATCGTGACGGGCGGCTCGTCTGGCATTGGCGAGGCGATCGCACGCGAATTGGCGCGCCGCGGCTGGCGCGTCGTCGTCAACTATTCGAGGAACACGGCGCAGGCCGAGGCAGTCGTCAAGGCCTGCGTCGAGGCAGGTGGCGAGGCGATTGCGGTCAAGGCAAATGTCGGCGAGGACGCCCAATGCCGTGCACTGGTGCAGGCCGCGCTCGATAAGTGGGGGCGGCTCGACGCGCTCGTCAACAATGCGGGCACTACCAAGTTCGTCCTGCATGCCGATCTCGAGGGCCTGAGTGCGGAGGACTTTCAGCGCATCTACTCGATCAACGTCATCGGTCCGTTCCAGATGTGTCGCGCGGCGGCCCCGGAGCTGCGGAAGGCGCACGGTGCGGTAGTGAACGTTTCTTCGCTCGCGTCGCGCGTCGCGACCGGCTCGTCGATCGCCTATGCGGCGTCGAAATCCGCGCTGAACACGCTGTCGATGTCGCTTGCGCGCACGCTTGCGCCGGAAGTGCGCGTCAACGTGCTCGCCCCGGGCTTCGTCGATACGCCGTGGATGACCGCGGGCTACGGCGAGGAGCGCTATAGCCGGCTGCGCGAGACCTACGCGCAGATCGCGCCGCTGCAGGCGGTGTCGACGCCGCAGCACCAGGCCGACGCCGTCGCCTGGCTGCTCGAGGGCGCAGCGCATGTGACCGGCCAGATCCTTTACGTGGATGCCGGCATGCACGTGGCCTCACCGCGAAAGGTGTGACATGGTCGATTACCGCAAGGACCTCGTCAGCCAGCTGAAGAACCGGGCGCTCGTCTACCTTGAGGTCTACGACGTGTTGGCCGAAGAACTCGGCGCCGAGCGCGCCGAAGCGCTGCTGGCCAAGGCCATCCTGCAGCGCGGCCGCAGCGCGGGGCAGGCACTCGCCGAATTTGCGCCGACGGATTTCGACGGCTTGTGCAAAGCCTTCCTCAAGGGCGTGCCGGGCGAGGGCGAGCTGTTCGCCCCAGAGCTGCGGCGTTGCGATGCGAACGGGATCGAGATCCAATTTCATGCCTGTCCGCTGAAGGAAGCCTGGGAAGACGCCGCGCTGACGCCGGACAAATGCGCGACGCTGTGTCGCATCGCCGGCGCGGTGGACAAGGGCATGTTCGAAGCCGCCGGCTTCGCTATCGACAATCGCACCTGGACCCCGGGCGCAAAGGGCTGCTGCTTTCTCTCGATTCGACGCGCATGAGCACTGTCCAGACCTTTGACTACGTGATCGTCGGTGCCGGCTCCGCGGGCTGCGTGCTTGCCGACCGACTCACGGCGAACGGACGCTACCGCGTGCTGCTGCTCGAAGCCGGGCCGCGCGACACCGATTTCTGGATTCATGTGCCCCTCGGCTACGGCAAGCTGTTCACGCGTACCGACGTGAACTGGGCCTACGAGGGCGAGCCCGAGCCGACGCTGAACGGACGGCGCGTGTTCACCCCGCGCGGCAAGGTGCTCGGCGGCTCGTCGTCGATCAACGGCCTGGTCTATATCCGCGGCCAGCCAGAGGATTTCGACGCCTGGGGCGTGCCGGGCTGGGGCTTCGACGACCTGCTGCCGTACTTCAAGAAATCCGAAGACCAACAGCGCGGGGCGGATGCATGGCACGGCGTCGGCGGGCCGCTCGCCGTTTCCGACCTGCCCGACAAGCATGAGTTATGCGACGCGTTTATCGACTCCGCGGCAGCGCTCGGTTTGCCGAGGAACGATGACTTCAACGGGGCATCGCAGGAGGGCACCGGCTATTACCAGGCGACCGCGCGCAACGGCAAGCGCTGCAGCGCGGCGACCGGTTTCCTGCGGTCCGCGGAAACGCGTGCCAACCTGCGCGTGGAGGTGAATGCGCTGGCGACCCGTGTCCTATTCGACGGGGGCGACACCAAGCGCGCGACCGGCATCGAGTACCGACAGGGTGGCGCGACGCACACGGTGCGCGCCGCGCGCGAGGTGATCCTTGCCGGCGGCACGTTCAATTCGCCGCAATTGCTGCAGCTTTCCGGTGTCGGATCGCGCGACCTGCTCGACCAGCACGCCATTCCCGTGATGCTCGATGCACCCGAGGTCGGCGCGAACCTGCAGGATCACTTCTACGTGCGCACCTTCTGGAAGTGCAACAAGCCGATCACGCTGAACGACGACATGCTGAGCCTGTGGCGCCAGGCCAGAATCGGCCTGCAGTACCTGCTATTGAAGCGTGGCCCGCTCACCGTCAGCGCGGGCTACGCGGCCGCGTTCCTGCGCACCCGGCCCGAACTCACGCGCCCGGACGCGCAGCTCTATTTCATCAATTTTTCGACCGCCAAGCGCGGCGGCCACCTGCATCCGTTCTCGGGCTTCACCTGCTCGGTGTCGCAGTTGCAGGCCGAGTCGCGCGGCTGGGTGCGCCTGCGCGACGCCGACCCTGCCTCGCCCCCGGCGATCCTCTACAACTACCTCGCCACCGAAAACGATCAGCGCATGATCGTCGAGGGCCTGAAGTTCGCGCGGCGCCTCGTCAACACGCCGCCGCTCTCGGGCTACGTGGTGAGCGAGGAGCACCCCGGTCCGCGCGTGCAGTCGGACGAAGACTGGCTTTCGTTTTGCCGCGAAGCCGGCGACACCGTGTTCCATCCGACCTCGACCTGCCGCATGGGGGACGACGCGGGCGCGGTCGTCGATCCCCGACTGCGCGTGCGTGGGCTTGAGGCCCTGCGCGTGGTCGATGCCTCGGTGATGCCCACGGTGCCCTCGGGCAACATC
>Ga0255040_10000465_pt1 | contig 10575 bp, 10 predicted proteins | sample BC1_12_2_MG_FD_181711 | JGI IMG/M metagenome (GOLD analysis project Ga0255040, IMG submission 181711) | Seawater microbial communities from Strait of Georgia, British Columbia, Canada - BC1_12_2 | ecosystem: Environmental > Aquatic > Marine > Strait | place: Canada: British Columbia | collected... | reverse complement strand
TACCGCATATAGTAGTTACCCCTACAGAGTTTGATATAAAGACTTCTCGCATATTTGTTGTTTCGAATGTAGCCACTATTAGTAGGGCCCAGCCTGAAGAAAGCATTCGTTCTGAAGAAGCAGAGCAGGTCAGCTGGAAACCGCATGTTGTATTGGCGGTTTCACCAACGCCCCTTTGGGCTTTTAGCCAAATCTGGCGATTTAACAAAGCTCAAGTGATGTAAGATATCTCAGCTAAGTTGTTGTAGTTTAAGGTTTTGCCCGCTTTCCTTCACCTTTGGCATCTTTCCTGCCTATGCAAGGAGATGTAGCGTTTACAGCTCCTTGTCTTGCTCTACACCATATAGTACATGCCCCCATCAGCCATCCGCGCCCGGTTTGATGGGGGCTTTCTTTAAATTACCTGTTTGTCTTCTTGTGAGTTACGTCTGGAACTGTTTGGATCTGACTATAGCAATAGGTGTGTTGAAAATCCTGTCGGGATACTCTGGAAAAAACCACTGACAACAAAGAAGGTGATTTGTGAGTAATGAAAAACGTGACTATCCCAGAGCTGAAATCAAATGGCCGGCCGTGATAAAGACCGATCAAGGTACTATGGATGGGGTAACATCAAATGTAACTCCAAATGGAGTCTTCATCCATTGTCAAAAACCGTTAAGGCTCAATGAAGTCTTTGAATTGACCATAAATATTCCCAACTCTGACCAGGCCTTAACAGCTAAAGCGGAAGTGACGTGGTCGAATAGATGGGGCCCTGATGATAACATTTCGCCGCGCGGCATGGGTGTTCGATTTGTGCAAATTTCCAGCGAGGCCCGAAAATTCATCGCCAGAGCAGCCTTGAACTATCTTAAATCGGAGGAGATAGCGCCTGAGTTGCTGCAGACCCTGCAGACTTTGGTCATAGATGTTAATGAAGTAAACCCTAACGTTGCATACCCAAACCGGTAAAAATCGCTGCGCTCGCGCCATAGCACCCCATCTGCGGCTGTGCTCGCCTCGGTCAGGATCTCAACGTACTGTGAAGTACGCTTCGTCCTGACCGAGACTGTGCGCAACCTCATCTGACGCGCTCTAGCGCGTTTTCCGCGGACTAGGCCTGCAACGTTAGGGTTCAGGCAGGCTACGGTTGAGAAGCCAACTAATTCGTATCCATCTGGAAACCGTGGTTTGGATGTCATTCTGAGGAGCAAGGCGACGAAGAATCTCATAGCTAGTGGGTCCGCAGAGATTCTTCGCGGAGCCTGTCCTGAGCCTGTCGAAGGGCTCAGAATGACATGAACTAGTTTCCGGATGGAAACTAGCTATTAAATATCCTCTGGCAAGAAACGCTCATTTTAGTATTTTCTTAAGATACCGTCCTGTATGCGATTGAGGAATTTGGGTGATCTCCTCAGGTGTCCCGGTACCAACAATCTGGCCTCCCTCTGTCCCTCCCTCAGGTCCAAGGTCGATGACAAAGTCTGCGGTCTTGATAACATCCAAGTGATGTTCAATGACCACGACCGTATTGCCGGCCTCCACCAAGCGATTGAGAACATAGAGCAGCTTCTTGATGTCGTCGAAATGAAGACCAGTGGTGGGTTCATCCAGGAGATACAGGGTCTTGCCACTGCTGCGCTTGCTCAGTTCCCGAGCCAGTTTGATTCTCTGCGCTTCACCACCTGATAGTGTTGTGGCTGGTTGTCCTAGTCTAAGATAGCCGAGCCCAACTTCATCCAAGGTGGAGAGCTTATCTTTAATGAGAGGTATGTTGCCGAAAAAGCGGTGGGCCTCGTTCATGGTCATGTCTAGCATTTGAGCGATATTTTTCCCCTTATAAATTATTTCCAGGGTGTCCCGGTTGAAACGGAGACCTTTGCAATCATCACAGGTAACATACACGTCGGGCAAAAAGAGCATTTCGACTTTGAGAATACCCTGACCAGCACATGCTTCGCAGCGACCGCCCTTGACATTAAAACTGAAACGGCCTGCCCTGTATCCCCGTGTCCGAGCCTCTGGCACCTGCGCCAGTAGGTTTCGGGCCTGGGTGAATATCCCGGTGTAAGTGGCCGGGTTAGACCTGGGGGTGCGACCGATGGCGGACTGGTCAATATGAACAACCTTGTCTAGTGCCTCAAGTCCTCGAAGGCGACGGTGAGTCCCAGGAAATTCCCGGGCACGGTGCAGCAGCTTTGCAGCGGCGCGATAGAGGGTGTCCAAGATGAGCGTGCTCTTACCCGAGCCGGACACACCGGTTACACATGTGAACAGACCAATTGGGATTGAGGCGGTGATATTTTGCAGGTTGTTGGCGCCGGCCCCTTCGATGGTAAGAACTCCGCGTTCAGGACTACGCCGGCCGGCCGGCACAGAGATGCTCAAACTGCCAGAGAGGTATTGCCCTGTTAAGGAGTCGGCATGCTGGAGAAGTAAAGCCGGCTTGCCGCTGAAAACGAGATGCCCACCCTGTTCACCCGCACCAGGGCCAACATCAACTACATGATCCGCGGTCATAATGGTTTCGGCGTCGTGCTCAACAATCAGTACGGTGTTTCCCTGATCGCGAAGTGTTTTGAGAGTGTCCAGTAGCCGTTGGTTGTCACGCTGATGTAAACCGATGCTCGGTTCATCCAGGATATAGAGCACTCCCACAAGTCTGGAGCCTATCTGGGTGGCAAGACGGAGGCGCTGGGCCTCTCCCCCTGACAGGGTAGTGGAAGCCCGGTCCAGGCTAAGGTAGGAAAGCCCTACCTGGCTCAAAAACTCCAGCCGCTGGCTTACCTGGCTCAGTAACTGCTCCGCCACAGGTCTCTGTTGGGGTGGAAAACCAAGGTTAGCTATCCACCCATTCAATTGGGCGATATCCAGGCTACTCACCTGGTAGATGTTCATATCGGCAATGGTGACGGTCAGAGATTCCGGCCTCAGCCTTGCTCCCTGACAGGTGCGGCAAACCCCCTTGGCAAGATAAGTGAATAATTGCTCCCGCTCGTCGCTGGCTTGTTGACGCCAGCGACGCTGCAAGTAAGGAATGACGCCTTCAAAAGGTTCCTCTTGGAAACGGCGGCGACCTTTGGTCTTGGCAGCGGCAGGAGGTTTTTTTTCTCCAGAGCCATAAAGCAGTATCTGACGTGCTTCAGGGGGTAGGTTCTTAAATGGAGTGTGAATGTCAAAATGATATTCTTGGCCGAGCACTTCCAGTTGGTTGAGAAACAAAACCGAGCCCTTCTGGAACCATGGAGTAATAGCGCCATCTTTAAGGCTGAGACCGGGGTCAGGTACCACAAGTTCGGGATCAAATATTTCCATGATTCCAAGCCCTGAACACTCAGGGCAGGCACCGAGAGCATTGTTGAAACTGAAAAGTTGGGGAGAGAGCCCCGGCATTCTCACGTTGCAGGAATGGCAAAAAGGTTGGTCACTGAAATCCCGCTCCTCGCCGTCAACGATAGCCACTCGTGTTCTGCCCTCCCCGGTTCGGAGGGCAAGTTCCATGGAATCTGTGGCCCGCCGCAGGGCGTCAGCCCGCACCACAAGCCGGTCTACCACCACTTCAATGCGAGAGGTCATATCACTGGATAGCTGAATCTGCTCGTCGAGATTATAAACAGTACCATCCACGCGGACCCTGACAAATCCTTCACGGCGGAGCCGGCTGAATAGACGCTTTGGCTGATCACGATCGTGGTGCTCCAGTGGGGCCAGGACAAGAATCCTGGTGCCCTCGGGAAGGTCAAGAACGGCGTCCACCATTTGCTGAATGGTCATGGCCTGGATTTTTGTACCGCAGCCAAGACAGTGCGGTTGGCCCACCCTGGCGAAGAGAACTCTGAGGTAGTCGTAGATTTCAGTTATAGTCCCAACGGTGGAGCGGGGGTTCCTACCGGCAGTTTTTTGTTCAATGGCAATAGCCGGACTCAGACCTTCGATCGAATCCACCTCAGGCCGGTCCATCCTTTCCAGAAACTGGCGGGCGTAGGAAGAGAGAGATTCCACATAGCGCCTCTGACCTTCAGCATAAAGGGTGTCGAAGGCGAGGGAGGATTTGCCCGAGCCACTGATTCCGGTGATTACCACCAGGTTATCCCGGGGGATCTCGACATTAATATTTTTGAGGTTGTGCTGTCGGGCACCGAGAACTACGATCTTGTCCATTTATCACTTTTTGTTGGGTAATGGGTCATGTAGCTTTGCTGTCACGAAGGGTCATCTCATCTACCGCCTCACGCATGAGCTTGCCGATGGATATTTTTTGAGGACATTTTTGCTCCGCTAACGAATAGTCCAAGCGAGCCATCTCTCTCCGAATCATTTCTGGAATTTCGTTAAAGTGCATTGTAGCACGATGGCGGTCGCCGTAACTGCGACAATACATCAGATAGCGCATCACATCGCCAATGGGAACATCGCTCCTGATGGTCGACTCGCAAAGGTCAGTACAACCTGCGCAATAATCTGACCGGTGTCTTGGGCGTAATCACGCAACAACCTAAGATCTTGGCTGGAAAGTTTAGTCCGGTTATACGCTGCGGCCACGTTAGACATGAGAATGGTCATGTTCGGCATCTCTGAGCAGATGCTGGCAATATTCGGGTTTTCCCAAACCGCCTTGAGTTTGGCTTGAGCGTCGGTAAAACCCTTTTTTAAAAATCGTCCGGCTAGCTTTAACTCGGTTTCAGTGTTGGTTTTCACCGAGCCGCCGCCTTGAGTTTTCATGGCGGTGAGGCCAATGCCAGCCTTGGCGCATGCATCCACCGCTCTCCTCATGTGATCGGTATGCATTAACCGATAATTATACGACATCATGATGCCGTCAATCCATCCAAGGGTCGCACCCTTTAGCATGCATTTTTCCATGTTACTGTGAGTACTGAAACCGAAAAATCTGATCTTTCCCCCGGCCTTGGTCTTTTGACTCCAACCCTTAATATCGTCATTCAATTCACTGATATTCCGGACAGAATGTAAAAAGAAGAGGTCAATATAGTCTGTTTTCATTCTTTCCAGCGATGTATTGAGATCTCTCGTCATGCCGTCGACAGTCCAGGCGTGGGACTTTGTCACCAGAAAGATCTTCTTGCGGTCTTCAGGATACTTGCCCAGGTATTTACCAATTTGCCTTTCACTATTGCCGCCATAGTAGGAATTGGCTGTATCCCAATAGGTCACTCCCCACTTGATGGCCTGATGCAGCATCAGCTGTTGTATGTCCATACTGCCGCCAGAAGCGAGAATGGGCACTCTTACTCCAGTTTTTCCGAAAGGCCGGGTAGGCATCACCCGCGGTTCATCGGCAGATTCAGCCAGAGATTCAATGGGCGCAATGACCGAGCCCACGCCAGCAGCTCCAGCGGCTTTCAGGAAATCTCTCCGAGACCAGTTTTTATCTGTCGGGGCCATGATGTTCCTCCACAATGCCAGAGTCTGTATGAGCCTGTTCAGGACCTATCAATATGCTCTTAGACGTTAACCCGCCTCACTCACTGGTGTCAATGATGTTAGCCCAAAGGCAGGGGGACAAAAAAAAGACTTGACAAAACGAACGTTCGTGCTATATTGTGCGTCATGACAAAGGGAAAAGAGACAAAAATGGTCATTCTGGAATCCGGACTCGATATGGCAAGTCAATTAGGTCTAGAAGGCGTAAGCATCGGCGCTCTTGCCAAAAAGACGGACATGTCGAAGAGTGGGTTGTTCGCTCATTTTCAATCGAAAGAGAATCTGCAGATCGAAATATTGGATTACGCCGCTCGTATTTTCTCAGAAGATGTCATTATCCCGGCTCTGGCAACTGAGGCCGGTATCCCTAGAATCAAAGCCTTGGTCAATAACTGGATAGAGTGGAGCGACAACTTGACCGGAGGCTGTATTTTCGTCACTGCCAGCACGGACTACAGCGACAGGCCCGGAAAAGTGAGGGAATGCCTTCTGGGACAACAAGGAGATTGGATCGCTTGCCTTTGTCGGATAGCTGAATCAGCGATAAAAGTTGGTGATTTTAGAGAGGGTATTGAATGTGAGCAGTTCGCCTTTGACCTTTATTCACTCTTACTCGGTTTTCACCTGTATGACAAATTGCTTGACGACTCTGAAACTAAGAAGCGTCAGGAAATAGCTTTAGAGAGGCTTCTGGCTAATTATAAGTAAAGAATCCAGAACCAGAGGACCAGGCTTAAAAACAGAGGAGCTAGGAGCTAGGTGGAGTAATGAAATCCCAAATTCCAAGCACCAAATTACAAACAAATTTCAAACTCCAATATTCAATGACCAAAACACAAAGCAGGTTTGGAATTTTGAAACTGGGGACCCACCCGCAGGGTGGGGAGTCCAAGCGAAGCGCGGACAATTTTGGTCATTGTTATTTGTTTGATATTTGTGATTTGTGATTTGGAATTTCAATTCCTTTGCACTCTGACCTGGCTCAGAGCACCAGATTTTCCATGACTCAATAGTCCATCCTTATTCATTTCCATTCACAGATCAATTGTAGGAGAAAGAAGATGACAACCAGGATACTCCATCAAAAATGCATAAGCACGAACGTTCGTCTTTCCCAGATCAGGCAGAAGGCTATTCACGGTTTTCTGGACTTGCTGTGGAACGTTACCCCCACACTCACAAAACTGCTTGTCAAAAAGGTGTTCTTCTCTCCAGCCACGTACAAGATAACTCCTGTAGAAAAACAATATCTTGAGAGCGGCGAATCATTTCAACTGTCAGTACATGATAAAACCGTACAGTGTTGGAAATGGGGTAGCGGTCCCAGTATTCTTTTGGCTCATGGCTGGAATGGAAGGGGCATCCAATTACATCATTTTATTGAACCACTAATGCGAAGAGGATATTCGGTAATCGGCTATGACGCTCCCGGTCACGGGGTGTCTCAGGGGAAAACATCCAGTTACTTTGAGTTTACCGACACCATAAGGACGCTCTTGACCTCCTTAAATGGCTACAAGATCCAGGGCGTTATTGCTCACTCCCTGGGAGCCTCTGCTACGGTCAACAGCATTGCCAAGGAAAACCAGCCACTGGAAGCTGTCCTCGTAGCCCCGGCTCTAAGATTTGCGGAAGTCCTGACCTGTTTCTTTGATCACGTTGGTGTGCCCACACACATCTATCAAGAACTGATAGAGGAATATGAAAATCAGTTTGGCTACGATATGCAACGAGACAACCCAGCAAATCTATTCAAAGAAATCAACTCAGAGATTCTTATTGTTCACGACCTACATGACCCAACTATTCCATATATTGATTCAAAAGAACTCTCAAATGAATTTCAAAATATCTCCTTGCATACAACCAAGGGTTTGGGTCACAAGCGAATCTTAGCTGAAGAATCCGTTGTAGATTCCATCGTAAACCATTTCAGGAAAATGGAGGATTAGCAATGAGGAACACTGAGAGCATTGTGGAGGAATACCGGAAGGCGGACCTGGAGAAGCGGTTATATCTGTTTCTAGAGTGTCCAGCGCTCAGGGCCAAGTTCACCGAGATAGATCAAAGTGATTCTCCCCCGGATGTTAGACGAATAGCCTGCTGCGGCCGTGGATAGGACCGTCCCTAAGGTCGTAACTCCAGGAACATTTGGGCGGATTACGTTGACGAGGCTGCTTCCCGTCTGCTTTGCAAAGAGCAGTCGTACGTCAAAAACAGAAGTCCCGCTGCGGCCGAGAGAATAGAGCCCAAAAGGATTCCCAGCTTGGAGTAGTTGAGTAGATCCGGTGAGACGAAGGAGAGGTTGGAGACGAACAACGACATGGTAAAACCTATTCCCCCGAGCATGCCGGCTCCAATGATATGCGACCATCTGACCCCGGCTGGGAGTACCGCTATGTTCGTTTTGACAGCAAAAAAGGAAAACAAGGTAACGCCAACCGGTTTTCCAACCAGCAGCCCCAGGGCGATACCAATGGTGAGGGGCTGAGCAAGGACACTGGCGACATTTATTCCTTTGAGAGACAGTCCAGCGTTGGCAAAGGCGAAGACTGGCAAGAGCACAAAAGCAATCCAAGGATGTAAGGAATGCTCCATCCTCTGCAAAGGAGTTTCCACCTCATGACAGGCCAGTTCCAGTGCGTGTACAGCACTGAGATGTCCTTGGTTCAAGAGGATTGAATAGCCGCAGCTTTGTTCCTCACAGTGGAACTCATCCAGGATTTTCCCGACTTTCTTGACGAATCGATCAGTGTCATATTTGCCCCGAGCCGGAATGAACATGGCGACCACAAATCCTGCCACAGTGGGGTGAATTCCAGAGCCGAGCACAGCAATCCAAATGCCAAGACCAAGAAGCGCGTAAAGGAGCGTCCACCTGATCCAAAGGAGGTTGGCGACAACAAGTCCCAAGACGAAAAAAATGCAGATAATGAGGTAGCTCCAGACGATCTCTTTGGTGTAGAAGAAAGCGATAATGATTACGGCTCCCAGGTCGTCTGCAATGGCAAAAGCAGAAAGAAAGACTCTGAGGCCGACAGGCAGCTTCCTACCGAACACGGCAATGGCCCCCAAAGCAAAGGCGATATCGGTGGCCATGGGTATTCCCCAGCCGTTTGCCGTGGCAGTGCCACGATTGAAGACAAAATAGATGGCGCCGGGGAGGAGCATCCCACCCAGGGCAGCAACAACAGGTAGAAGGGCACTTTTGGGGGACGAAAGTTCGCCCACGAGAATTTCCCGTTTGATCTCCAATCCCACGACAAAAATGAAAAAGGTCATGAGACCGTCATTTATCCAGTGGACGAGTGACTTGGTGATGCGGAGTTCACCGAGCGCTAAGGTGAGATCTGTGTGCAAAAGGTGGTGGTAAGCAGGGGCAAATGAGGAATTGGCCCAGGCCACTGCAATAAGGCTGGCCAGGAGCAATAGCACACTGCTGGAAGCCTCTTTCTTGAAGAAGGACTCTGCGGGCCGGACAATATAGTCCGCCACAAGAGTGGTCGGTAATGATTTGTAGTTCTTGAACATTATTCAATTGAAACAGAGGTTTACGATATTTTATTCTGGCCCAAGTCCACGGTAGGGTTAGGACGTCTTGAGTTTAAGATTTTCAGTGATAGTGTTTGCGGCATCCTCAACGGTGGTCTTCCCCATGTCGATAACCAAGTCGTAAAGAGAAGCGTCATTCCAATCTACCTTGAAATAGTGCTTGATCAGGCTTTTTGAATCCTTTTCTTCTCTGTCGATGTGATATTTGGCTGCTTTTTGGTCAATCCTGAAACGCTTCATGATGGTGTCAATTTTTCCTGCCTCATCTTTGGTCAGCCGAACATGAAGCACCTTGGGTTTATCCCGCAAAAGACACATCCCACCCCAGCCGAGAATAATAGCATTCTTATCCTCATACACATCTTCTACCAATTTCTTGACGGTTTTGAAGTAGCTCTCGTCGTCCAGGCAACCACGCTCGCGATCAACCACCTTTTGTATCAGCGAGCAAGTATATCGATCCACGAAACGCAGAAGGCGCGATTGCGCGTCCTGAAGAAACGCCTCAGCTTCGCCTTCAGAGATATGTAATTCCCCGGCAATCCTCGCCACTAACTGTTTACCGATGTATTCCCAACCCAGGTTTTTCGCCAAAAGAGATGCCACTTCTTCGCTATCCACACCACATTCCCTGCTAATTGTAATGACTGACATCAAGCCCTCCTCGTTCACATCAATCGTGTTCCACTGGTTCTGAAAGATTCTGGGTTCTACAACGCAGGCATAATACTCCAGTACCTATGAATTGTCTAGCTCGGACGTTTCATGAATTGCAGTCGCGAGACCGCGAAGATGGTCGTGCTACCGGGCAACCACAGGGTGTTGGACCTGAGGCGTACCTGAACGGTACGTCGCAAGGTGCGACATCCGAGGACGCCCGGAGGGACGCCCATATCCGCGGTCGCAGTAGGTGATTCATGAAACGTCCGAGCTAAGTAAGAAGCATAGCGCATAGCGCAAAGCACATAGCGTCACTTGTCTTGATTTCACGCCGCGTCGCCGCGTCCCCGAGTCGCCTTTTCGTTCCGCAGGATCCCTAGCTATCCATACTCAGCCTCACCTGCATCTACGGACTAGAAACTCGCAGCAACACTCTTGGCCTGCTCTCTGGCTGCTTCCATAATCTTTTCCTTAGCTTCAGGAGATACCAGGGTTGGCTCGACAAGTATGGTCTGAACGTCACTGAAGCCAATGAATGCCAGGATATGCTCCAGATAAGCTTTTTGCAGGTCGTAGCTCTCAGCGCCGGTACCGGAACCGTAGGCGCCACCCCGCGCGTAGATGGTGGCAATGGGCTTGCCGGTCATAAGGCCCTTGTACCCCTCTTCAGGACTGAAGCTAAAGGTGTACCCAGGCTGGACGATGACATCCAGGTAATGTTTCAATTTGTAGGGGATGCCGAAATTCCACATGGGCAGTGACAAGAGATATTTGTCCGCCCTGGTAAATCGGGCGATCACATCCTCTACAGCTTTCCAGGCCTGCCTCTGTTCCTCTGTGTGCTCCAGACCATGAAGGATGACATATTTTGAATCAATAACATGCCCATCGAACTCAGGAAGGTGAGTTGCCCAGAGATCCAGGGTTTCAACGACG
>Ga0255040_10000464_pt1 | contig 10599 bp, 12 predicted proteins | sample BC1_12_2_MG_FD_181711 | JGI IMG/M metagenome (GOLD analysis project Ga0255040, IMG submission 181711) | Seawater microbial communities from Strait of Georgia, British Columbia, Canada - BC1_12_2 | ecosystem: Environmental > Aquatic > Marine > Strait | place: Canada: British Columbia | collected... | reverse complement strand
ACAAGAAATGTCCGTATCACGACTTGAGCACATCACCAAAATCGGTGTGGAGCAGATGGGCGATCTTGCCGATAGCCTTGACGATGCGAATGTGTTGCGCCTCGAAAATCTCGATACGAATATTGCACCCCCTCCGACTGCGATCGCGCATACCAAAGACGCGACGGACGACGATGACGCTAATAGCTACCTGCCCTTCTTCGGTCTGGATGCATTGCGGCAGGCCGCTTCGATGCTGGTCGGCAGGCATTCCGGGCAGGATTACGATTGGCAGACCGAATGCGTTATTAGTGCCGGTGGACTTTCCGGCATATTCAATGCGCTGCTGGCAGTGCTCGAACCAGGTGACGAGGTATTGCTGACTGATCCGACTTACGTCGGACTTATCAACAGGGTTCGACTGGCCGGCGGCGTTCCACGTTTCCTGCCGATGGCGCCTTCGGCGGATGGCTGGCGACCTGATCTGGAGGCGCTGCAGCAGATCGATCCGGGCACCGTCAAGGCAGCTCTGCTGATGAGTCCCTCCATGCCGAGCGGCGCTGTGTTCAATGCTGATGAATGGCAGGCAATGATCAGTTTTTGCCTGCGCGCAGACTGCTGGCTTATTAATGATGCGGCGATGGAGCGACTTCTTTTCGACGGGCGGCAGCTTATCCATCCGGCGTCATTTCCGAACATGCGCGGCAAAGTGATCACGGTCGGTTCGGCATCGAAAGAGTACCGCATGATCGGCTGGCGCGTCGGCTGGGTCGTCGGTCCCGCAGAAATCGTTGCCGATGTTGCAAGAGTGAGCATCACAAACGTAGTCTGTCAAACCGGCATCGCCATGGGTGCGGTCGCTGCTGCAATCAATGGCACCGACGACGGCATTGCTGCGAGTGTTGTGGAACTTCAGGCGAGACGCGATGTGCTGCTCGAAGAACTATCCGATTTCACCGTGATACCGCCGCACGGGGGCTGGTCATTCCTCGTGGACGTGTCTCCGTTGGGAATGGACGGACCGGCAGCATCGCGCCTATTATTGGAGAAAGGCAAGATTGCGGCGACCCCAATGAACAATTGGGGCGGCGCGCATTGTGCCAGTTATGTTCGTATCGTTTACTCTAATGAAAACATTGACCGTCTACGTGGCATTGGCGATCGCTTTCGCCGGGCACTAACTTAATACAATCAGGAGCAATGAATGAATAAGCAATTCAGCGTCGAGCAGGCAGTTAAGCGGGTTTCAGAATCCGAATACAAGAGGTACGGAATTCTCCTGGAACACGGTTCGCTCGAGCTTGGTTACTACAAACCGGATAATGTCGATCCTCAGAATCCTCACGACCGCGACGAAGTCTATATCGTCCAGTCCGGCTCCGGCTACTTTGTTGTCGAAGATGACCGGCAACCATTTAAAACTGGTGACGCCCTGTTCGTTCCGGCATTTGTGGTGCATCGGTTCGAGGATTTCACTGACGACTTTGCGGCCTGGGTAATATTTTTTGGGCAGACCGGCGGCGAATGATTTCAGAGGAAGTACAAGCATGGCAAAAGTGTTGGGCGTAGGCGGCGTATTTTTCAAATCGCCAGATCCCGACCGCCTCTACCGGTGGTACGCCGAGCACCTTGGCATAAGTAAGAATGATGAGCCTGGCGTATCGTTTCAGAATTCCGAGCAATCGCCAGCAGGTTATGTTGTCTGGGGTGCGTTTGACGACAATACAAAATATTTTGATCCGGCCGGCAAGCAATACATGTTTAACCTGGTAGTTGACGACCTTGAAGGTGCGTTGCAACAGGTCGAAAAAGGCGGCGCCGAACTTGTCGGTGAGGTCGAATCATATGATTTCGGAAGTTTCGGCTGGTTTGTAGATCCGGATGGCAACAAGGTTGAGCTATGGCAACCGCGATTTTCAGGCCATGCGCCTGGGGAATGAAAAATGCCGAGTGATTATGCCGGAAGCTGTCATTGCGGTGCCATCGGTTTCACCTTTCGGACCGGTATCGAACCGCCAGGCTGGTCGATCAGGGCCTGCCAGTGTTCATTCTGTCGTGCGCATGATGCGCTAAGTACTTCGGATCCTGCGGGGCAAATTTCATTCGTCGCGTCGAGGCCTGAATCGCTGCAGAAATACCGCTTCGGATTACGTACAGCAGACTTCCTGTTATGCAGGGAGTGTGGCGTCTACATTGGGGCGGTCATTGCTTCGGCCGGCGACGCCTTCGGCATCGTCAACGTGCACGCGCTTAAAGAGACTCCCGACGATCTCGCCGAAGTCGCGGCAATCAGTTATGACGCTGAAGGCGCCGATGGCCGGGTATCGCGTCGCGAAGAACGCTGGACCCCGGTGATTGAAGTTCCCGAAATCCTCTAGCGAGACAGCCAGACAACTTCCAGAATATTGGTCAATCCCGCCTTCCTGAATTTCGGCGGGCAGTTGTCGATATCGTTTTTTTCAGCGACCCGGACCAGGTCGTCCCAATACCCGGCAAATTCCCCGGCAAGCACAGAGAAAGGCGGGCCGTTCACTACCTGCTGATCGTATTCCAGCGTTATTACCAGGCGCGTAGCGTCAGGCCTGAGGAGTTGCCTGGTGTGCTCGACATAGCGCGGCCGCAGGTCTTGCGCTAGTGCAACCAGGGCGCCACGGTCGTACAAGGCATCAAAGGTTGGCGACTGAAAACTGAAATAGTCACCGCAGTACACCGTAATTGGATATTTTTTCGCGGTGTATCGGTCGAATGACCCACTCGACTCGCGGACGAACTCGAGATCGTGTTCGGCGAAGAAAGCGGCGACGGCGATGTCGGACAACTCCACGCCCACAACGACATGGCCACGCTCCGCCAACCAGAGTAAATCGGGCGCTTTGCCACAAAGCGGTACGAGGACGCTGCTGCCTTCCGGCAACTCGGGCCAATGGGCTTTCAGGCCCTCGTTGCCAGCGGGTTCATGCCAGCCAGTCCGTCCCTGGTCCCAGCGTCCAAGCCAATCTTCAGACACGGTTGTTAGCGGAGGAATGGGAGTTGGTCGGAAAGTCCGTCGTCGAGTCCAGCAACTTTGCCGGCCGGAATCATGCCCAGCACGACAAAAATTACGAACCAGACGACGTCATTATTCGTGCCGGCAAGAAAAGGTGCGCCTTTCGCAAACCAGAAATTCAAAACCAGAATCGCGCCAGTGGCAGCGGCATAACGGGTAGCAAGACCGACAATCATTGCCAATCCCACGGCCAGTTCGCCCCAGGCCACCATGGCAGCGAATATCGTTTTGTTTGGCAAAACCACAGATTCGATGAATGGCCGGTAAAAAGCGAAGCTGTTTGTTAGCTGGGCGTTAAGGAAACCTTCCATTCCGTCCGCAAAATTGTCCCGGCTGACCTTGCCAAACCCGTTCCAGGCGAAAAACAGCCCCGTATAGACACGGAGTATGACAATCGGCCAGTGCTTCACTGCACCATGCGGCCTTGAATCAATGCGATCAACCATTGTGGCCTCCTCAAAGCCGTAGTCCATTTGTCAGCACGACAATCTGGCTGATGTTAGCATTGGCGCCACTGAAACGGGCCGGTAATTGACGATCTGCCGCGCAGACCCTCAGGACCCCATAATTAATCATGACCGCCAATGTTCGCGGTCGATTTTATGCAGGCACAAAAATTTATGGCAAAAGCGACTCTAATTGATGGCAAGGCAATGGCTGCTGACTTAACCGCCGCAATAACGAAGACCACGGCTGACCTCGCCGCTAGTGACGGCCTGCGCCCCGGCCTCGCGGTTGTAATCGTCGGTGAAGATCCGGCCAGCCAGGTATATGTGAGAAACAAGAAACGCACGGCCGAATCCTGTGGATTTTATTCCGTGCAGCACATGCTTCCCGCAGACGTCTCACAAGACGAGGCGCTCGCGTTGATCGATACACTTAATGCCGACGCGGCGATTCACGGCATACTTGTGCAACTGCCGTTGCCAGATCAGCTTGACCAAATGACCGTTACACAGTCGATCGTGCCTGAAAAAGATGTCGACGGTTTTCATTTTCAGAATATCGGCAAGCTTACTTCCGGCAATACGGCATCTGCATTTGTGCCCTGCACACCTGCCGGGTGCATGTTGATGGTCGAGAGTCAACTCGGCAAAGACCTGTCGGGCCTGAATGCAGTTATCATCGGACGCTCTAACATCGTCGGTAAACCAATGGCGAGTCTGTTGTTGCAGGCAAATGCAACCGTAACGATTTGCCACAGCCGGACCAACGATTTAGGGCAGGTCGCCCGCAATGCCGACATCCTGGTTGCCGCGGTCGGGCGTCCACGCATGGTTAAGGGCGACTGGATCAAGCCGGGGGCAGTTGTTATCGACGTCGGCATCAACCGCATCGAAGTTGAAGTGGACGGAGAAAAGAAAAACAAGCTTACCGGCGATGTTGATTTCGATGAAGCGGTCGAAGTGGCGGGCGCGATAACACCGGTTCCCGGTGGCGTCGGTCCGATGACGATCGCAATGCTCATGTCGAACACCTTGCAATCCGCGCAGCGTATACTCGACTAATTCAACCGATTCGCGTCATGCGGGCAAATGCCCGGCGTGTCAGAAGCTGCGTTTTGACTCGATCAGGAACTGGACGCTGTCGATCGACGGATCACCATCCAGCGGAAACGCTACGTCAATATGAACCACATCTCTGCCGCTTGAGCGCGTCGGCCCGAGCCTGAGGCCGACCCCGACATTTTTCAACCAGCCGAGTGGCTGGCCGCCAACCGGGTTATCGCCCCAGGTTCGCCCGATATCAGCGAATATGGCGCCACCAACCCGGAACAGACGAAACGGGTACCAATCCGTGAAGTAGCGTTGTTCCGCGGTCAGGAGAACCCTTGAATCGCCGGTCTGATAGCGGAGTGGATAACCCCTGAGCCCGGTGTCGCCGCCAAGGTCCACAAGGTTATCGAGGTCCAGGTCGTTGCCCCAGCTCGTATCGAGCGTCATGAAGATCAAGCGTTTTTCGGTAATCTGATTGTAGTAGCGGGCGTTGATGCCGACCTGGGTGTTCACCGGGTCTCCATGCTCAATCCGGCCATTGGCCCAGGAAGACAGGAAGAGCGCTTTCTTTTTGATCGTACCGAAAGCTTTGTTCGCGCTCAGCGAGTAGAGCAGCGCATCCCGGTCTGATCCGAAGCTCTCATCGGCCCACCCCAATCTCGCGTTGAGCCTGGTTCCCAGGAAGAAATCTTCTGTCCGTTCCATCTGGTCGCGGTTGTTGGCCGTCTGAAAATTGTCCTGGAGCAGCTCGAAACCCAGGAATGGATAAACCAGTTTACGGTCCTCAGGAACCAGGGACTGGAGTTGGCCATTCCGTACAGCACTAAAATCCCGGTCGTCATAGACGATACCCGTGGTCCAGCGCCTCGCCCAGCCATCTTTAAGCCCTGATGACCAGCCCCGGAATGCGCTGTGTGTTGCAGTCTCTGACTTGTACTCGGCCACCTCGTTACCGAGATCGTAAAAAGACTCCTCTCTTTCATCGTCAAAGAACGTCGCGCCGGCACTCCAGCGTGCATCCAGCGCATAGAAAGGCCGGATCAGATTGAATTGCACGGTTCCACCGTCAGAACTGTCCGAGACCTTGAAGGAAGCAGACGTCCAAGTTTGGCCGAGATTCCTGTCAGAGTAGACGAAGCTGGTCGAGCTCCGGTCAACGTTATCAACATAGGACACTCGGAGTCGCACGCCAAAACCGCCCAGGTTCTGCTCGGAGAGTTCGACCCGGGTCCGGTTCTCGCCGCCAGACCGGGACACGGAGAAGCCGGGCATGAGCGTCCATAAATCCCGCGTCCAGACCCGGATGTCGACCACGCCATCCTCGTAGCGCACCGGGTTGATTTTGGCGTCATACAGGAAATTATTAGCTCGCAAAAGTCGTTCGGACTCCTGGAGCAAACGCTGCGAAAAAGGTTCGCCGGTTGCAAACAACAGTTGCTGTGCAATGATCCGGTCACGCGTGATGATGTGCCAGCGATTCGCCAGCCGGAAGATCGATTTATTCTCACCAGGCTTGCTGGTGTCGAATACATTTTGCTTCTCGATGATGATGCGACCGATGGTGGCGCCTGCAGCCTCAAGCTTTGCTGCCGATGGGATATCTGATTGGGCGTCAATATCCGTGCCCTGGTCATTCGCCTGAGCTCCGGCGAGTGATGGCATCAGTAAACCGTGCGCGATCAGGACCAGACTCACGAAAATGTTCATCGATTTACCCACACGATTCACGCATTGAGATTAACACCGTGACGAAGATTTAGCGTGCATCAATTCTCCTAATCCGGACCTGACCGGCCGTCGGGCGTTAGAATGTCGCATTCGTGTGCACATTATGGAGCGCCGCGCAGTGAGGCGATCGGGTAAGGATTTTCGGACCATCTGGCAGAACCCGGATGACCCCACGGTGGTACAGATAATCGATCAGCGACGCCTGCCGCATGAGTATGTTGTCGAGGATTTGCTGTCCTGGCGCGACGGTGTCCGCGCGATCAGTGAAATGCTGGTGCGCGGGGCTCCGTTGATCGGTGCCACCGCCGCATGGAGTCTTTACCTGGCAGCGCTTGAGAGCCGTGGCAAATCCAACCGTGGCGAATTAATCCGGGATGCCGCCATGGAGCTTGCTGCGACCCGGCCAACTGCAGTTAATCTAAGGTGGGCAATCGACAGGGTTCTTGGAGTGCTCGATCGCACGGTGACCGTTGATGAAATTGAAGATGCGCTGGAGCTGGAAGCCCGTAAGATCTGCGACGAGGACATCGCGATCTCCCGCGGCATCGGCGAGCACGGCCTCAAACTCATCGAGGAAATTGCTGCCCGGAAATCGGGTGAAACCGTCAATATTCTTACGCACTGCAACGCAGGTTCACTCGCCACGATTAACTGGGGCACTGCTACTGCGCCAGTCTACTTCGCGTTGGCCAAAGGCATCGATGTACACGTCTGGGTGGACGAGACGCGGCCGCGAAATCAGGGCTCGCAACTCACTGCCTGGGAGCTGGCGGAAAACGATGTGCCGCACACACTGATTGTCGACAATGCTGGCGGACACCTGATGCAGCATGGCCTCGTCGATATTTGCATAACCGGCACGGATCGCACCACCCGGAGTGGCGATGTTGCCAACAAGATCGGCACTTATCTCAAGGCACTTGCTGCTTACGACAACAACATTCCTTTTTATGTGGCGCTTCCTTCGACGACCATCGACTGGTCGATCACGGATGGGCTGACCGAGATACCAATCGAGGAACGGGATCCGGACGAAGTCGCAAAGATTTATGGCAAGGCGGGCGACGAATTGTGCACTGTGCAGACCGTTGGTAGTAATACCGCAATCAGCAATTACGCGTTTGACGTTACGCCAGCCAGATTGGTGACGGGCCTGATTACCGAGCGTGGCATTTGTGCCGCCAGTGAAGACGGCCTGACCGCGCTGTTTCCGGAGCAGTCAAGAAACGCCTCATGATTGATGAAGGAATTATTAAATACGATTCGCATTGGCGCAAAACCGATCCGCTGAATAATGCTGAAATTGAATCACTGAATCGCTGGCGCCGGCCACTTTACGATGCGGGACTGATCGGGTACTACGAAGAACACGGGGTTGGATTCGGCAACCTGAGCGTTCGCGCAGGTACAGAGAGTCAGTTCATTATCAGTGGCTCACAGACCGGGCACCTCCCCGAACTTGCCGCCGAACACTACGCATTGGTTGAAGATTACGACATTGACCGGAACCGGGTGCTTTCGAGCGGCGCAAGCGAGGCATCATCAGAATCCATGACGCATGCAGTCATCTACGAACTGGATCCAAAGATTGGCGCAGTTGTCCATGTTCATAGTAAGGAACTGTGGGAAGAATTGAAGGGGTCAGCTGCAACCACTGATGCCACCATCGCGTACGGAACGCCCGAGATGGCGCAGGAATTTCGGCGTCTGTTCAGCGAAAGCGACTTTCAAAAAACCGGGATCGCGGTCATGGCCGGACACGATTCCGGACTCGTCAGTACTGGCAGCAACTTGCAGGAGGCGACTGAGCGAATTTTGGCAATCGATGCTAAATTCAAAAACTAACAGGAAGACGTCCGCTGCTGAGCTGCCAGCTTCAGTTTGCGGTGTTTTCAACCAGGACTGGCTCAAGTCTGAAACGAAAAGTACGGCAGGTCCTCGCGGTTGCAAAAACCTGGTTGGGAGACAGTGGCTCGAAGGTCGACTTCTTGATTGCCTTGAGTACAGGCTTTCTGAATATCCTGTGGGTGTATTCTTTCAGCTTCGCTCGTGTGATACGGCCATCCTGCTTGACCATAAAACACACTGTCGCCTGGCCCTGAATTCTGTCCCGTCGTGCGATAGATGGATAAGTCGGAAACGCAGTTAGCAGCGGTATCCGATCGGTATTCGAATCAAGAAAATGAACGACCGAGGTCGCATCCTGTTGTCCAAATGCCAGCGCCGACCCAAGCATCAAAGCTGCTGTCAGCGCTGCGCTGGTGAATACAGTGTTGGTCTTATTGCGGCTTGGGCTCTGCATTTTCTTGCCGTTGACGGTCATCGATTTCAATTTCAGGCGCAACAGGATGCACCGCATCCATATACATTGATCGCGCAATCTTCAGCGTCCTCGCGTCTGGATGCAACGCTTCGCCGCTTAGCAGGTCCTGCTCGGCCTTGTCCCACTGCTCGGTCTTGATGTAAATAATGGCCCGGTTGTTATAGCCGCGCCAGTTCTTGTCGTTGCGCGCCAGGAGCAGCTCACAATATTTGAGCGCATTGTCATAAAGAGAAAGCTTGATATATCCGGCGCAAAGGTTCGACAGTGCCGCTTCTTCTTCGCGCGCACCCTGCGCAATTTGCAGCCCCTTGTGCGTCAGGCGAACGCCTTCCGCATCATTGCCGGCAAGCAGTTCCTGGGCTCCATCGTACAAGGGAAGATTACGGGGACCGATTACGGTGGTCGCATTCGGGTCACGACTCATCCTGTCCTTCATCTGCCCCCAGCAAAGCGGAGCCATCAATACCAGCACTATCAGAAAAGCAAATCGGCTGCCCATGTTTTCAAACTCCGGTGTTACCGTAATTCTAGACCATTTCGGCCCTCCGAAGCGCATTCAGATTGCCCGGATGGTCATGCCGTACCGCTATCACTATCGCGCAGCAATATTATTGTAGGCCGGCTTAAACCTCAGACCAGGTTCTTGCGAAAAAATTCAATCGTCCGTTGCCACGCGAGATCCGCAGAATCCTTGTCATAACGGGGGGTTGTGTCGTTATGAAAGCCGTGATTGGCGTCCGGATAGGTATATTCCGCATATTCCTTGCCGGCGGCATCAAGTGCCGCTTTGTAGGCTGGCCAACCTTCGTTCACGCGCGTATCAAGCGCACCGTGATGGATCAGCAACGGCGAACGAATTTTCCCGACGTCTGCCGTCGCTGGCTGCCTGCCGTAGAACGGAACCGCCCCAGCCAGATCGGAGATACGAACAGCAAGCGCATTTGACACGCCACCGCCATAGCAAAAACCGACACAGCCAACTTTTCCGGTACATTTTTCATGTGCTTGCAAGTAACGAACCGCAGCAACGAAATCCTCGAGCATTTCGTCCCGATCACGCTGGCGTTGCATTTCTCTGCCCTCATCATCGTTTCCGGGATAGCCGCCGAGCGGCGTCAGTGCATCCGGTGCAAAACCGATGAATCCGGCCGCAGCCACGCGTCGTGCAACATCTTCAACATAGGGATTCAGCCCGCGATTCTCATGAATAACCACAACACCGCCGACCTTGCCTGCGACATTGGCTGGTACCGCCATGTACGCGCGCATCGTCCCGGCACCGTCCGGTGAGTCGTAGTCCTGGTAGCCGACCTCGATCGAAGGGTCGTCCGGGGATACCTGGTTCGCCAATGCATAGTTCGGACTGAGCGAACTAAGAATTGCTGCGGCAGAAATACCGGATGCCGTAAACGCCGCCGCGCGATCGAGAAATTGTCTGCGGCTGATCAGCCCGTGCGCGTAGCCATCATAGAGATCCAGCAAGCGCTGGTCGTAAGCTGTTCTACCACTCATGGTATTCCCCCGCCACTTCCCCACATGAAATCCCATATTAATGGGAATTCGCACAAAAAAAAGCGGGCCGATCACCCGCTCTCTTTCGCCAGCCCGGCTTTTGTACCTAAATTGCCTTTTGCACCGGTCTTTTGATAACGGAGAAATTCAGTCCGCCACTGCCGTCATCGACAATTATCAGGTCGTCCTGGAGGCCTCTTACATTGATGCTGCCGGAACCGTGTTCGTTAATATGATCGATCCCGAATCGTCTTCGATTTCGATAGCACCTGACACATCACTAACTGAAATTGATCCAGAGCCGTCGCCCACGGCAAGACTCAGCGTGTCTGGCATCCGGACAACCAGCTCCAATTTGGGGCTGTCCCCGAAATCCCAGCGCCTTTCTTTGAAATCGGCGCTAAGAACCGCGATGTCACCGTGCTTTTCCAGCGTGAGCATGAGGTCGGACTCGATCACTGTGCGGGCCTTGTCGCCGTTACGATCGGCCACCTGGATGGTCGCCGCGCCGCTCG
>Ga0255040_10000461_pt1 | contig 10622 bp, 30 predicted proteins | sample BC1_12_2_MG_FD_181711 | JGI IMG/M metagenome (GOLD analysis project Ga0255040, IMG submission 181711) | Seawater microbial communities from Strait of Georgia, British Columbia, Canada - BC1_12_2 | ecosystem: Environmental > Aquatic > Marine > Strait | place: Canada: British Columbia | collected... | reverse complement strand
TCGATGGTAAAATAAGAATGACTGTTAAAAGTGGTACGCAAGTCGGTAGTATGTTAAGAGTCCCACAGAAAGGGTTCATTAGGGATAACCAAAAGGGAGATATGATTGTTGAAGTTTGGTTGGAGATACCAAAAGAAGTTACAGAAGAAGAAAAAAAGATAATTGAGACATTATAATTTGATTTTTTAAAATATTATGTTTATTATTAAAATAAAAAAATAAATATGAAAAAAGAAAAATTTAAAACGTTAGTGGATAAAAGTGGTAAGTATATCACTATAGATTTCAACATTGGAGACTATCTTATTAATAAAGAATATAGTATGCGACATTCTAACACCCCAGAACTATATTCAACCGATACGACATTAGAACAAATAGATAGGAACCACCATAATGCGCTAATGGACGATTTTAAAGATATCGGTTGTGAATTAAAAGAGATACAATTTATATAAAAATAGATTAAATTAATAAACAAAAGAAAAAAGTATGGCAAAATTTGAAGAAGTATTCGAGGATACATTAACTTTATTCAATAGACACATTGAAGATAGTTCTATACCCAGAGTGGTAAAAATTAAAATCCTATCCAATGAAGGGATAAAAAAAGGGTTTGGTAACGTAACTAAGACACAAGAATTTGTTAAATTTATGACAGATTACGATGTTATTATACAAATTAATGAACCTATATTCGATCAGTTAGAAGACAATCAAAAGGAGTATATGGTAAAAGATTTATTAGCTAAAGTATTTTACGATGTTGATAAGGATAAAGTAAGTATTTTACAACACGATATTACTACTTTTAGTGGTGTATTAAGTAAATATGATATTGACACATACCTTTCGATAAAAGAAAGTATTGTAACATTATTAGAACAAAAACAAATTCAAGAAGACGCAAAAAAATAAATTATGGAAATTAATAAAGACGCAACATCTACAGAACTAACGGTTCAAGATAAAAATTGGGAACTAATGAGTGTATTAGGGATGAAATGGTCAGAGACTACTGACTTAACAGATGAAGATAGAGATTTCCTATTAGGGAAAGTGGAAATAGTAAAAAATCATATAAAAAGGCAAGGTCAACCTAGTGAGTTACTAAAATAGGTGTATGCAACTTAGAGCAAAGACTGGATATTCTTTTGAACGTAAGGTTAGAAGGGAAGAGGGTTTTGAACGTTATATAAAGGCACCAAGAATTAAATGGTCTGGTGTTGGTAGAAATAACGTTCAAAAACTTCTAAGTTTAAATAAAAACCCTGAATTATTTAAACCTATATTTGAAGAATCTAGATTCATTAAAGCAGATGCTAGATCAGTAGACGGAACATTATACGAAATTAAAAAGTATAGTAAAAGTCAAATGGGTAAATTTAATCTATATTCTGAACCTATTATAAAGGTTGCACCCACTAGAAGTGAATGGGGTGTAGGTAACCCTTATTACGATTCTTTTGATGGTTCTGATGAGTATAATGATTTTATTCGTAGACTAACAAAAACTAAATGGTGGAGAAAGTATAATAAAACTATACTTGAAAACATATATAAATCTAACAGTGGTATTTTTTCTAAAGACGGATTTATTCCTCATGATGAGATAGAATTTAAATGGGTTATAAATGAGGGTGATTATGCACCTATATTCGAAGGGTATCATAGGTTAACAATTGTTTTTAGATTGAAACAAAAATTAAGTTGGAAAGATAAAGTGTTGATTTTTTTAAAAAATGTTGGTATACTTAATAAATATAAATAAATAGATTATGATAAGTTACATTGGTGGGAAGGCTAGAATAAGTAAATGGATAGTTCCATTCATACCTAAAGATATTGAAACATATGTGGAGGCGTTTAGTGGTATGTTTTGGGTATTTTTTAAAATGGATTTAGAATTATACCCTAACCTTAAGACAGTAGTTTACAATGACTTTAATGGGTTAAATACTAACCTATTTGATTGTTGTAGAGACTATGATAGGTTATGGGATGAGATATCAAAGTACCCTTGTCAACAGTTGGGTGTAGAAGAAACACCTTCAGAATATAGGGAAATGTTCGATGAGTACCAAAAAGAAGTGTTTCACAGTGGGGTTACAATAACACAGGAAAATAAATATGAGGTGGCAGCTAAATACGTTTACGTATTAACACAAATATTTTCTGGATCGAAACCAGAAACATCTTCGTATATAGATTATAAAGGTAAGTATCGATGTAAAGTTCTAATATTTTTAGATAAGTTAAAAAATCCTGAATATAGAAAACATTTTGATAAAATTACCTTTGTTGAAAATTTAGACTTCCAATCTGTAATTGAGAAGTACGATTCTGAAACAACATACTTTTATGTTGACCCACCTTACTGGAAGACTGAAAATTATTATTCTAATCATGACTTTGATAGAGGTGACCATGAAAGATTGGCTAAAACTTTACTATCGATTAAAGGATTGTTTTCTTTAAGTTATTATGATTTCCCATTATTAAAGGAATGGTTTTCACCGTATGAATATGTATGGGAAAAGAAAGAGTTTGCAAAGGCAGCCGCAGCTAAAAGCGGTAAAAAACAAAACATGGGTGAAGAATTGTTAATCATGAATTATGGTGATAACAAAATTACTAAACCTGTAAGAGGAGAACAGTTAGATTTATTTACACATACATTTATATAATATGAAAATTCCAAAAAGAAAAAAAAGTAATGATCAGACATTGTTGTTTGATTTAGAAGAGTACACTACAGGTACTACCGAAGAATTATCTGTCGACAATATATTTGATGATATTGAAGAGTTGTTTGAAGAAACAAACCCTACTGATGTCGGATTAGTGACAAACGAAATTTATTGTGGGGATACTGTTGAAACTATGAAGAAGATTGATGATAACTCAATCAATTTAATTTTAACGTCACCACCATATTTGGCGTCAATTAGGAAAGATAATCATAAATATCCTGGTGCGAAAGATATTATTAAAGACAACCAACCAGTAAAGGAATATTTAGAATGGTTAGTAGACGTTTTTAAACAATATGAGAGGATATTATCTGATGATGGTGTAATTGTGTTTAATTATAGTTATACTACCTTTAACCCTTCCTTACCTTATATATTAATTAATGAAGTTTTCGAAAATACATCATTACAAATATATGATACTGCGTCTTGGAAAAAGAAAAATTGTGTACCACTTAGTGGTCACCCAAACCGAATGACTAGGATTGTTGAGATGGTGTATGTATTCGCTAAAAACCCAAAGTTTAAAGCTAATAAGAAAGTTTCATCAGTTTCTAAAACAGGACAAAGATATTTTAAGACTTATTATAACTTTATTGAAGCTAAAAATAATGATGGTAAAGTAGAAGGTCATGAAGCAACATTTTCATCTGAGTTTGCTAAATATTTCATTGATTTGTATTCAGAACCAAACGATATAGTATTGGATAATTTTTCTGGTACAGGTACCACACCATACGCAAGTTCTAAAATGGGTAGACAATATATTGGTATTGATTTAGTTGAGGATTATTGTGACTATGCTAGGGATAGGATGAATAGATTATACAAAGAAAGAGTTGAATAATCTATAGTACCTTTTACTATTTTAAGATATTTATATGGAAGAACTAATAAATACTTGATTTAAAAAAATCAAAGTTTTAAAGTTAGGAATTGAGTAATCATTAAAAAAAAACAATATGTTGGAAAATGATGAGAAAGATGTTAAAAAAATAGAAGATGAGATTAAATCATTAGAAAAAACACTCGATGAGATACAATCAGAGTGTCCCCACAATAAGTATAGTGTTAAATATGTAACAGGTACCAACTCCCCAAAGAGAGTGTGTGATAACTGTAGTAAAGATATTGGGTATGCCGATAGTAAAGAACTAAGAGATGAAGGTTTTACGTAATATATTTGTTTAATTAAATATTTTTACCTATATTTGTATTATTAATGATAATTAAAAAAAATTATGAGTACAACATTCGGAGTAGAAATAAAAGATGATGATGGGATAGGTGATGTGGTTGAAGTGGCATTTAGAAGTAATGGGATGAGATTTATCAACCCCTTAGCACACTTACTACCAGATGAGACACTGGTTATTGCTTTAGATAATACACCACAAGGTGTTTACACAATTGGAGACATTAAAGAGGTAATTGAAAAAACGGACCCAACAGCAGAATATTGGAGAACAGTAAAAGTATAAAATGATGGAAGGAATTGCGGCATTTAGTTGGGCATTTGCCCTAGTAGTAATAGTTTACATGTTATTTAGAAGAGTAAATAAAAAATGATGTAGGTAAGTTTAATATGAGTGAAGAAGAAATCGAATTCATAAAGGATAGAATTGTGGAATTAGAAAGATACCAAAAGAAAGGTGTTAAGGAAATTGCTTTCCCACAAGATAGTACCTTTTCGATAAAGGTTATGAAAGACGTATTTGAAAAAACATTAAAACAAAACAAAAAATGAGTAAAAAAGAAAACATACCAACACACGATCCACAAACTGGTGAATTAAACCCTTATTATCGAAAATTAACTGGTGATCAGAACCCGTTAACTAAACAATTAAGGGTAAAATATCCACCACTTAGATTTGATAAAGAACACATATCAACAGATGATATAATGAAAGGGTTAAAAGTCCCACCATCTAAAGATAAAGATTTAGATAAGATGCCCAATCAAAAATGGCATCAGATAATATCCTTCATAAAAAGTGGTATAAGGATAGTGGGGTATATATTAATACCATATGATTTAGTGATATCCGCTTCAGTATTAGTATTTAGTGAAATAATTGGAATTGTAGAAGAACTGGTTTAATGAAACACTTAAAAACAATATTCATTATAGTAATTGTAATAATCCCCTTCATACATGATTGTCAGACAGACAGATGGGAAAAGGATAGAATAAAAGTAAACCAAAACAAAGATGAAAAATAAGACAATAATATTGGAAGGAGTAGAGTACAATTTAGTACCAGTAAAAGATGAAAAAGACGATACATGTACTGTAACTTTTTATTACGCATGTGTTAGTGATTGTGGTTACTTTGAGTTTAATGTATTACTAAATGATCAGAACGAAATATGGGAAGGAACTCAATCAGTAACCTATTATCCTGATGGACAAACTAATAAAAACAACATTGAATATTGGGATAATCCAGACTTTTTAAGAGAGGTCTTAAGAGATGAAAAGATAAATGAATACTCTGATATGCCTCAGATTACACAACATCATGAACAAAACTTAGTTAACTTATTAAAAAAAGTTCATGAAAAAGGATGGATATAAACCAAAAACAAAGATGAGTAAAGTAAATAAAATAGGGTTTGGGATAATGTTGGGTAGTTTGTTTACTATGTTAACATTGACAATTTTTTTTGGTAATGATAAAGAAGTTTTTTGTGTACTACCTACACTTATTATAGGATATTATTTATATGAATTTAAACCAAAACAAAGATTAGAAATATGAAACATATTATAAAAATAATAGAAAAGGCATTTGCTATACATATTGTTATGTGGCGTTTTATCCCTAAAAATAAAATGTACTCAGCTTATGAGAAATATATCATATCAATAGATGAAGATGAAGTAGGTACATTTTATTGGTTTGTTTGTTATGTTAAAGAGAATAAAGAATTTAGAAATAAGTGGCTTGGATTTTAAATGCCACATAACGGTTAGTGTATGGCAAGTGCCTACACTTAACTTAATTAAAAACACTAAAGATTGGAATTATGAAAAAAATTTGGAACAGAATACTGAAAGCATTTGCTATACACAATGTTAGTGGTAGTATTTGGCTTCTTTACAGAATAGAAGGTGGTGAATTAAAAACATACGGCTATTATACAGACTATGATAGGGCTGTATTGTGGAGTGAAAGTGGCGAGTATTCTATTGTAGAATGTAAAACCTGGGGATAATATTACCACTAACACAGGAATATACCACAATAAACCAAAACAAAGATGAGTAAAGAATACGCAATGAAAAATCAAGTTTCAATAATGTTACAAAGAGATGGTTTTGAAAAATCATTAAAGATAGTTAATGAAACTATTTTAGAAAAACAATATAGTTCAACTCAGACATATTGGAAAGTATTTAAAGAAGAACTAATAAACCAAAATAAAGATGATGAGTAAAGAAGAATTAGATAATTTTTTATTAAAGTTACTTAACGCAGACAAAGTCGGTATTAGAAGAAAGTTAATTGCAATGAAGAATTTTTTAGAAGAAAATACAATACTTTTAAACCAAAACAAAGATGAGTAAGATTTTAATAGCAACATTAATTTATATCCCACTTATGGTAATTTTAGGTGTTGGTGTATATGAAATATCTGAAAGTTGGTACATAAATTTAGTATGTCCATTATCGGTAAGTGTGATTACAACTGTATGGGCTTTGTTATCACTTAATTGGTACGATGAACATCTGATGAAAATGGAAAACGTCAAAAAGATATTGTATAAAGAAAAAAATAAATTAAACCAAAACAAAGATGAGTAAAAAAGTAACACATATGACAACTGAGGAAATTAATTCAGAAAGAATTGAATTAGAACCTATGGTATTGTTAATGAAAGAAACCAATATTGTAGAACACGATGGTATAAACTATTTCGACATATCTAAACGATATCATGAATTGTGTAAAGAATCGGTTGTAAGAGAACTATTAAACCAAAACAAAGATGATTACTCATTTACACGAGTTTCTGTTGAAGAGAGACAAAGAGAGCGTAGTGATAAGTACGACTACCTAATTGGGGATGATGATGACATAAAACTAAACCAAAACGAAGATGATTAAGAAAATCTTAAAAAGATTTGGATATGTAAAACAAACCTCTTATAGGTTTTATATAAAAGATACTGATTGGATTCAAATAGTAGTATCACCAAAAGGAATATATAACAAAACAGTAGAGGGTCATACACTACCAATAAGTGAACTAGCTATCTATAAAGGTGAATGTTTAAAATTAGAAGATACATACAACCCAGACAGAACTAAAGAAACAGATTTACTTGAATGGTATAATATGGGTGATTCAGAAATAATATAAATAAAAACAAAACAAAGAAGATGAGTGATTTTTCCAAATTAAAGATTGGTGATAGAGTTAAAACCAAATTTTCAGGAATAAGTACAGTTTTAGAAGTTGGTTGTTATAACAATACAATGGTCAAACTAAAATGTGATAAAAAGAAATGGTCTTGTCTTTACTTTTATGAAAGTGAATTAGAATTAAACCAAAACAAAGATGAGTAAAGAGATATCATTACAAAACTTTATAAAAGTAAACAGATTTGTTTACTTATTAAACCAAAACAAAGAAAATGGATAAGGATACATTAATAAATAAATTAACATTATTAGACACCCAATCTTATAGGTGTATAAGGATATGTAATAACAGAATGATGAATGAATCGATAGACATAAAAGAACCTAACCAATATAGGTACGATCTTTATAACGTTTATAAGGAATTAACAGTGGAACAACTTCATAAGTTATATCACATCAGAAAAAACAATAATTAGTATGTGGTATTTATTTAACAGATGGTTTGACTTAAACATATCTTGGTTTTTTGTTAATGGGAGAAAAATAGACTCTTATAATGAAAAATTAAAGAAAAAATATGGTAAGGGTGTTGACATTTAAGTAAAAATTACGTACATTTATTATATGGGATTAACAAAACAATTATATGAGAGTTATATGTTAGACGGTAGTGTTGAAAATATCTACTACGAAAAGGTTTCATATATGAGAGGTTCTGTTAAACCAAAAAAAAGTAAGAAATGTGAATCAAAAAAGTCGAATCTAATTCTTACGAGTAAGATGGAAGTCGATAAGCAAGTTGATTCACATTAGTTCTTTGAAAATATGGGCTCGAAAGGTATTGATTGGGTATAACCATGAGAGAGTAAGCGTGTCGTCATTGGAGCGTTAATCCGAAAAACAGTCATAACTGACAACAATTCAAACATAGAGCTTGCTCTAAACGAAAACATTCTTTTGAATGGTGCCTCAGGTACTATTGCGAAAGAAGAGGTTGTATTCGCCTAAGAGGATACAAAAAATTCGAATATGAAACAGTGTAATCAAGTTCATAGGGGAATTAAAACAATGTGATTATGGTTTGATAGTTTTGGAAACTATATATTTTGTCTGTTTTGAAAAATAGAATACACACGTAGAAAACCTTTTAAGGGTACAACAAGACGAGAGTTCGAATCTCTCCGAGTCCACCATAACAGTACTTACCACACTTCTCATAAGAACAGTGTATCGGGGTAAGTCTTTTATAGAGTTTCCTTATTCTCTAAAGATAAGGTGGTGGTAGTGTCGATTAAAATTATTAATTTTAAACTTCAGTCGTCCCTAAAAATTAAAACCTCATCAGAAATGGTGGGGTTTTTTTGTTTTATAGTGTTTACTTATTATATTATAACTTCTATTTTTATAAAAAAATAAATTATGAAAAAAGTTGAAAACGGAAAAAATGTTGTGGTAAACTATACTGGTAAATTTGAAGATGGATCAGTATTTGATTCTTCGTTAACTGAAGGAAGAGAACCAATTAAAGTAGTATTAGGTCAAGGTAATCTTATTAAAGGGTTCGAAAATGGTTTAATAGGTATGAATGAAGGTGAGAAGAAAACTGTGAAAATTACACCGGAAGATGGGTATGGTGAATATCTAGATGGTTTAGTTACTGAGGTTAGTAAAACACACGCACCTGACACTGTTAAGGTTGGTGACGTATTAAAGTCAGAAGGACCTAAAGGGGTTATTAATGTAACAGTAACGGAAATAACTGAAGAAACTATTAAATTAGACGCTAATCACCCTATGGCTGGCAAAAATTTAGTTTTCGATTTAGAAGTTGTGAGTGTTGATTAAAAAAAAATATCTTTAGGGTATTGACTCTTTAAAATATTTTATCTAATATTGTATCAATAATAACAAAAAGATAAATTTATCAAAGATGAGTGTAAAAAACACAAAAAACAGAGAAGAGGCGTTGGCGTCTCTATTTGGACCTTCTAAGACAGAGGTACCAACAGAATCATTAACTTACATTAGAAAAAACCCAAAGAGATTTGTTCAGAAAATTACTGAAATCTACGGTTTAAATTCAGTAGTTAAATGGGTAGGTGAAAAAGCGTAAGTAATAAACCTAAAATTAATTAAAAGGGTGGTAAGTTTTACCACCCTTTTATGTTTATAATAAAAAATAAAATATGAGTGATTTTAATGAATTAATTAACTCTACTAAACCTACGTTAGTAGACTTTTATGCTGACTGGTGCGGACCCTGCCAAATGATGTCTCCAATAATTGATGAGACTAAAAAAGATTTAGGTGGTAATGCAACAATATTAAAGGTGAATATTGATAATAATGCTTCGGTTGCAAATAAATATGGAATTAGAAGTATACCAACATTAGTATTATTTAAAGAAGGTGAGATAGTTTGGAGACAGAGTGGTGTCCCAGCTAAAAACTTAATAGTGGAGACAGTTAGAAAATTTATATAAATATTTTAAATTAGATACTTATATTATAATAACATAAATAAAAAAAATATTATGGAAATTTTAAGTAAAGTAATTAACAGTAAATTTTTTATGTCAGGTGTGATAGGTGCTATTACCGTTGCATTAGTAATAAACGGTAGTACAAATTACGCTTGGTTTGCAGGTGGAGTGGGAATTAGACAATTCCTATTATCATTTAAATCGTAATAAAGTTTTTTAGTAAATATAAAAAAGCCCATATATTGTGGGTTTTTTTATGCCCTTAAGATATTTATAGATAATAATAATAACTAAAGTTTTTTAAATGAGGAAATTAATTAAATTTATTATGAAATTATTTAAGGATATGTTGACAGAAAAAACTAAATATTCTCAAGGTAGAGTTTATCTTTTAGTGTCTGTTATTACTTATTATGTGACATTAGGTGTCTTAATGGGTGCTGGGTTACATAAGTCTAACGAAGGAGATGGTTTAGACATGGGTAAATTTGAAATTATAATTGAAGCTCTTAAATTTGCTATGATGTTGTTTGGTGGTTATGTGTTTGGTGGTAAATTCGTTGATGTTATTAAAGTTGTTGGGGGTAAAAAAGATATTACGGATGAAAATTAGGTTAACAGAGAACCAATATAAAAGATTACTAAAAGAGAATGATACTGATTTTCTTAATGGTATGGCTAACTTTGCGGAAATAGGTAATAAAATTAATAAATTTATTGCTAGGTTGTTTATGACAATAGATGTTAATGAAAATTTACCCAAAGGGATAAACGAACGGAATTGGGCGTTAATTAAAAGTTTAGTAGAATATAGTGGTGGGTTTTCAAGGGAAGTTGCAACGCTTTTGGCATATAATTATGTAAAATATCGTGATTTAATAGAAAAAGGTGAGGTAGAAGAATTAATTGGTTTACCTTTAGAATTTTATGGTGAATTTAGTTGGAATGGTACCATTCCTGTTATGGCGTTCATCAACGGACAAGTGTCTGGTACATATAGTGGGTATGCT
>Ga0255040_10000460_pt1 | contig 10642 bp, 8 predicted proteins | sample BC1_12_2_MG_FD_181711 | JGI IMG/M metagenome (GOLD analysis project Ga0255040, IMG submission 181711) | Seawater microbial communities from Strait of Georgia, British Columbia, Canada - BC1_12_2 | ecosystem: Environmental > Aquatic > Marine > Strait | place: Canada: British Columbia | collected... | reverse complement strand
TTGTTGGCCGAAGTCTGTCGCTTACACAAATTTTCTGGACGTCTCCTTCGAGCACTTACCGGGGGTTGCCAGGCTGAACATGAAGGTCGGCTTCCAGATAGCTGCCGTTCCAGATTCAGATCAAATAGGCAAGTTTCGGCACTTTCCGGCCATTGAAATATTTGCATCAAACTGACCGGGAAATGCCATGAATGGGCATCAATCTCTCAGCTCATTTTTCCCGCTTTAAAACCCCATAACAAGTTTTGGGCGTAGTATCTGCACTTTGTTGCGTATCATCGCCGCGCAACCATTTTATATTCAAATGTTTATCATTGGTCCGTTTTCCCAACATAATCTCAAAACCTGTTTTTGTCAGGCCAACTAATTCACCGTCTATGATTTTGGCTTTATATTCTTGGTTATTAAAAGATCCTGTATAATTTCCAAGGGAATATGTGATTGATGCTCTTTCTGCAGTCAATTCAGTGACAGCAATTATCACGTCTGAGAAGCCATGGCATATTGCTCCCACCCAAATTCCTGAAAAGAAGGTAATGTTTTTGGGAAGATTGATATCAGGTTTAGAAATTTTTATTGCGGGAGACAAAATCGCTTTATTGAGACTTTGCGCAGCTTGCGGCCTTAAGGTCGGCTGATATGGCAGCCATTCGGTTGCAGAAATTGCGGAGGTTCCATATAGGATCGCGAATAGTGACAAAGCGTAAATATAATTTTTATGCCTATTACCCATGATAGCCTCGTTCATGCGGAAGTTGGAATTCGACTAGTATTTTATGCTTCCATGAAAAACTAAGCAATTTGGTAGTTCTAGCACTCAGTAGAGCCCACTTTGGGTCGTAACCTGCTGACTAAGTATTCACCATTAACGACGGCTAAGGGCACACTCCTGCCATTGAAGCTCAATTTTTGAACGTCAGCTTTGGAAAAAATTCTATTCGGTCAACCGCAAATTGCTCGCCATCGACACGATTCCCGGCAGTCCTCGTGCCACCCATCGGGTAAAAGTTTGAAAAATGATGGGAATGGTGCCCAGGGGCCGAATCAACCGCTCCGCGCTTGGCATCGAGACGAGGATATTCAGTCGGATTTAAAATTTTCTTAACTTAATAAAAACAGTTACTTACGCGCTTTCCGTTTCCATTTGTGCCAATAACTGGCAGTAACTGCCAGCATCAACTCTGAACTAGATTTCCAGGGTCATAGGGTGAATCTGCAATAATCCTGGCGCGATAACGCTGCCCAAGAATTTCGGCCTCCAACTCATCGGGCGAATTGATAACATCGATATCGATGTATGCCAACGCAATCACCTGCTTCAGTGTATGCCCATAGCCGCCCGAGGTAATTCGGCCGACCATGCCTGATGCGTTGAACACCGGAGCGTTGCTAATGGGTTGCACATCACAGTCGGAAACTTCGAGTGTTATCATTTTCACAGAAACACCTACGGATTGCTGTTTCAACAATGCCTCTCTACCCTGAAATCCACCTTTGTCGATCGCTATGAAACGCTCCATTCCTGACTCGGTCGGGCTGTATTCACTGCTTAAATCAAGATTCCATCCACGATAGGATTTCTCCAGCCGCAGCGAGTCAATGGCTCTCATACCGATTGGCGCGAGTCCGTGTGTTTTGCCCTTTTCGAACAGTAAATCGTAGAGTGGCAATTGCTGATCGATATCATGATGTAGCTCCCAACCCAGTTCGCCAATATAGCTGACCCGGATCGCCAACATCTGGCCGACACCGGTAATTTCGATAGTTTGCGCACTGAACCAGGGAAACGAAGTCGGGCTCAGATCGTGAGTTGTTATTTGCTCCAGTAAATCACGCGAGTTCGGTCCGGTAATGACAAATGCGCCTTTGCCTGAAGTGATGTTTCTGATTTGTACCGAGCCATCGTCAGGACATGACTTTAGCAACAGGTCTTCGTCGAATCGCTCGGCCCAGGCGGGAGTCACCACGTAAAAATGCTCCTTGCTCAAACAGGTAACAGTGAATTCGCTGCGTATGCCGCCGCTTTGCGTTAACACATGGGCGAGACGAACTTTGCCGACACCGGGGAGCCGATTGGCGAGCAGGCCATCCAGGAATTCATAGGCACCTTTGCCGGTGACTTCGAATTTGGCGAAAGGAGTGAAGTCGATTAGTGCTACTTTATTTCGTGCTGCATGACACTCCTTCGCGATCGGTTCAAAATCATTGCTGCGCCGAAAACTGAGCTCGTCTTTTGGTTCAACACCTTCGGGTGCAAACCAGTTAGCGCGTTCCCAGCCATATTTTTGCCCCCAAACTGCATTCGCTTCACACATTCGGGAGTAACAGGGCGAGGTCTTCAACGGTCGAGCAGCCGGCATTTCCAGGTTTGGAAAATGGATTTCGAATACATGCCCGTAAGTTTCAATATTCTTTTTGATGGTGTAATCCTGATCAGCATAGGCGCCAAAGCGCCGCGGGTCGACTTCAAACATATCGATGCTCGGCTCGCCTTCAATGATCCATTCGGATAAATACTTGCCTACTCCTCCGGCTAGCAAGATGCCAAAGGTATTGCCCTCGGCCAGCCAGAAATTGGGCAGACCCCAGGCAGGCCCCACCAGTGGAGAACCATCCGGTGTATGCGCGATCGGGCCATTGACGATTTCCTTGATACCCGCATTTTCGAGCAATGGCACAACTCGGGCAGCTGCCTCGAACTGGTCAATCATCCGGTCCATATCGGGCGGTAGCAATTCTTGACCAAATCCTTTTGGAACTCCGTTTTCAGCCCAGATTGGTGGATTCGGGTCGTAAGGCCCGAGGATCAGGCCCTGGCGTTCCTCGCGCAGGTAAAACAGACTGCGATCTTCGCGTAACACCGGCAATTCCGGGTAACCCTGCTCTTTTCTCGATTGCAGCTCGTCGATGCTATCGGTCACCAGGAACTGGTGCAGAACTGGGATGCAGGGAATATCAAGCCCGACCAGTTGCGCCGTCTGGCGTGCGTAAAACCCCGATGCGCATACCACGTGCTCTGCGACGATGCTACCCTGGTTGGTATCAACCTGCCAATCACCGCCGGCGCGCTGTTGTATCGCCAGGACTTCGGTCTGGCGGTAAATCTCCGCACCGTTTTTACGCGCTCCGGCCGCCATCGCCTGGGTGACATCGGCCGGCGCGATATGACCATCATCTGGATGATGAAGCGCCCCGATAATGCCGTCTGTGTTCATGAACGGCCATAGCTCTTTCACCCTGACGGGAGAAACAATCTCGAAAGGCACACCGCTGGTGTTGGCGGTATCGCAATAAGCTTTGTATTCATCCATACGGTCCTTGCTCGATGCAATGCGCAGATTCCCTGTTTTATGGAAACTGACTTCCTGTCCAGTTTCAGCTTCCAGCGTCTGGTAAAAATCGACTGAATATTTATTGATTCGTCCGATCGAGTAGCCAGGATGATAGAGCGGCAATAGTCCGGCTGCATGCCAGGTCGAACCTGCAGTCAGTTCGCTGCGTTCGCACAGAACGACATCATTCCAGCCGGCACGAGCGAGATGATACAGAATGCTGACGCCGACAATTCCGCCACCAATGACGACTACACGGGCTAGTTGTTTCACCAGGCGTTTCCTGTGGTTGGGTTAGTTAACAATTATATTAACGCGGCGTTGTCTGACATTTCGTCACTCGTTGTTGAGGGCGTCAACGGCGGGAATTTGTCTTTCACGACGCGCGATATAGTCGAGTAACGCTTCATCTACGGCCGGATCAAGTTTGGGTTCTATGTATGCATCCAACATCCCTTTTACCTCATCGAGCGCCCGTTCGTTAATCTCTCTCGAGCCTTCGGCCTGCCACTGCTCGATGGAATTATTATCAAATAATTTTGGCATGAAAAAAGCTCGTTGGAAATTATCCTGGGTATGTTGGTGGCCGAGGTAATGTCCACCCGGTCCAACATCGCGAACCGCGGCAAGCGCCTCGTCAAAGTCGTCCCAGCGAATGCCCTCCGCCATGCGATATGCCATGGCGCATTGCTCGGCATCCACGACAAATTTCGCCATCGAACAATGCATACCCGCCTCGTTCCAACCCGCTGAATGCCAGCAATAGTTCGCGCCGGCCATGATGACTGCCATCAAAGTCGTTGCGCTTTCATAACCCGCCTGTGCGTCGAAGGTCTTTGCACCGCCGAGCATGTTTGAAGTTCGCCAGGGCACGTCGTAATAACGCGCCATTTGACCGATCATAAAATTCATCAAACTGATTTCCGGTGTACCCGCCATCGGTGCACCGGAACGCATCGAAACGGTCGAAAGATAATGCCCGTAAATCGCCGGGCAACCCGGGCGAACCACTTGCGTGTAGGCTAGCGCCGATAGTGCTTCGGCATTGAGCTGTGCGACCGCCGGAGCGGTAGAAGCGGGCGTATTTGCGCCGCCCAGCACGAATGGCGAGCAAAGCACGGGTTGATTACGCTTATTAAATGCGCGCATCGCACCTAACATGGTTTCGTCCCAGACCAGTGGCGAGTTAGCGTTACAATTACCAGTCACTACCGGATGGGTTTCCATGAACTCATCGCCAAACAGGATGGCGCACATATCCATGACATCTTCGGCGTTTTTCGGACTGGTGGTCATCCCCATAAAGGTCTTGTCCGAGTATTTCATCGAAGAATAGGTAATGCGCAGATGTCGATGTGCGACCACGTGGTCCATGGGCTCAACGATGTGATGTGCTGAGGAATGCAACGCGGGACACATGTGACTGAGTTTGTGGAAATTGGCTAAATCATCCAGCGTTGGCCAGCGACGTTTGTTTTCCAGGTCGACGATGAAGGGTGCACCGGTCATCGGCACAAAGATTGAGTGATCATGCCCGAAGGGTAAATTGTTATCGGGATTACGCGCGTGATAGGTAAAAGAAGAAGGAATGGTCTTAATCAATTCGCGTATCAGGCCCCTTTCAAATCGAACCGTTTCTCCGCGGACATCAGCACCGGCTTTTTTCCAGTCTTCGAGCGCTATCGGGTCACGAAAAACAACACCAACCTCTTCGAGTATATTCATCGATGCGTTATCGATTTTTTCGATCTGCTCCGCATCCATCGGTTCCACCAGGGGCAACTTCCGTTTCAGCGCGGGCAGCATGGTTACGCTGCGCTCTTTTCTTATATTACGCAGCGCAGTGCGCGCGCCTCGTCGTGAACGCGGTGTCGCCGTACTCTCTGCTTTGCTCATCGACTCTCTATCCCGGTGCGGACTGGTAATTACGCAATGATAAAAAAGCTATCGACCCATGTAAAACTGAATATACTCAACGCTGCCATAAAAAAACTTAACCAAAGCTGAATCAATAAGTCGGCAGCAACTTTGTTTTAGTGTTTTGCCGCATGTCTTGCTAACAAGTTAACAGATAATCACTTAGTCGCTGGAATTAAGGAGGCGATTAACTTAATTGCCCGGGCCTATTGGTCAATAAATTAAGTAAACTGTCACCATTATTCCCGGCCAGGCACGGCCTCAATAATATCGCGCCATTTAAGCGCTGGAAGAATCTTTTTATGAAAACCGTATTTCGTTTAATTCGCTGGCCGCTTGGCCAAATCGTCATTTTGATTGACTGGCTCACGCGTCCAAAAATTCCGCTGTTGCCGTCGGAGCAACGGGAGGAGCTTGATGCAATAACTTCGAGCATGAAGATCTACCACTTCAAACAATGCCCGTTTTGCGTCAAAACCCGTCGCACCGTTCGTCGCCTGGGTTTAAATATAGAAACTCGTGATGCGCGCAACGATCCGCGTTGGAATCAGGAACTGACTAATGAAGGCGGTAAATACCAGGTACCCTGCTTGCGCCTGGTAAAAGAGGATGGCTCGAAGGAATGGATGTATGGGTCGAGTAATATTATCCAGTACCTCGATAAGCGGTTCGGATGATTTAGGCAGGGTTTTTTGTTTACTGCCTCGGGACTAAATCGAATCACCAACACCAGGATTCCCTGATTACAGACCTGAACTGATCGATGGACAAATTGCGAAAATAAAAGAGATGGTGCCCAGGGGCGGAATCAACTGGGCTGCATAGGTCTCCGAGCAATGGATTATGAGATGAATATAGAGACCTTCGCCGAAAGGTTACCAATCCAAAACTTGATGATACTATTAGCCTTCTATCGACTGACAGGAAATCGAACATGGGTTGCCAGTATTTTTCACCCTGCGAGCACGGTGCAGAAAGTTTTACCGTCGCTATTCCCAAACTAACGTTTGGTCGTGGCTGCCTGAAGGAGGCCGGCGCAAGAGCTGCCCAGCGCGGCATGACCCGGGTTGCATTGTTTACCGATGCGTTTCTCAAGGATGGTCCCTATGTTTCGATTGTCCAGCAATCGCTGCGTGAAGCTGGTCTGGATTTTGCTGTATTTTCCGAAATCCGTATTGAACCTGATGACACCACTGTCATAAACGCAGCGAGATTTGTCACCGAGGGCGGATTCGACGGGGTAATTTCGGTCGGTGGTGGATCGGTGATGGATACTGCGAAAGCGGCAATGGTTTATGCTTTGTACCCCGCTGATTTTTTAGATTATTTTCCGCCACCGATAGGGCAGGGGATGCCGGTCCCAGGCGCATTATTACCCCATCTGGCCTGCCCAACCACATCGGGTACCGGGTCTGAATGTACTTCCGTGTCGGTTATTCGAATCAATGATTTGAATACCAAATTTGTACTAGGTCATCCATTGCTGTTAGCCGACGAAGCGCTGGTCGATCCGGCCTGCTGTGATAGCCTGCCGGGTAATGTCGTAGCATCCACCGGTTTTGACCTGCTCAGCCATGCGATCGAATGCTACACCGCGAAGGCCTATACGCGTTGGGCCAAAGTCGAGGACCCATCGAAGCGAACCTATGCCCAGGGTGCTAATCCCTGGAGTGATCTGGCCGCGATACGAGCACTCGAACTGGTCGGTGAATTTCTCGAACGCGGTGTCAATGACGCCAGTGATAGCGAGGCACGCGATCAGCTGATGTGGGGTGCGACATTGGCAGGTATGGCGTTTGGGAATACAGGCACACATTTGCCCCACGCAATGTCCTATGGTGTTACCCATTTGATGCGGGATATTACTACCGAGGGCTACTCGATTGCCTCACCATTCATACCCCATGGCATTAGTGTGATCGCCTCGGCGCCAGCGATTTTCCGTTACACCGCAGCGGGGGCACCGGAAAGACATTTAGAGGCGGCAAATAGCCTGGGAGCAAATGCATGGGATGCCGGGGCAGACGATGCAGGTGAAGTAGTAGCCTGTCGAATTATCGAATTAATGAAGAAAACCGGTATGCCGAATGGCCTTGGAGCGCTAGGTTTTGGTCCTGCCGATGTCAAGGACCTGGCGGCATCTTCGGCGCGGCAACTCCGCCCGATAGCCAACGCGCCACGGGAAACCAACCTGGTCGATATCGAGAATATCTACGCTGCGGCGCTTAGCTATCGATAACAGGGGAGCGGTACAGGTCAGGACTCCGGTTTCAGACCTTTTTTTGATTTCGCAGTAGGCCGGGAACGTGGGTCGAGTCCAGAGATAGCGGTAGAACTGGCGGGTAAATTGACAAAAGCCGGTCGCTCATCAATAGGCTGCGACTCCCGTTTACCCATGCGGAAGAGTGCAAAGGTTACAAATAAAAGGCAGAAAAGTATGGTGTGGATAAACAGTCCTTCGGGGCCGAGGATATCCATCGCAAAACTTCCGGTGATCGGGCCAATGGCCATACCCACGGCAAAGGCCAACATCAGGGTTGCGCACAGTGGCACCATTTGTTTCGGTGAGACGTAGTCGCCGGCGTGGGCCAGTAAGATAGGATAAATCGACATCGAGAAACCGCCCAGAATACCAACCAGCACGACATACACCCAAAGTGGCATGGTTGGCATAAAAGCAATCAAGGCCGAAAACAGGGCCATCATCACCATGCCGAAGATCATCACCTTACGCCGGTCGCGTTTATCCGAAGCCCAGCCCATCGGCCACTGCAGGGCAAGAGCGCCAACCTGTAATGCCGCGCTCAACATAACAGCACCCGAAATCCCTAGTCCGATTTCCACGCCATAGATTGCCATCAGGTTGTTCATCGGGCTGTTGGTCATGCCAAGGCACATACAGCCAACCACTGCCAGCGGGGTTGTCTGGTAGACCTTACGAAGGCTCATCCGTTCTTTCAGGGGTGGTGTCGGGTTGCCGCCCTCCCTTAGAGCCACCGGTAGCAGTGAAAGTGAAAAGAGCGCGCTTACCAGCATGAAATGCCAGTTCCCGCTGATCGCCGTAAAGGTAAATACCAACGGTCCGAGCGCCTGGGCAGATTTGTACAGGATCATGTAGACGCTCATTACGCGTCCACGCATAGAAGGCTTTGTTTCGCTGGAAATCCAGCTGTCAGAAACATTTAGTAGTCCGGCGAAACAAATACCGGAAAGAAGCCGTGCACTGGTCCACAGCGCCAGATCGGTGTCGATTGCGAGGGCAAGTGTCAGGGCCGAGAGCACCGTTGCAAAACAGGCAAAGGCGCGTATATGGCCGATGCGATGAATTAATTTCGGTGCATATATACAACCCAGAAAAAAGCCACTGGCGAAGCCAGCAGCCATGATGCCAATTTCTGTGGTGGTGAATCCGGCTTCCTGCATGCGCAATGGAAGCAGCACCGACAGCAGTCCCATGCCGCCCTGCAAGAAAACAACCCCGGTAATTATTGCGCCAACAGCAGTGTAAGGATTCATGCGCAAAGTGTACTGTAAAATGCTGAAAACATTTTCTTAATTATCGGATTGACGAAACTGTTTTCAGGTGCCGATGAGCTAAGCAAACCTGGCCTTACCGAATGCAAACGGGTGGTGTTTAATTGATTTTTGCGTCGTTGATGTAGCGACCTGCTACGAGGTCAGTAAAGTATCTCGAAATCAACGGGTGGGCGATGGCCTCATCGCTGGGGTCAGACGCCAGATTGCGTTCGGCGACGTAGGTGGTGTGCTGGGCCTGGTGCACCAGTACATGGTACCAGGGTATGTCCTTCGGTGGCTGTGACTGAGCGACTATTTCATACCATTCATCTGTCAACTGGAAACTGGCGTCGACATCAATAATTACGCCGCGATAGTGAAATAGCCTGTGGGTGACTAGTTCACCAACCGAATACTGTGCCCGTGATACATCGGAACTGGATTCCTTCATAACGATCTGCCTCAGAATTAAAGCTTAGCATGGAATGCCGTTAACACCGAAACCACTGTATTCCTGATTATTAGACGATATACGGGCCCGACGTTAAACGACAGGACTTAACAGGGCCTGGGCGAGTGTCGCAGCAATTTTTTTCCGAGGGTTGTTAGCCTGGCTTACCAGTACAAGCCGCCGACTGTAGCGATTGGGCCTTACCATCTCCACCTTCAGGTTTGGTGATGAGATATCGAGCCCCGCCCACTGGGGTACGAGTGAAACTCCCATTCCCTGTTGCACCAGTTTTTCGATTGTTTCGAGTGCGTCAAGCTCATAATAAGGTTCGATTTCGATACCCTTGTCCTTTAGGAACTGGCGCGCCTTGAGTCCACCCCAGGATTGAGAGTCATAACAAATATAGGGGTTTTGTTCCAGCTTATCGCGAATCAACTTACCGTTAGGCTGGTTTGATATCAACACTAGCGGTTCATCGCGAAGCGCCTGAAAATGATAAGCGCTGGGCAGAGTGTAAGGCGGCAGGGCGATAATCGCGGCATCGATTCTTCGATCTGTTAGATCGGCAAATAGTGAGTTGGAGGTGCCAGGTTTTATCTGCAAAACCAGCCCGGGTGCTGTAACAGCGAGTTGTTTGATGGCGGCAGGCAGCATACCGGTAAGGGCTGTAGAAATAGCGCCGAGATGAAATTTTCCGGTAAGTCCAGAATGATCTATATCAGCATTCATCGCATAAAACTCGTTAACGATGTGTCGTGCACGCGGCAACAGGTTGAGGCAGGCCTCAGTCGGGGTTGCCTTGTGCGTACTGCGGTTTAACAGGCTGGTGTTAAAGTGTTTTTCAAGCGCCAGGATGCGCTGACCGACAGCTGCCGCTGTCAGGTTTTGAGAGCGTGCGGCCTGAGCGATCGAACCAAACTCAACGACTGCAATGAGACTGTCGAGATAACGAATATCCATAATAACTAGCCAGTTTCAGTGATTAAGTGTGCCTGTCTGGGCGGCAAATGTTCTAAAGAATTATTTTATAACAATTAAAGAATTAACTGTTATCTATTTATTGATGTCGATGCTAGCATTATCGTTTGAAATGCCTGCCCAGCGATTAAATTGATGAGTAATAACGAGCAGTTCACGCTGGCTGATTGTTGCCTGCGTCATCACCTAATGTAAGTGCAGTCCGACCCATTGGACTTAATATTCAGTATATGGAGAAAGAATGTTCAAAGAATCCCTATTGAGTGAAATCCGTGATCGATTCCACCATGTCGACACCTGTCCCTACCAGGGGCCACGTGTTTTTTTCGAAAATGCCGGTGGCTCGCTGACGCTGAAATCGGTAGTCGAGGTTAACACCAGGCTGGCTTCTATCCCGGATAACCAGGGTCGTGATAATCCAGCCTCGCATGAACTGGTGCGAATTATC
>Ga0255040_10000459_pt1 | contig 10651 bp, 10 predicted proteins | sample BC1_12_2_MG_FD_181711 | JGI IMG/M metagenome (GOLD analysis project Ga0255040, IMG submission 181711) | Seawater microbial communities from Strait of Georgia, British Columbia, Canada - BC1_12_2 | ecosystem: Environmental > Aquatic > Marine > Strait | place: Canada: British Columbia | collected... | reverse complement strand
GTAAGGTACGATTACTATCTTCACGCATACGTGAGATAGCAGCATCACTAACTTGTTGCGGGGAGAAACCTTTAGCTCTGGCAGCTCCCCTAAATTGTACTTGTTTTGCCATAGTTATTTAGAACCCCCCGTAATTTGCGTTTAAGTTAAAGCCACTTGAAGAACCAATACCTAAATTAGTTCCCCCAAAACTACCACCTGTACTTCCTATTTGACCAAAGGGGCTTTGATAATTACTTTGACTTGCAAACCCTCCTGCAATTTGACCTGCTCCAGAAATAAGTCCAGAAAGAATTGGTGCAAACGTACTTTGTTGTCTAGCTGGTTGTATGGCTTGTGGTAATACTTCCATAGGTTCAATGAAGATACGTTCAGGTGCTTGCATAGGTAACGGAATAGCTGGTGCTTTTTTCGGTTTAATCATCATAGAAGCATTAGTCTGTAGATCTGCAGCATAACGTTGTAACCCAATCTGTTGCATATTACGTTGTGATTGCTCTACAGAACTAGACAAACTAGCATCCATAATAGCAGAGTTACGACCTAAGGCTGCAATACTAGATTGCAATGCTTTAGTACGTGAATTACCAGCTTGACCTAAAGCAGCTTTACCTTCGTTTTGTAGTTGATCTACAAGCATACCTTGACGACTAAAAGCATCTTCAGTAAAAAGATCATTTAATGCAGACTGTTCAGATTCATAGGCTTGCATTGCTGCAATACTATTATATGTAAGCCTATCTTGAGTGTTTTGAACAGACTTACCGTATTGCTCAATTGCTGATAAGTAACCAAAATCCTGTTGTTCAGTTTGGTATTGCCAATTCCTTGTTAAGGTTTCCGCTTCAAATGCACGGGTATTAGCGTAGTTTTTTTTATCAACTTTAAATGAGCGTTTGTTATACTCATTCGTTGCATCAGCGGCTTCTTGTGCAGCTTCTTCTGCTTTCTTTTGCGCCTTCTTTGCTTCTCTATTTTGTGCGTCAGCTTGAGATGAACCGAAGATACCACTAGCAATGGATGCTACACCACCAATAATTGCACCGGCTCCAATGACAATATTCATCTCCAGTCCAGATTCAGCTAGCTGTTCACCCAGAAGATCATAATTTTTGTTAATCATTAAGCCCTCCTATAAAAACGTGGGGAATAGTTGCCTTCCCACATCATTGACACCAACGATACAGGGTATGGGAAATCACTTGTCACTTTTAATTCAAAATTAATATTACGTTGGTGGATGGGTATAGTAAATAAATACTCAGGTTTTACTGGATTAGTTGATGCAGGATAACTTTCAAAAGTTGTTACCTCTTTAACAATAGTCCATTGCTTAGAACTGTTTAACTTTGTTTTAAAAGTTAATGCACCATTTCTATTAGCAGATAGTTTTACTCTAGCAATTGTTAATGCTGCAGTATAATCAGTTGTAGTAGCATCACGTCTAAAATAAAATTTAGGTAAGGTTACCTCAAAGTCATAGTTATAACCAACAACAATAGAATCAGCAAGATCACTTTGATCTTTCTGTACTTCAAAGTAATGATCAGTACCATCAAGTCTAGGCGTACCTTTTAAATAATAACCTTCTTCTTGACCTGGTTTAGCTATTAACATAACACCTTGTGTTAAATCAAACGGTGTAAATGGTACATAAATTTTTGTAATATCATTAGCTAAGTCATAAACTACAGCATCACCACCACTTAATTTTGCTGGTCTACACATGAAATCTAGACAAGGACTGCCAGACACACTACTGACATTGGCTGTTACGTTACCTGTAGGTATTTCATCTAATGTTATTGTTTGAATAGTATATTCATTTTTATGTTGAAGCACTAAAGTAACATTATCATTTAAAATAGTAGCTGATTGAATTGAACCAGTTACTTGCCATTTAGTCCATGCTTGAAATTGATTCTTCTCACCATCATTATAATACCTAAACAAATAAAGATATGATGACTGATTATCAACTAAAATTGCTAGTGAGTTTTGAGCACTTACAATTAGATCATCAATAGTATCAGGAATCCATTCTAGTACTTGCTTGCTGATATCTACAACAACAGGGTTTTCCTCAATACCACGTAGTTGTAAAGAAAATACTTTACTATAACTCGGTACTTTGCTAACAAAAATAGCAGATGTACCAATATCAAGTGGTTCGATATCAACAGCCATTTCGTAATTAGAGATTGCTCTAACAACTGCAGAAGATGGTGTAAGAATACTTGTATCAGGTGCCAATACTTGGAACTGTTGTCTTTCACTAAATACTAATAAACCTTGAGGGGAAGGTAATACACTAAACAATTTAACAGGTCTAATACTAGATACATTGAGATCAATAGGATCTGAATCAATCTGTGTTAAAGCTGACTTAACAAAGAAGTTATAGGCGTCATTAGCTACACCTAAAATAATGTTATCTTCAGACAACATGCCAAATCTATTGTTATAGAAAAAAGATGATGTAATTGTATTACCAATAAAAGAAGGAATAGGACTAGTTGTATCATCACCAGCAACCCGTGGTTTCCATGCAACAGGACCAAAGGTAAAGTTAACAGGACCAGTGTTAGCCAACTCATGTGGCATGGTAGATGCAAGAAGACCAGGTGATGCATCACGTGCTACTGTTTCTTTCCAGTAACCACGTCCTCTATTTAAGGTAGTATCGTAAGCAACAAATTCAACATGGTAATCATCTTCAGCATTATCACTGTTTAAGATCCTCACGTTATGACCACTGAAAGATTCAAGTGGTAATTTAGATACATCAGTTACATCATCTTCAAATACTTCGATTGCAGTGTTATTAATACCACCTCTAGCGTCTATTGAAAAGGCTACAGGAGTACCAGTAACTGCACTGTAATCAGTTACAACTGCATTAGTACCAGTACTACGTTTAATAACAATACTATTATTGTATCCCTCTAAGTACCACTTGCCAGCAAAATCTGCGTTAGATGCTGTATGCTGTGCTTCAATAACACTCTTAATTTTATCAATAAGATGGTGATTAATGTCAACATCGCCTGCATCATACAACAACATATCATCAAATGTTGTATTGTTTTGAGCAGTTACTTGTGCTACTATATTCTGAATAGTAACAGTATACTCAAACGTTTCAACAAGTGTAAGTAGTTTAAGCGTAGCAACTGAATTAGCAACAAACGTACCGGCTGGTTGCATAGCAGTGGTAACAGTTTTATTGGTAATGATTGTAGTATCTTGAATGCTACGGAAATGATAATCGTTAGAGCTAGAACCAGTTAGATACCCAGTACCAGTATTGGTTACCGTACACCACGTACCATCTTTAGTCCAGACATAAAGGTTAGTACCTACAATAGCACCAATATATGATTGAGCAGTTGAACGATCAACAGAGAACCACGTAGCATTAGCTAGTGCAGCTTGAGTAAAAGGTGCACCAGCTTGATTTTTTAGTTTACTAATAAACTTCATTCCAGGTCTTTTTAATAGACCATAAGTAGCATCAGGATATCCATTAATACACTCTGATACCTGACCTTCTAGTTTTTTGTCGTCATTTTGTTTAGAGACACCACCAAGAAAGTTAGGTGTCAGTTGTGTAATTGCTGGCATTATCGGATCAATGTATTAAAAGGACTGTAGCTTTTGTAGTAGTTACCATTTTGTGGTGCACCAAAGAAACTATGATCACCTTGGTTACACTCATACTCTAGTGCCATAGCTCTAGTGAATGCTTCTTTTTGTTGTAACATTTGATATTGATTAGGATCACCGAGCACTCTGCTACAAACAACAGCAGCTGCTCTTGCTACAACATAAGATTGAATGGGTTGTGGTAGATATTCATAATTCCATTCCCAAAGAATATCAAGATAAAGGGTTTCATCTGTACTCCATACATCAGTATGGGCAATGGTATCGTATAAAAACCCACCACGATTTACTACATGACGACCAAGATTAGCTACGTAATCTTCACTTAGATCAGCTTGAATTACATTATTAGGAATAGCAATCTTTTTAGTTGTAGGGTCTGGTTGTAAGGTTTTATAGTTACGTTCAATATTAAATGTCCAGCCTTCGGATTGTACCTCACGTGAAACTTCTTTTAAAGTATTATGTGCAATCGCAACTTCCGGGTTGGTTTGTGTTTCTACTTCATAAGAAACAACTGATTTAAGAAGAGTTGTATTTGCTACAGTTTGAGAGATGTTAACAGTATAGTTATAAGTCTCAGGGTTTGTACCTTGGGCAACACCAGCAACAGCAATGGATGTATAATCTGTTACACCAGCACCAGAGATATAAGTGCCTACAGGAATAGAAGGTTCTCCAGTAGTTAATGTAGTACCGCTAATAGATCCTGTAAAGGTTTCTGTAGGTTCAAGGACAAAAGTAGATTCAGTTGTTAGAGTATTCACGGGAGCCTGACCAACTGACGCCAGGATCTGATTAACAGCTTGTAGCTCAGTGTTGGAGCCAGTAGTAGGATAAGGCATGGTTTGATAATGAGTATTATTCTCAATAAATAGTTAAAAAAAAGGAGCCTCCGAAGAGACTCCCAGTATGACATAAAAATCAGAATGTAGTAGGAGCAGAAGCACCAACATACAGCTCAACACTAGCAGCAGGGTTAAGGTAATCAGCACCGCAAGCCAAACGACCAAGCATAACATCGCCCTGATAAATCACGGAAACGTCGCCACTGGTTACTTGTACTTGAGGACCAATTGCTTCAACCATACCGGCTGCTTCTTTCTGGAAGATAAGACCACAGGACTTAGATCCGAATTGGGTTGCAGTACCGTAATCATTGTTGATTCCAGTTTGTGCATCAGAAGCATCTTCAAGGGTTTCACCCACGAAGTCACCCACATTAGTAGGAGAGGTTACGCCAGTTGTACCACCGTAAGCAGTACCATACTTACCAAGGAACGGGATGTTCATTGATTTGTAGATCTTGATACCAGCGATTTCGATGATACCTTGACCGGACTGCAAGGTAGAACCTTGTACATCACGATTAACCAAACCATTAGTACCAACAGCTTGGATCAGTTCATAGTACTGACGGGGGTTCAGGACAGCCACACGGCCATCAGTAGATACACCCTTTTCATCCAAAGCATAAGCTGCATCATAGAATGCAGTTACCAAGTTAGCGGCAACATAAGCATCAGAATCGTTAGTAGTAGAACCAACACGAATCTGAGTACCACCTGGCTCAACATAACCAGTTGCATCAACAGGAGAAGCCTTACGTGCACCACGTGCAATAGCACGGAATACAAGACGGTCATACTTTTCTGCAAGAGCATAGCCGATTTTACGACTAATTTCTGAGCGCAGATCATAATGAGCAAGAACTTCGTCAAGCTCATAAACAAATGCGGAGCTGATCAAAAGGTCATCACAGGTGATGGTCTTCTCAGCTACTGGAGGAGCATTGTTGCTATCTCCAAGAATAGAATTACCAGGAGTATGGAATTCACTTTTGGTGCGTCCAGTGAAAATGAACTGCAAAGATTTGCCGTTCTTCAATGTACGCTTCATGATCAAATCACGAGCGATTGTATTTCGTTGGAATCCTTTGAACATTTCTCCACTGAACAGTTTCAAGTAGAGAGCACGGGTATCACCCGCCAAGTTAGCCTGACCCAGCTGAGTTAGCTGAGCGGGGTTAACAGAAGATTGAAAAGCCATTTTAAAAAGAGAGTAATAGTATATCGACTCTCAAAGATCTTTGAGTTATTTAATTTTTATTGTGGTCTATCCCACCGTCTAGACGGCAAAGGGTATCCTCGTAAGGGCCAATGCCAATAGTGAAGAGGGGAATTGCACCCCTCTGTTAGATCTATCTCACTTGGTGTACTTGACACCGCGATAGCAATAAGTCTTGCTCTGCACAGTAACCTCCTAAGAAGCTCCACAAGCCCCGTTCCATGCTTATGGTGTCATGCGTCCCGAAGGATGAACGGACGTGTGCAATTGTATTGGCCCCAGGTTTTTCCAGTCCTAGGTCCGTAACCGATCCTTGGGAGTTTACAAGGAAAAATCAGATATTATGTGCCTCTGAGGGGGCACGTTAATAGTGTATGTTTATGAAGCGATTAGCATTGTTTAAATGCTTCACTTTATGAAGCGATTAAGTAAGACCAATTTAAAGACTTGGTTGTCTAGAGCTATGCCGGGAATTGCACCCGGCTTATTCTATTTAGCTTGGCCTGAAATAAGTTACCGTTGAGTGCCACTGATCACTACCGTTGGTATTGAAACTGTTTCCAGCTCCTGCAGGTGTGGTAGTACCTGAATTTGGTATGACCGCGTAAGCAATCATTACTGAACTGTGATATGTGGGGTTACTGCTTCTTGAACCAGTCGCAAATCCAACAAGCGTCAAGCCACTTGGAGCTGTGCAACTCGTGATCGCATCATCATCTAGATAACCACCTGTAATCTGTAGAGAATAATTCTCAGCAGTTCCTGCACTATCCGTATTACTTGCTGGAACAGTCGGATTACCTGCGCTGCCATCAGCGAAAGCGGAAGGATAATCTACGCTGACCGTGCCTGTTGAGCACCTAAAGATCACCAACGCTCCGGCTTCTGTATCGCTAGCAGAAGTGACAGAAACAGTTCCTTCATTGCTTGTGGCAATCCTGACTTGTTCTTTATAACTCGGATCTTCATCTGTTCTGAAAAAAGTATTTTCCCAACCAGTCAAGGTTGTAATTGATCCAGCAATATCTCCAGTTTGAGTAAATAGCAGCAAATCACCTGTTTGCACATTATCAACGCTAAAGCTTGCGCCAGCTGCTTGCTTAAACTCTGAATCGACTACTGACCATGTTGCAGAGCTAGGACCACTTGATGTTGGATATCCACCAATAACTGCTTGATGTATTCCCATTAGGTCAACCCTGCACCACTAATTACGAATTCATCTGATCCCACCGCCAACACTGAGCACAAACCATATTGGGCTAGCGTTCTATTTCCGGTAGTAGCAGTACCTGCAAATCTTAATGTAACACTTCCACCTTGGGTAATTGTTTGATTGCTACCGCTATCGTTGAAGATGGATACTACGTTTCCAATACTAAATACACCGCTTGGAACCGTAACTCCACCAGTAGTGATATTAATATGTTTACCATTATCTCCTGCTACCAGAGTATATGCAGAAGTTTGTGAGTTTTGTGGAATGTCACTAGGACCGTCAGCACCAGTTGGACCTTGTGGACCAGAACCTGATAACGAGAAAAGCGAGAGGGCTGAAGTGCCTAACTCAAGTGAAGTCGTAATACTCGCATTATCCTTTTGCGCTTGTACGCGAACAACATCGTTAGCAGTTAAAACAGCAATACAAGAACCTACAGCAGTGAAATCACCATCAGCTGTGTTTCTTGAATAAACCGAACACTCTGAACCTGTTACAGTAGTTCCACCAACTTGTACTTCACCAGTAACAATAACACGGTTATTTCCTGATGACTGGTCACCATTTAAAGAGTATTCAATGTAGTATGTACCAGCATTAACAACTGTAATTTCACCTCCAGATCCAACAGTAAAATCAGCAGCATCAGATGTTACAATTGTTGTATCAAAATCAACTGTTGCTAGTGATGTAGTCAGAGCTTGTGAGCCACTACCATCAGCATGTAAATAGCGGCTTGGTGTACCACCTCCTCCTCCAGATTGTGCAACCCACTGAGTGTTGTAATTAGTACTATCAATTTTTGCTAGTACTTGGTTAGCTGTACCACCTGTTGGTACACCTTGTCCCTGTGGGCCTGTAGAACCTGTTGCACCGGTCGCACCATCCGATCCATCAGCGCCTGCTGGTCCAGTCGGTCCAGTCGGTCCTGTTGGCCCTGTAGAGCCTGTTGGACCTGCCGGACCTGTCGGACCTTCTGGCCCTGTTGCACCGTCTGAACCGTCTGCTCCTGCTGGTCCCGTTGGTCCTTGTGGTCCCGTTGGACCCGCTGCACCTGTAGCTCCATCTGAACCATCAGCGCCGTCTGACCCTGCTGGACCTGTTGGACCTGCTGGGCCTTGTGGACCAGTGGCACCTGCTGAACCATCATTACCAGCTGGCCCTGTTGGTCCTGTTGGTCCTGTTGGCCCTGCTGGTCCTGTTGATCCTGTGTCACCTCTAGGTATATCAAAATCAAATACAGCAGCTGAACTAGTACCACTATTAGTTACAGCAGCATTAGCACCAGCAGCTAGAGTTGTTGTTGTGCCAGCACTAAGAGTTGCACCGGCTGGACCTTGTGGTCCTGTTAAACCTTGTGGTCCTGTAGATCCCTGTGGACCCTGAGAGCCAGTAGCACCATCACTACCAGACGGTCCTTGTGGTCCTTGTGCACCATCAGCCCCAGCTGAACCTGTTGGACCTGCTGGACCTTGGGGACCTTGGGAACCAGTCGGACCCGCTGGACCAGGTTCAAGGACAACTAGATCTAACTCACCTGTTAGAGGGTTGTACTGAAATGCCATTAGATCCTCACTTATTTACAACAGTGTAAACTTCTTTATAAGAACCATCCTGTCCTTCTTTAATTTCAGAAAGCAATTCTTGATTAGATCCAATTTTATATTCTACCTCAGTACTTTGTACAGGGTATACATTAAACTGAGCTAACACATGGTTAGTAATAGGTTCAGGAAAAGATACATGAGGATATTCTTCGTAAAGTGCTTCAAGATCAAATGGATAATCTTGTACACCATTAAAAACTTTTACGTACTTCAAAGTTTTACCCCCATTAATTGACCATTAGATTTCCAAATTTCTACAACTGACAGGTTATTAAGTCGTGGTGCAGCGCCAGAAACCCAATGGATTTTTGGCCAAGTAATACTAAAGCCATTTTTGTTGGCAATAGTAATACGTACCATACTACCTTCTTTAAAATTAACTAATGAAATAGTTTCACTTTTGGATAGTACAAGTGTTTGTAGGAATGCAGCTGAAGCATCAACAGAACCATCAACTACAGTACAACCATATGTTACATATTGAAGTGTCTTGTTAATTAATGTCTGTTCTTCTGCAGCTCTAATTAAACTAGATAGCGGTAAACTAGTTTCCCAATCGTCTCCAGTTGATACAACAACACCAGGTTCAGGATATTGAATACCTGCATCACCCTTTTCACCTTTTTGTCCTTGCTCACCTTGTGGACCTTGAGGACCAGGTTCACCTTGAGGACCAGGAATACCTTGTAGACCTGTTTCACCATTAAGACCATCACGGCCTGGTGTTCCATTAAGTCCATTTGTTCCGTCCTTACCAGCAGCACCAGGTGAACCAGGTTTACCCTCTAAACCATCAGAACCACGCTCACCACGTGTACCTTGTGATCCATCCTTACCTGCTGGACCCGCTGGACCAGTTTTTCCTGTTGCCCCTTGTGAACCTGTTTCACCGGGCTCACCTTTAGCACCATCTTTACCAGGCAAACCTGAGATAGCAAATGCACCTGAGGACTTCCAGCCTGTACCGTTATAAATGAAGACCTCGCCTTCTGCGCTGGTTACATAAACATCACCCTTAATACCTTCTTCAGGTAAAGAAGCTTTATCAGCCACAATACCTTTAACAGAAATTTTGGCTGAAATTTTTTGAAGGTTACCAGCGGGATTTGGATTAAACATAGTCTAAGTTTTCACTACAGTTACAACATCGTCATTGACATTATATGTCATTGTAATTGTAGCAACAACAGAACCAGTAGCTCCACCACGGCGGTACTCTACTTGAGTAAGATTGCTACCAGTATAAGTGTTGCCTACATAATCATGGTCAGGGATAAACATCCCTCCCGTTACTTGTACTAATTCTCTCATTATGTTAAAGTGTTTAAGGTTTTAGAATGAATATTTAGCACCAAGCTTAGCTGATGCTTGGATTGGTTTACCAATATTAATTTGATCTTGGGTGATGCCACTCACTTCACCATATACATCAAGCTTTTCAGATACGGAAAACACTACACCAGCTTTAGCAGAGGCTTCAGTTGTTACAGTACCTCCATCAGGTAGGACCAGTGCTGGACCACCTTGGATATACCATGTAGAATTTTCACCAAGTGTACCTTCATAACCTACATCGTTACGAATAACAGTACCTTCAGAATTAAGACCATTGAAACCAGTTTCTGATTCAATGTTCACGTAAGGACCAGCAACTGCAGGAGTAGCAAGGATAGCAACAGTAGGGAGGATAGCAAGAAATTTCATTTTAGTTTGTTTAAAAAAGAATAAGTGTATTGTGTACGGTTACCATGAATACCCCAGCCTAACCAGTAGTATGCAGCATTCATATAATAACGTACTGTTTGATGATTAGTTTGAAAAGCATAAAGATCTTTTCTAAACCTCATCTCATTAATCATGTAATCAGTTTGACATTGAAGACCACTAGGATCTTGCTTACGTTTAATACAATGGTTGCCAAGACCAATGTAACGATGTTTAGATGTCCATTGAATTAAACCATAACCACCACGAAGACATCTATCATAAGGAACGATAGCACCACCTTCGCAGATGTTTGATTTAAAATTAGACTCTTGTTGGATGTTACCCAGAATGACTGCTAGTGCTGTACGGTCTGTCACACCAGCAG
>Ga0255040_10000457_pt1 | contig 10664 bp, 13 predicted proteins | sample BC1_12_2_MG_FD_181711 | JGI IMG/M metagenome (GOLD analysis project Ga0255040, IMG submission 181711) | Seawater microbial communities from Strait of Georgia, British Columbia, Canada - BC1_12_2 | ecosystem: Environmental > Aquatic > Marine > Strait | place: Canada: British Columbia | collected... | reverse complement strand
CAAGCGTTATGGGACGTTCGATCCCATAACGCTTGGGCATGAAGATCTCGTGCGCAGGGCCGCCCGTCTGTATGACAAGGTCGTCGTTGCAATTGCCGCGAACCCGGGGTCCAAAGCCCCGATGTTCACGTTCGGGGAGCGCGTCGAGTTGGCCAAGTCAGCGTTATCCGACATCAAGAACGTCGAAGTCGCCGGTTACGAGGGCCTCACCGTGGATTTCGCTCGTGAGAATAATTTGGCCGTCATCATCCGCGGTCTACGCGCTGTTTCAGACTTCGAGTACGAATTTCAGCTGGCCAACATGAACCGGCATCTCACGGAAGAAGTCGAGACGGTGTTCCTGACGCCTACCGAAAAATACACGTTTATTTCATCCAGCCTGGTTCGCGAAGTCGCGGGGCTCGGTGGTGATGTATCGGAATTCGTCTCACCGGACGTTCAGCAGGCATTGCTCGATCGCTCTGGTAGGACATGAATTGCGGCCTGACGGCCGCCGCTACGCTTCGCACCCCAAGGGCACGTGGCGCGCTCGGCGCGCTCCTACAACGCGAGCCGGGAATCGTTGTCCGTAGGAGCCCGCCTCCCCATAAAGGGGACAATGCCAGCGGGCGACATCTAGGTCTGGCAGTGCTTGCAGTAGTAGGTCGACCGCTGTCCCTGAACAATCGCGGTAATCAGTGTATTGCAGCGGCGACAGGGTTCGTCCTCGCGACCATACGCTTCGAGCTGCTGCTGAAAGTAGCCCGCTTCTCCATCGCCACCATAGAAGTCGCGTAAGGTCGTACCGCCGGCCTTGATGGCTTTGCCCAACACGTCCTTTATGGCATCGGTGAGCGCGTAATAACGATGCTTCGCGATTCGCCCGGCCGCACGCCGCGGATTGATGCCGGCCATGAACAGCGACTCGCTGGCGTAGATGTTGCCAACGCCAACAACGACGTGTGCGTTCATGATGAATTGCTTGATGCTGACCGAGCGGCCTCGGGATTTATGCCACATGTAGTCACCGTCAAACGCATCACCGAGCGGCTCGGGCCCGAGATTTTTCAATAGCCGATGCGATAGCGGTTGCCTGCTCCAGTGCAGGGAGCCGAAGCGACGGGGATCACGAAAGCGCAACATCAGTCCCGTGTCGAACTCTATATCGACGTGGTCATGGATACTGGCCGGCGTATCGACGTCAAGAATGCATACGCTGCCCGACATTCCAAGGTGCAGAATCGCCGTACCCTGGCCTGTATTGATCAACAGGTATTTCGCGCGGCGAGCCACTGACGTAACGGTCTGGCCTGGCAGGTTCCGGTCAACGGCCCTCGAAACAGGCCAGCGCAGGCGCCGCTCCCGGATCACGACGCGTGAGATCGTGGTGTCGACGATATGCGGCTCGATACCTCGGCGGCTGGTTTCAACTTCAGGTAGTTCGGGCATACGTGATTGTGACCTGTTTCTTGTTCGATGGTGCCGCCCACAAAAAGGCCCGCTCATGGCGGGCCGTTTTCCCAAGGAGCGTCGAGCGCTGTTACTTGATCTTGGCTTCCTTGTAAGGAACGTGCTTCCGAATCGTCGGATCGTACTTCTTGGTCTCCATCTTTTCAGGATGCAGGCGCTTGTTCTTGGTCACCGTGTAGTAGTGCCCGGTACCGGCGCTGGAAACGAGTTTGATCTTGTCACGCATTGTCAAATACTCCGGCGCTTAAACGCGCTGTCCGTTGGCACGCAGGTCGGCAAGGACCTTCTCGATACCATGCTTGTCGATAATCCGAAGGCCTTTGTGCGAAATACGCAGGCGCACGAAACGCTTCTCGGATTCGATCCAAAAACGCTTGCTCTGCAGGTTAGGCAGAAAGCGACGACGAGTTCTGTTCTTTGCGTGGGAAACGTTGTTGCCGCTTTGCGGGCGCTTCCCAGTCACTTGGCAAACCTTAGACATTGCTTTAAGTCTCTGATTTTACTAAAAGTTGCCCGCGAAGGGCGGGCAGAGAGCGAAACTTTATACCAGTGTCCATGCACAATAACAAGCGTCTGGCTCCAGTGGCCCAAAATAAGCCTCAGATGAGCCCTCGCCGGGCCAGCGAGGTGGCTTTGCCGTTGCCGATAATCAAGTGGTCGAGGAGCCTGATATCGACCAGGTCCAGGGCGGATTTCAGCCGCAGGGTGATGCGCTCGTCGGCCTGGCTGGGTTCGGCGACCCCGGATGGATGATTGTGGGCGAGAATGACCGCAGCCGCATTGATGGCAAGGGCCTCTTTGACGACCTCGCGGGGGTAGACGGAGGTCCCGTCTATCGTGCCGCGGAACAACTCGTCAAAAGCGAGGACCCGATGCCGGTTGTCGAGGAACAGGCAGCAAAACAGTTCGTGCTCGAGATGCCGCATACGAGCTTGCAGAAAGGCTTCCGTGTCAGTGGGAGAGCGAATCGTCTCTCCGCTGGGCAGCGACTCGGCATAATAGCGCCGGGCGAGTTCGGGCAACGCACGCAGGACAGCAAGCCGGGCGTGCCCGATGCCATCGCAATCCAGAATGGCTGCCGTATCGGCGTGCAGCAGCGCGCGCAGGCTTCCGAAACGGTGCAGAAGCCGCGAGGCGGCGTTTTCGGCTACCGCAGTGCTACCATTCGCACCAATCACCGTTGCGAGCAGCACAACGTCGCTCTGTTGTCCGTTGGTTTCGTTCGCCACGCTCGCATGGTGATCGATCGCGGCATTTCGATACAACGAAACAATCTGGTCGGGATCGCCGGTTTCGGTAGAAATGCTCAACACGGACAAGCTAAGCTCGACCAATAGACAGCAGATGAGTCGTTTACTGTGAATATCGTTCTCGGCATTACGGGGGGCATCGCCGCGTATAAGGCGCCTGACCTGGTGCGACGTCTTCGCGAGCGTGGCGCAGACGTTCAGATCGTCATGACGGCGTCGGCCGAGGAGTTCGTTACGGCGACCTCATTGCAGGCCGTATCAGGCCGGCCTATTCGCTCGAATCTCTGGGACAAGGAAGCTGAAGCCGCCATGAGCCACATCGAGCTTGCGCGCTGGGCGGATGTCGTCCTGGTGGCGCCCGCCACGGCTGAAGTGATGGCCCGCATTGTCAGCGGTGCTGCACCGGACTTGCTAACGACCCTGTGTCTGGCGACTGAAGCGCCTATTGCCCTTGCGCCAGCCATGAATCACGTCATGTGGAATAATCCCGCGACGCAGGCAAATCGCGAATTGCTGGAGCAGCGCGGTATTCACATTCTTGGGCCTGACACGGGTTCACAGGCCTGTGGCGAGACTGGGGCCGGTCGGATGCTGGAGCCGGAGACAATTGCGGCGACCGTCTGTGGATTAAGTGTTGGCAAAGGCAGCGGATCTCTTGAAGGCCGTACCGTCATCGTGACGGCGGGCCCAACCCGGGAACCGATCGACCCGGTACGCTACATAACGAATCGTAGCTCTGGAAAAATGGGCTACGCCATCGCGCGTGCCGCAGCGGCGCAGGGCGCGGCCGTGATACTGATAAGCGGTCCGGTGAATTTGCCACCGCCACCCGGGATGCGCGTGGTGAGCGTGAAAACCGCACAGGAGATGTTCGATGCGACGCATGAGCACATTGCGAGCGCCGACATCTTCATTGCAGCAGCCGCTGTTGCGGACTATCGGCCGGCGGCAGCAGAGACCCAGAAAATCAAGAAACGCAATGAAACGATCGACATGGCGCTTATTCGTTGCCCCGATATTCTCGCGTCGGTTGCCGCGCTGGAAATACCGCCGTTCACCGTAGGGTTTGCCGCGGAAACGGAAAAAGTCGAGGACTACGCGCGATCGAAGCTCGAGAATAAGAAACTGAAAATGATTGTGGCAAACAAGGTAGGCGACAACTCCGGTTTCGATCAAGACGACAATGCCGTAAGCGTGCTATGGAAGAGTGGTAAAAGGGAATTTCCGAGAACTGCCAAAACCGACCTGGCGCGCGACCTCGTTGATCTCATCACGGAACACTTCTATGCTGCCCGCGGTTCGGACACCGAGCCGCGACTCACTGTCATATCCAGCCTTGATTGAAGGACACGACGACTTGCGATCCATCGAACTGAAGATTCTCGATTCACGCGTTGGGGATTCCATTCCGCTTCCGCACTACGCGACCGGCGGTTCGGCGGGACTCGATATGCGGGCCTGCATCGATGAGCCGATTACGGTGGCGCCGGGAGAGACGGTTCTGGTGCCGACGGGTATCGCGATTCACGTGGCCGACCCATCGCTGGCGGCCGTATTGCTGCCACGCTCAGGCCTGGGGCATAAGCATGGACTCGTGCTGGGCAACCTGACCGGGCTGATCGATTCTGACTACCAGGGACAGGTCTATATTTCGTGCTGGAATCGGGGTTCGAACAGTTATGAAGTTCAGCCGGGCGAACGCATCGCGCAGATGGTATTCGTACCGGTGGAACAGATCGAATTCAGGGTTGTGGAAGAGTTCGACGAAAGCGACCGGGGCGCCGGAGGCTTCGGTCATTCGGGGACCGCCTGAGGAAAGTGTCGAGCTGGTGTCCTGTGCGGCACATCGGACAGGACACTAGTTGTTGAGCTAGTTGTTGATTCCGCGCAGCGTCTTGAAGCGAGTAATGTCACCTTCGAAGCGGGCGATGATCTGCTGTTCGTCTGCCTGGAACTTCCTAAGGTTGCGTTCGTGTCGCTGGATAATCTCTTTCGTCTTTTGAAGTTCCGCGGCGAGCTCCTGGTCAATCATCGGCGCGTCCGGGTCTTCGCTGTATGGCTGAAAATTCGACGCATCTCCGCGTAGTTCCTGTAGACGGCGTTCGAGATTACTGAGATAGAGCTCGGTAACGCGAGCTTGCGCCTGAAAAAGTTCTACGCGACGATCGCGGTGCATCAAAATTTCTTCGACCGTGAGATACGTGGCCAGCAAAGCCTGATCCGCGCGGCGCTGTAACTCGATGGCTGCGACGCGTTCTTGCTCGATACGCTCTGCCTCGATTTCCTCGGGTGTCTTCTTGCCTTCGAGGTTTTCTACGGTCACGCCGTAATCATTGACGACCTCTTTGGGCAGCTCCGCGTATTGCGCGGGGATGCTGTCACCGTAATGTACTACACCGTTCTCGTCGGTCCACTTGAAGAATTTGGTGCCGTCTGCAAGCGCCGCAAGCGGCACCAGCAGCAGTAGCAAAAATGTAAGATTCAGTTTTCGCATCGGTTAAATATGCCAGTAAAGTTGATTGTGAGACCGGGACTGGTTCTCGTTATTGCACCTTAATACGACGGCGGGGCCGTGTAAACTGCCCAATCACCCCTTAATTTCAAGTACTTACGCAATTACGCCGTATTGCTTACGATAGCTTAGAACGGACTCGAGGTACTGCTCATATTCGCTTGATTCCTCCAGAATATCGATGAGATCGTCCAGCTGGACGATGCTGACGACCGGGATTTCCAGCGATTGTTTTAATTCCTGCACCGCCGAATAGGGCCCCTGCCCGCGCTCCTGGCGGTCCAGCGAGATGACCAGCCCGGCGATCTGTGCGCCCGCCGATGAGATAATCTGGTATGCCTCGCGAACGGCCGTGCCCGCGGTGATGACGTCGTCGACGATCAACACGTCACCCGACAAGGGCGCGCCCACAACGCTGCCGCCTTCGCCATGTGCCTTGGCTTCCTTACGATTGAAGGAATAAGGAACGTCGATATCGTGGTGTTCGGCGAGTGAAGCGGCGGCGAGCGTTGCCAGTGGTATGCCTTTGTATGCCGGCCCGAACAGCATATCGAAACGCACGCCGGACTCCGCAATCGCCGAGGCATAAAAGCGGCCGAGTTTTGCCGCCGCGTAACCAGTATTGAAAAGCCCGGCGTTGAAAAAGTAGGGGCTGACGCGGCCGGACTTCAGCGTGAATTCGCCAAATCGTAGTACGCCGAGTTCCAGCGCCAGCTCAATGAATTCCCGCTTGTACCCACGCATCCGTTTGGTCTTCTGTATCATGGCCGCGACGCCGGGAAGTATGCCACAGGAGATCAACGTTGTTTCGCGTTATAAGCCTGAACGCCAATGGCATTCGTGCCGCGGCCCGCAAGGGATTTTTCGAATGGATGAGGGCACAAGATGCCGACGTCGTTTGTATTCAGGAGACCAAGGCGCAGGTTCATCAACTGACAGACGATATCTTCTCGCCCGACGGTTATCACTGCTACTACGAAGATGCTGTGAAGAAAGGCTACAGCGGCACGGCAGTCTATACCCGCCATAAGCCCAAAAAGGTCGTTCGTGGCTACGGCGATTCGGAGTTCGACGCCGAAGGCCGCTACCTGGAAGTGCGGCTTGAGGGCATCAATGTCGTTTCACTTTATTTACCGTCGGGTTCATCGAGTGAGGAACGGCAAGAGGCCAAATATCGCTGCATGGACACGTTCACCAGGCACCTGAAGTCACTGCAACGACGGCGCTCTGAATACGTTATCTGCGGTGACTGGAACATTGCGCATCAGGAGATTGATCTCAAGAACTGGCGCGGCAACAGGAAGAACTCCGGCTTCCTGCCGGAAGAGCGCGCCTGGATGGACAGCGTGTTCGGTGAGCATCGATACACGGACGCTTTTCGCACACTTCCTCAAGAGCCTGATCAATACACGTGGTGGTCGAACCGCGGTCGCGCCTGGGATAAAAACGTTGGGTGGCGCATTGATTACCAGGTCATCACGCCCGGACTGAAGGACAAGGTACTGAGAACTGCGATTTACAAGGAACAGCGCTTCTCTGACCATGCACCGCTGATCATGGACTACGACTGGGTCCATGACGGCTGATTCTACGCAGGATCGCAAGCGGCGGGAGAGCTTCAAAGAGGCGATCCTGAATCGCCGCATGCTGATTTGCGTATTCACCGGGTTTACGTCCGGGTTGCCTCTTTACGTGTTATTCCAGCTTGTTCCCGGCTGGTTGCGAGTCGAGGGCGTGGGACTCGCGGAGATCGGGTTTTTCGCGCTGGTGCAATTTCCCTACACGTGGAAGTTCCTGTGGTCGCCGGTCATGGACCGATTCACACTCCCGTTCCTGGGCCACCGTCGCGGATGGATGTTGGTGACGCAGATCGCCCTGCTGCTGTCGATGGGCGTGATGGGTTTCATCAAGCCCGACCTTTCCCTTTGGACCGTTGCGTACCTTTCAGTTGCAGTTGCCTTTTTCAGCGCCAGCCAGGACATCGTTCTGGACGCCTACCGCCGTGAGTTGCTGCCCGACGTCGAACTCGGTCTCGGCAATTCTGTTCACGTCCAGGCGTATCGACTGTCCGGCCTGGTGCCGGGCGCCCTTGGCTTTATTCTCGCGGACCATTTTGACTGGCACATTGTTTTCGCTGTCATTGCGCTGTTCATGTTTGTCGGCATAGTGATGACACTGGTAATTGACGAGGCCATCACCGAACCCACGCCACCAAAATCGATGCGCGCCGCCGTTATCGAGCCCTTCCGGGATTTCATCGGTCGAGCCGGTCTCGGGCCGGCGGTACTCGTGCTCGCATTCCTGTTTCTCTACAAGCTCGGCGACAACATGGCGACGGCATTGCAGTCACCGTTCTTTATCGATGTTGGATTCACGTTGACCCAGATCGGTGCGATTGCGAAGACAGCAGGACTGATCGCGGCAATCGTTGGCGGTCTTGTGGGCGGATTCATTATGGTCAAACTGTCGATCAACCGCGCGCTATGGTTGTTCGGTGTTGTGCAGATCGTGAGCATTCTCGGTTTTGCGATGCTGTCCGAAATGGGCGCCAACCCATGGATGCTCGGCGTTGTTGTCGCATTCGAATACCTCGGCGTGGGCCTGGGATCAGCGGCACTGATAGCGTTCATGGCGCGCACAACCAATCCGGCATTCGCCGCAACGCAACTCGCCCTGTTTACGGCGCTCGCGTCCGTGCCACGGGTGTTCGCCAATGCGGTCACCGGCCTCGTTGTCGAGCAGACGGGCTGGACGACCTTCTTCTTCCTGTGCACGGCGTTTGCGATTCCTGGAATGTTGCTGCTGTTCAAAGTTGCGCCGTGGAACGAGGCTGATGCGTGAGCAACACGGAAAGGGAAATAGCAGTTGGTAAACTTGATGAACTTGACGATCCAGGCTGCCGTGAATTTGAAATAGGTGAGGGTGACTGGCCCTTTCGCGGTTTCGTCGTGCGGCGCGGTGATGCTGTATTCGCGTATCAGAACTTCTGTGCCCATGTCGGGCACCAACTGAATTGGTCACCCAACAAATTTCTGACCAAAGACAAGTCCGCCATCGTCTGCGCGTCACACGGCGCGACGTACGAGATTGAAACAGGACGTTGTTTTGCGGGGCCAGGATCGGGGGGATCATTGCGGTGCGTCGATGTCACGGTGCGAGACGGCGTCATCTACGTCACTGGCCCGACAAGTATGTAACCGCGTCGAATGGTCCATACCGGCCTCCATTCGTACTCTAGAGGGCGCCGCGGGCCGAAAGGTAAAGGCGGGGGTCTCTTAGTCCTGATCAAGGAACTCGAGTGGGTCGAAGAAGCCTGTCGGCAAGTCGTTATCGCTTTTGTCAACGAAGTCTTCAGGATCCATATCAACCGATCCTGACCAGTCCTCCGGAGCCGCGACCTCGACGAATGACGATTCTTGCCATACCTTGACGTCGATTTGATCGATCGTGCCGTCGAATTGCTGAATTTCAACCGTTGCGTCATCTTCATCGATCGCCACAACCTCAAACCACGAGCCACCCGGTTTCGTGAACCAGTGACCGATGAGGGGGTCATGCGCTGTCATTGAAGGAAGTCCTTAGTTGAAAAAACGCGTCTATCCACTAGTTATAGTGTATTCGACGCGAAGTGCAATAGGCAGGTGTTCTGTCCACTCTGAAATCATGCGACACATCGGACAGGACACCAGCGCTAATCAGTCGTCTTCAGGAAGCGCCAGTCGACGATGCGGTGTCCTTTGCGGAGGCCTCTTTGTTCGAACTTGGTGCGCGGGCGATCGAGAGGCTTGTCGCCGTCGTGTTCACGGTGCTCATCGCAGTTGAAAAGGGCCGACTGGCCCAGAACATCATCGATATGCTCAGCGTAATTCGCCCAGTCGGTCGCGATGTGCAAAGCGCCGCTTGCCGTGAGGCGACTGTCGATCAGCTTCAGGAACGCGGGTTGGATCATGCGACGTTTATGGTGGCGTTTCTTGGGCCAGGGGTCCGGGAAATAAATGTTTACGCGATGCAAGGATTGAGGCGGCACCTGGCTTTGCAGTACCTCGATCGCATCATGCTTTATGAGCTTCAGGTTCTTGACGCCGGTTTCCTCAGCCTTCAACAGGCAATGCCCGACGCCCGGCTCATGCACTTCGATGCCTAAGAAATTCAATTCAGAGTGATCAAGCGCTTGCTGCACAAGCGTGTCGCCGTTGCCGAACCCGATTTCGAGAACGACAGGCGCATGGCGACCGAAGAGTGCGTCGAAGTCGACGAACTCCGGGCTGAAGTCCACGCCGTACGATGCCCAGAGTTCCTGAAGCGCTCGTTCCTGAGACGGCGTCAACCTGCCGGCTCGGCGCACAAAGCTACGAATCGTACGGTGTCGGCGCGTGTCGGATGTCGGGTCCATGCCGGCATTCTATGCACTGTTGATGCCCGATGCAGACCTTCCGCTGATATGCTCGTAAGTGAGCTTAGAAGACAAAGAACTTTCGCCAGGCAGCCAGTGATTGCGGATTCAGAAAGGACTAAAGAAGTTGTGCACCTTTCCGTAACACCTGGTTTGACTCTCGAACAAAGGATTCTGCAATGACGATACCGACTTCCGCTCGATACTTCCCGGCCGGCATGCGCTGCCTGTTGTTGCTGGCAATTTTCATGACGGCTTGCTCGCAGTCACAGCCCGAGTCGGCGTCGTTGGTCGTTACAGGCGCCCGCGTATGGACCGGGAACCCCGACCAACCGTGGGCCGGCGCCGTTGCGGTCAGGGGAGAGAACATCATGGCGGTGGGTTCGGTCGCCGATATTGCGCCCCTGATCGGGGACGATACAGAAGTCATCACCGCGGACGGTGGCATGCTGGTGCCGGGCTTTATCGACACGCATGTACACCTGATGTCGGGCGGCAGTTCGCTTGCTTCGGTGCAGCTGCGCGACGCGCAATCGCCGGAGGAGTTCGCGAAGCGAATTGGCGATTTCGCGAGCACCGTAGAGCCCGGCGAGTGGATCACGGGTGGAACCTGGGATCACACGAATTGGGGCGGAGAACTTCCGCGTCGCGACTGGATCGACGCGGTGACGCCGGATAATCCGGTCTGGGTCATGAGGCTCGACGGTCACATGGGGCTCGGCAACTCACAAGCGCTCAAGTTAGCGGGTGTGGATGCTGACACGCCTGACGTTGCGGGCGGAGAGATCGTGCGTGATGCCGAGGGCAACTCGACCGGTATTCTCAAAGACAACGCGCTGCGCCTGGTCTTCAGCGCACTTCCCGCACCGACGGAAGCGCAGCTCGACCGATATCTCGACGCGGCCATGCAGTATGTCGCGGGCAACGGCGTGACGACGGTTCACGATATGTTTGAGGAAGGGATGAATAGTTGGTTGAGCCTCGCGACTTACCGTCGTGCCGAGGCCAACGCCACGCTGATTACCCGCATCTATTCGGTCACCCCGCTCATCGAATGGCA
>Ga0255040_10000456_pt1 | contig 10676 bp, 7 predicted proteins | sample BC1_12_2_MG_FD_181711 | JGI IMG/M metagenome (GOLD analysis project Ga0255040, IMG submission 181711) | Seawater microbial communities from Strait of Georgia, British Columbia, Canada - BC1_12_2 | ecosystem: Environmental > Aquatic > Marine > Strait | place: Canada: British Columbia | collected... | reverse complement strand
GAAGAGATCTTCAAGCCCATCGTAGATGCTGCTCTGGGATGGAACGGTGTCATCTCCCTGCCATATTTTCAAAGCCCTGGAGGTCAAGCCTTCATTGAGCTTCAACACAGCTTGTTCTATTCCATCCATTGCAGAATGATCCTTTGCCGTAGTGCTCTATTTTAGATTAGATAACAGGTTCAGACCGCTCTTGGCAATAAAACATAAAAAATTGCCGAGAAGCCTTGGGTGGGTTTAAGTAATTAGGGCAGGAGACTATATGCTTAGTACTTTCAAAACCCATCCTGTCTATGGACGGGATGGTATAGTTTAGCTTTTCTCGTGTAGTAAATATGCTGCGGTGATTTTCAGGAAGACGAACGCGCAGCAAAATCCCCCTCGATCCCCCTTTGCCAAAGGGGGAAGATGACTTGTTGCATGTGAGATAGTCCCATTTGATGCCCCCCTTTCGTAAAGGGGGGTTGGGGGGATTTCGTTCACGGGCACGGCTTTGGTCTTACCACAAGGCGTGGATCTCTAAATCGCCCCCCCTACTTGACTCGCCATAGTCATGCCTAGGCGTGACGACGGCGGTTGCGGGCGCCACTCTTTCGAGTTGGCTCATGGACCAAAGTCCCCCTGGGGGGATTATTTACTGTTAAAAGGGGGGGGCAAAGATTCAGGAAATTAACCCTGACGTTGCAGATCTACTTCAAAAACGCGTTAGAATTAAACCTCAAAGGGATTCTGCATCATGATTGTCTGCTCGCGCCCAGGACCCACTGAGACAATGGAAAGCGGGATTTCGGCCAGTTCTTCGATGGCTCGTAAATAGCTTTGAGTGTTGGCAGGGAGGTCCGAAAACGTGCGGGCGCTAGTGATGTCCTCACTCCAACCGGCAAAGTCCATATACGAAGGTTTGCAGCTCTCCAAGGTGAAGCATTCATTGGGAAAATTTTCCATGGAGCTAGTCCCATGAACATATGAGGTGGCAATGCGTATCTGCTCAAGACCACTAAGCACATCCAGCTTGGTTATGGTTAGGCTGGTGAGTCCGTTCAGGCGAGCGGCATTTTTCAACACCACCATGTCAAGCCAGCCGCAACGGCGAGGTCTACCCGTGGTGGAACCGAATTCCGCTCCTACTTTCTGGAGATGCTTGCCAACTTCATCCTCTAGTTCGGTGGGAAATGGCCCTCCTCCCACGCGAGTCGTATAAGCTTTGCAGATGCCAATGACGGTATCAATGCGGGTGGGACCGATGCCGGCACCGGAGCATGCACCACCGGCAACTACATTTGAAGATGTAACAAAGGGGTAGGTGCCATGGTCAATGTCCAGGTGGGTTCCCTGAGCGCCTTCAAAAAGGATGTTCTTCCCCTGGCGCCGACCCCTGTCCAGCAACTCGGAGACGTTGCCGGCATAGGGTCGAAGCTGCTCGCCATAAGCGAGGTATTGATCAGCAATTTGGTTGTAGTCTAAAGGCTTGGCACCCAGGAATTTTTCTAGATAGAAATTTTTTTCCTCCAGGTTTGCCTTGAGCTTTTCCGTGAACATTTTCGGGTTTATCAGCTCGTGGAAGCGAATTCCGGCACGACTCGCCTTATCTTCATAACAGGGACCGATACCCCGGCCGGTGGTGCCGATCTTGCTCTTACCCTTGCGGAGTTCCCGGGCGTTGTCCACTGCCTGGTGGTAAGTCATGATCACGTGGGCTTGTCCACTAATGACCAAATTGTCCGGACTCACTTGCACCTGGTGGCTGCTGAGATTCTCTATTTCTCCAAGTAGCACCCCGGGGTCCACCACCACTCCATTGCCAATGCAGCAGGTTTTGTTCGGATGCAGGATTCCCGATGGGATCAAGTGCAAGATAAATTTTTCATCTTCCACCACCAACGTGTGGCCGGCGTTGTTGCCTCCCTGAAATCGGACAATGTAATCGGCAGACTCACTCAGGAGATCAACAACCTTACCCTTGCCCTCGTCGCCCCACTGGGTTCCAACCACAATTACGTTTGCCATGGGGTAAACCTCTGTATGTTTGGATTATTGGAGTAATGGAAAAATGGAGTGTAGGGGTGTTGGTTTTGGCAGCTCTGTGAATTCAGCTCTTCATTACCGATGACTCCATTTCAAGCCCGAAAGAGGATAATGGATTGGATAGGAAATGTCAAACGGAAGGTAGACCCTGATTGAGGTATATACAAAGATCAATATGTTCGCCAAGCGCATAAAGCATAGAACATATGAAATCCCAAATTCCAAGCACCAAATTACAAACAAATCTCAAATTCCAATATTAAATGACCAAAACAGGTTTGGAATTTCGAATTTTGGTCATTGTAATTTGTTTGATATTTGTGATTTTTTTTCCTCCAATACTTCAATACTCCAAAATCCCTAGCCATCTTTAAGGCCAAAGCCATTGAAATTTGACCTGGCCGAGAGGACCAGGTTGTCTATACTTTATAGAACACCGCAGGGAATCAGGCTACTGCCATTGCTCGCAGACGGCGGACGCGCTCCTCCATGGGTGGATGGGTACTGAACCATTTGGAGAAGCCACCACCACTGAGCGGATTTACTATGAACATATGTGCTGTTGCTGGCTTGGCCTCCTGCATGGGTATCCGCTGAGAAGCGGACGCCAGCTTTTCCAGGGCACTGGCCAGACTCCTGGGATTTCCTGCCAAACGGGCGCCGGTCTCATCGGCCAGATATTCCCGAGAGCGGGAGATAGCCATCTGGATCAGCATGGCGCCAAGCGGAGCTAGTATGGACATGAGAATGAGACCGATGATGCCGCCGCCATCGTCGTCGTCAGAGCCTCCCAAGCCAAAAATGGCGGCAAAGCGAGCCATGCTGGCAAGCATCATCACTACCCCGGCTAAGGTGGCGGCAATGGAGCCGATGAGAATGTCACGATTTTTTACATGTCCCAGTTCATGGGCCAACACCCCTTTTAGTTCCTCAGGATTGAGGAGGCGGACGATGCCTTGGGTAACCGCCACCACCGCGTGTTCAGGGTTGCGGCCGGTCGCAAAGGCATTGGGGGCTTCTGAGGGAATCATATAGATGCGCGGTTTGGGCAATCCCCCACGCTGCGCGAGTTCGTCCACCATTTGGTGAATCTCCGGGGCTTCAGTGGGGGTAAGCTCTTTGGCCCGATACATGGCCAGGACAATCTTGTCTGAAAACCAGTAACTGCCAAAATTCATGACCATGGCGAAAACAAAGGCGATCATCATGCCCTGATTGCCACCAAACATTCTGCCAATTAGAACGATTAACACGGTAAGGGCTGCCAGCAAAACCGTGGTTTTGAGCTGGTTGGCCACCATAGGTTGTACCTCCTGTTACATTGTAGGTTTCGGGTTCATTATTGAAAGAAGAACCCCATAAACGCTGGATCCAAGATTTCTTTGAACCAGAAAGAATTTAATGTCAAATGGTGCTTTTGTCAAGATGGAGTCGAGAGGGTTGGCTGCTGCAAGTTAATGATATTAGACATTAAATCGGGAGCACTATACAAATGTAACTTAGCGATGCGGGACCCCTGAAGGAGTACTTAATCCCAAATCCGAAATCCCCGGGTGGAGCTGTCAGCATTCAGTCCCGCCCAGGCGGGATCAGTTTAATATGTTGTATTTACATCTATTTTGCTGATGGCTAAGTGCTGATAGCTGATCGCGCTCATCGGAAAACGTCCGTTTTCGGATGAGCACTAATTAGAGGGCTGGGGGCTTGACTTGATTTTGGAGTCAAAAATTGAGCCCAGTCTCCGGAAGAAAAACAAAAGCATCAGCCCCGCCAACAGCAGGGCAGTTCCGAAATGGAGCCACAAGGGCAGTAGTTCGCTAGTAGCGACGGCCAGATTTGCTTGCAAGGAAATCCCGAGGAAGCCGTAAAGCCAATCAGTCGCCAATCCCAGCAACACCGCAAAAATCGCAATAGATCCCAGGTAAATAATCACACCCCGCTTCCCCAGCACTCTGGTAAGCACCGTGAGGGAGGCAATATTGGTGGCGGGGCCTGCCAACAAGAATACTAAAGCTGCTCCGGGACTCACCCCTTTCAGGATCAAGGCCGCAGCCACCGGGGTGGAAGCGGTGGCGCAGATGTAGGTGGGGATACCGGCGGCAAGCATGAAAAGCATGGTGGCAATGCCACCCCCAAGATACTTGCTCGTTAGATCCTGTGGTAACAAAAGAGTTATGGCTCCCGCCACGATGAAGCCTGCAAAGATCCAACCAGAGAGTTCACGAAACAGATCGAAGAAACCATATCGGATTCCACTCCATAGCTTTTGGCCTAAGGTGTGGTGCTTGCTGTGCTCCTCCGGCGGGCAATCTTGACCATCGCAGCAACCATCGACGCGGCAATTTATATCAGGTGGCAACGAGACTGTGTCCTTGGCCTCCCAGGAGATAAAGTTCTCCGTAATCCCAGCGGCAAAAGCGGTAAGAAAGGCTGCAACCGGTCTAATGATTGTCATGAGGGGATCCAGGAGGGCGTAGGTAATGGCGATGGAGTCCACTCCTGATTCGGGGGTGGCGATTAGGAATGCCGCGGTTGCGCCCCGATTGGCTCCCTGCTTTCTCAGACTGGCTGCGGCGGGCAAAACTCCGCAAGAGCAAAGAGGCAAGGGAATGCCCAGCAGAGCCGCCTTGAATACAGAACGTACTCTGCCGCTGTTTAGGTGTTTGGCAATGGTCTCAGGCGCGAGGAAAAGGTGCATAAGGCCAGCGACCAAAACTCCGAATATCAGATACGGGGCGGCCTCCACGAAAAGGTCCCAACTGGCCTGGGCTATTTGCACAAGAACGGTCATTATCAATCCCGTAGATGCTCCAAAGTGATATTGATTAACTGGGACACATGGTTGTCGGTCAAGCGATAATAGAGTACAACTCCATTGCGGCGATTGCTAACAAGCTGCAGGTTCCTTAGCAGACGGAGCTGATGGCTCACCGCCGATTCTGTTAAACCCAGCATGGCGGCCAAATCGCAGACACACATCTCCTGTTTTTCCAGAGCCCAGAGGATTTTCAACCGAGTCCCATCCGCCAAGGCTTTGAATATCTGGGCCAAGCTCGCGGTTTCATTAGGGGCAAGGGCAGATTCTCTCGCCTCTTCCACCGCTTGTCGGTGAATAAGTCGACAATCACAGAGATCGTTTGTTTGCTTTGGCAAAACGTTTCTCCTTTATTATCTGAGTATATGCTCAAATATACATATATGGAGAGAAGTTGTCAAGAGAGGGGTAGTAATCAGTTGACTGTCCTTTGGAAAATCTGCTACTTTTGGCCGCACATTACTCAAAAGAAGGGATAGTAATTCGTGGTTGCCCGCCTGGAAATCACCCTCAAGCCCGACCTATTTGATGCCGAAGGAGAGGCAATCAGGCGCAAAGCCAGGGACTATTTTAATATTCAGCTGGACGAAGTACGCACCATTCACGTCCTGACCATTGACGCGCAACTAACCCAAGAGCAACTCGAATCAGCCCGCCGCCAGATCTTCACCAATCCGGTCAGTCAAATATCTTCTTTCAAACCATTGACCACACCTTTTGACTGGGCAATCTGGGTTGGCTTCCGTCCCGGAGTGCGAGATAACCAAGGGAGCACAGCGGTGGAGGCAATGGAAGATCTTTTCAAAATTCGTTTCCAACCTGGAGAAAACGTTTACACCTCTCGGCTGTATCTTCTCCGTAGTGAGCGTCTGGGGAAGAGCAAGAGAGGGCACCGGGCGGTGGAAGGAATTGCCAAGCAGCTTCTGGCCAACGACCTGATTCAGCAGTGGCGAGTCTACTCTGGAGATGAGTGGAATTCTGAGGAGGGCATTGGCATAATCATCCCCAAGGTTCGACTTGCACACCAGCCCTCGGTTGAGACACTTTCCATCTCCAGTGATGCAGAGCTGGAGCGCTTGAGCTTGGAGCGCAACCTGGCCTTGCATCTCAGGGACATCCCGGTTATACGTTCTTACTTTCTTCAGCCTGAGGTGCGGGATGGACGCAGTAAATTCGACCTGTCTGACCCCACAGATGTGGAACTGGAGTACATTTCCCAGGCGAGGAGCGACCACTGCAACCACAACACTTTCCAGGGTAAGTTTTACTATCATGATCTGAGTACGGGCGAACAAAAGGTGGTGGATAATCTTTTTAAAACTTGTATCGAGGCCCCCACTCTAAGGTTGCAAAAAGAAAAAGACTGGGTCATCTCTGTGCTTTGGGACAATGCTGGAGTTGCCCGTTTCGATCAGGATACATACTACGTCATTACCGGAGAGACCCACAACAGTCCGTCCAACATGGAGGCGTACGGCGGAGCGCTTACTGGCATTGTAGGGGTCTACCGGGATCCAATGGGAACCGGAAAGGGTTCCCGGCTCATTGCAGGGACCTATGGTTATTGTGTGGGATATCGAGATTACCGTGGTCCCCTGAAACCGCATTTACATCCGCGGCGACTTCTGGACGGTGTTATTGAAGGTGTACGGGATGGCGGTAACAAGAGTGGCATACCCACCCCTTACGGCCAGGTCTTTTTTGACCACGGTTACATGGGTAAATGTCTGGTCTTCGTGACTGCCATAGGGTTGATGCCGGCCACTGTATCGGGTACTCCCAGTGAGAAAAAAACCACCACCGCTGGCGATTTGATCATTATGTGCGGTGGCCGGATAGGCAAAGATGGTATCCATGGGGTAACTGCTTCCAGTGAGATATACAGCGAACATACCCCGGCCGGTCATGTGCAAATAGGTGATCCCTATACTCAAAAGAAAATGCACGATTTTCTCTTGGAAGCGCGAGATGAGGGATTGATTGCTTTCATAACCGACAATGGGGGTGGGGGGCTTTCGTCTTCCATAGGCGAGTCGTCCCTATTTTCTGGAGGTGCTTTCGTAGAACTGGACGAAGTTCCACTAAAGTACGAAGGTTTAGATGCTTGGGAAATCTGGGTTTCGGAGAGCCAGGAACGAATGACAGTGGCGGTGAAACCCCAACAGCTCTCACGGTTCATGCAGCTTTCCCACAAGCACGAGGTTGAGTCTACGGTTATCGGTCACTATACAAACAGTGGCAAACTGCACATTACCTCCCAAGGCAAGACCTGTGCCTACGTGGACCTGGCCTTGCTTGAATCAGGTTTTCCCCAATGGGAGTTCGAGGCGGAGTGGGTAGCGCCGGAGCATAGAGGACTAAGGGAACCTGTATTGGGCCCACCAGATAATCAGCGGCGCATCCTGCTCACGATGCTGAGCCGCGCCAACATATGCTCCAAAGAGTGGATCGTTCGCCTGTATGACCACGAGGTCCAGGGAACCAGCGCTATTAAACATCTGGTGGGAGTTGAGAGGGACGTCCCCAACGACGGTGTGGTTTTGCGCCCACGTCTGGATTCCCTTCGCGGCTTGGCCATAGCACAGGCACTCAATCCAACCTATTCCCGCATTGACGCCTACCATATGGTGGCTTGTACCATTGACGAGACGGTGCGGCGGTTGTTGGCTGTGGGGGGTGGCTTTCAGCATCTGGCGGGGGTGGACAACTTCTGCTGGCCTAACATTCAGTATCACCCGGAGAGTAATCCTGACGGCAAACTGAAAGCGGCGCAATTGGTCAGGGCCAACTGGGCTTTGAAAGACTACTGCCTTGGTTTTGGTATCCCCTTGCTTTCCGGCAAAGACAGCATGTACGTGGACGGAAATCTGGAGGGGGAGTTCGGCGAACGCCATAAAGTGTCCGGCCTCGAGACCCTGCAGTTCACTGGCACCAGTGTTATAGAAGATGTGCAACGGTGCGTCACTATGGACGCGAAAATGGCGGGTGACCTTATTTATGTTTTGGGGCTTACCAGAAACGAGTTGGCAGGCTCTGAATACTACGATTTTTTTGACTATACCGGACTCAATGTGCCCCGCGTGAGGTTAAAGGAGGTAATTCCTCTGTATCAGGCACTGGAAGAGGCCATCCGGGCCGAGCTGGTGGCTTCGGCCCATGGCATCTATCGAGGAGGTCTGGGAGTCCATTTGGCACTGGTGGCTGTGGCCGGCCAGCTCGGCTTGGATGTGGAACTTGCTCAGGTACCCTCTGAAGAGGTGAAACGGGACGACTTCCTGCTCTACTCCGAGTCCGCCGGGCGCTTTATTGTCACTGTTGCACCTGAGCACAAGACTGACTTCGAGGAGCTCTTTAAAGATCTTGCCTGCGATTGTGTTGGCCGGGTCACAGCAAAACAAAAGCTCACAGTTAGAGGCCTTGGTGCTAAGGTTATTTTCAGGGTTGGTCTCCAGCAGCTCAAAACAGCTTGGAAGAAGCCGTTTGGGAATCTTTAATTTCGCAAAGCGCAGAGCGCATAGCGTTTTTAACCGTCCCAGTCTTCTGCTTTGCGCTATGCTCTATGCGCTATGCGGCGAACGGAGTGAGCCAAGACGGACATTATGCAAAAAGATAACAACATTTCGTCTTCCTCGTCCCGCGCTAGGAGTGCGCCCAAAGCTCTGGTGTTAACGGGTTATGGCCTCAACTGTGACCGGGAAACCGCCCATGCTTTCGAGTTGGCTGGGGCCGAGGCTCATCGAATCCACATCAACCAACTGCTGATGGGAGAAGAAATCGGCCAAAGTGCCAGGTTGGAAGATTATCAGATCCTGGCCTTTATCGGCGGTTTTTCTTGGGGCGACGACCATGGGGCAGGAGTCCTCCTGGCCACCAAGCTGCTGTACAATATCGGCGAGCAAATACTCGGCTTCATCGAGGCGGGAAACCTGGTTATCGGCATCTGTAATGGCTTTCAGGCCCTGGTTAATTTGGGACTGTTACCCGGTCTCGATGGTGATTACCGTTCTCGCCGGGTGGCTCTCATTGGTAATGACTGCGGCAGCTTCCGCGACCAGTGGGTAAACTTAACGGTGGAAGAAGACTCGGTTTGCGTGTTTACCCGGGGCTTGAAAAACCTGGAACTTCCAATTCGACATGGCGAAGGGAAGTTTTACGCGGAGAAACCGGTAATTGGTCGTCTCCTGGAACAAAACCAGGTGGTGCTTCGTTATGCCGGCAGCGAAGGTAATCCTGCCGGGGGCAGCTTTCCTGAAAATCCCAATGGTTCCTTGGAGGATATTGCCGGGATCTGCGACCCCACCGGGAGAGTGTTCGGTTTGATGCCTCATCCAGAAGCGTATAACCACTGGACCAACCATCCGAACTGGACCCGGTTCAAAGAGCGTTTCCGCCGAGGTGGAGAATCGTACCCCCAGGAAGGCTACGGCATCCAGATATTTCGCAACGCTGTTGAGTACTTTAAATAAAACAGTTACTCAGTTTCGAACTCCTCCGTTGGATCGAGTCCCAGTTAATCTGAATTGCTACTCAGTGACCGTATTTGTATTCTTGCAAAGATTCCCTCTAGGTGAGCTTTTTCTGGATTCCTGCTTTCGCAGGAATGACGGTGGATAGAGATGTTCGTCATTCCCGCGGAGGCGGGAATCCAGGCGGCTGTGGAGTTTAGGTCAAAAGATTATTGTGGTCAATTTGATCAGGAGAATTTGGAAGGCCCAGTAGCTTATGTGTCAGTTCTGTCACCAGCATGGTGAAGGGAAAAAGTGGTATCTCAAGGCAGAGCACTATTCCCAGGATCTGTTGTCTGATCTGCGGCGGCGTACATTTATCAAGGATTTCATAGTGGATTTCGGCGATGGCCATGCAGAGCAGCTGGAAAAGAAATTTCATTTTGGCATGCAAGCTCCCGCCTGGCTGCGTCAGACTTATTACTGGTTCACTGAAAGAAGCTATCGGAGGGATCACTACGGCCAGGTGGTTCCCCTAGAAGATCTCGACAAGGTTTTGGATCTCGCCAGCTCCATCGTCAGAATTCCCTGCATCTGCCGCAAAAGCAGCACTGGCAAAAACGACGCCCGTTACTGCTTCGGGCTCAGCATTGATCCCGAGAAGTTTCTGGATATAAAGGAGGCCTTTCTTGAGACTTTTAGACCCGGACCGGAGGTGGATTTTTTCGAACACTTGAGCAAAGCAGAGGCTCTGGACCTGCTGCAAGCTTATGAAAAAGAGAGTCTGATCCACTCTCTGTGGACTTTCAAGACGCCGTTTATCGGCGGCCTTTGTAATTGTGACCGAGCCGACTGCCTGGCCTTGTTGAGCGATCGCTACGGGCTTCGCCTCTTTTTCAGGGCAGAGTACGTTGCCCAGACTACGGGGGAGAACTGCAGTGGCTGTCGTTCCTGCCTTGCGGCCTGCCAGTTCGGGGCTATCAGTTTTGCGGCGGCCCGCAAAATGGCCTTTATTGATCCCCTGCGCTGCTACGGCTGTGGTGTGTGCCGGAGCCATTGTGAGCAGCACGCCATCCATCTGATCCCTCGAACTAATCATCCCCTTGCTCGCCGCCTCTGGTAGCTTAACGCCCTCGTCAGTGTTTACCCACTTTATCCCGTAGACAATATGGGTAATTTTACCCATTTTATCTACGGGATGTTTTGGGTAATATATTCGATAAAGTTTGTTATTTAGATAGTTTAGGGGAGAAGTGGTGAGGAAAAGTGGTGTTTGGTGAGTTTTGGATAGAAAGTTAGTATGGGGTTTTAATCATAGGTGATTAGATGGCTTGCTGAAAGATGATGTCGGTCCCTGATATCATCAAGAGAAGGCCCTGCCTGCTGGTGCTCTT
>Ga0255040_10000455_pt1 | contig 10678 bp, 6 predicted proteins | sample BC1_12_2_MG_FD_181711 | JGI IMG/M metagenome (GOLD analysis project Ga0255040, IMG submission 181711) | Seawater microbial communities from Strait of Georgia, British Columbia, Canada - BC1_12_2 | ecosystem: Environmental > Aquatic > Marine > Strait | place: Canada: British Columbia | collected... | reverse complement strand
GTGGTCAAAAGCGGTCACTGTGCTCTCCTGATGCCGGTTTCGAAGACCCGTTAGAACTCATGGCACTTAATTAATGTCCATCCGGGATACAGACATTATCCTGTTAATGGACAGGTACTAAATCAGGCCAAAGAGTCCTGTTCAAACGCCTTGATCGTCATTCCGGCGCAGGCCGGAATCCAGGGGGGTTACCCCATTGCCAGTTCTGGATCCCGGCCTGCGCCGGGATGACGGCGACTTTGGGCCTTAAGCATTTTTTCCCTTAAGAGCCTGTTCTCGACTTATCGCCCTTGTGGGGCCATCAGTCTGGCCGGTCCTCGTGAGACCAGCCTCTTCGGCCTTTGTCTGGTTGGACATCGGCCTTGTACCTGCTGCCTGATCAAGCTTTTCTGCCAGGCGGCGCGTCCGGGGTAGCGGACTATGGATAGATTAGTGCAGGTATTGAGAAAAGTGCTTGCGTATTTGCTGAATATTTACATATATTAGGCGATATGTTGTTTTATTATCATTATTGTTAGATTATTATTGCTCAAAGAGCCGCCGACCGGATAAATATCGTGAAACTCGACCGCTACGATCGCAACATTCTGCAGATACTCCAGGAGGAGGGACGCATCAGCAACCAGGACCTGGCGGAACGCATCGGGCTCTCCCAGTCACCCTGCCTGCGCCGGGTGCGGGCGCTCGAGGAGAGCGGACTGATCATCGGCTACCGGGCCCTCGTCGACGCCAAAAAACTGGGACTCACGCTGCTGGCCCTGATCCATATCTCCATGGACCGTCACACCCCGGAGCGATTCGCTAACTTCGATGCAGCGGTAATCGCCCTCCCGGAGGTCCTGGAATGCCTGTTGATCACCGGACAGGACGCCGACTACCAGCTGAAGGTGATCGTCCGGGACATGGACGCCTACCAGGATCTGCTGCTGAACAAGCTAACAAGAATAGAAGGGGTTACCGGCGTGCACTCAAGCTTCGTACTACGCCAGATAGTAAACCGAACGACTAAGCCTGTATAAGACAGAGTTACTAGTTGCTAGTAACTTTCTTCCTTCACTCCCCATGCGCCCTCTGGCCCAACATACCCGGTGTAACCAGAACCACCCCCTGCGGGGTTACCCTGAATTTCTTCAGGTCCGTAGCCAGATCTTCCCCGATTACGGTACCATCCGGGAGCTCACAGCCCCGGTCGATGATGGCGCGTTGGATACGGCAGTTACGTCCGATGCTGACCTCCGGAAGAATTACGGAGTCCGTTACCTCTGAGTAGGACCGCACCCGAACCCGGGAAAACAACAGCGAGTGGCGGATCAGGGCGCCTGAGATGATGCAGGCACCGGAAACGATCGAATCCAACGCCTTGCCTTCGCGACCCGGATCCTGAAATATGAACTTGGCCGAAGGCAGCTGACGCTGATGGGTAAGTATCGGCCACTCCTCGTCGTACAGATTCAATTCCGGGGTAACATCCAGCAGCCCCATATTGGCCTCATAGAATGCATCCAGTGTCCCCACGTCACGCCAGTAAGGCTGGTCTCCGGTTACCGGATCCCGAAACCCGTAGGCGAATACCGCCTCATCTTTAATGATCGAGGGGATAATATCCCTTCCGAAGTCATGTCCCGAGAGGGGATCGGCTGCATCCTTTTCCAGCAGCTGGTAGAGAAAGTCGGTATCAAATACATAGTTCCCCATGGACGCGAGAACACTGTCCTCGGAGCCCGGCATAGGCTTCGGATTCGAGGGTTTTTCCTCAAACTTCATGACCCGGAAATCCTCATCTACGGTCATGACACCGAACTCCTTGGCTTGTTCCCGGGGCACTTCCACACAGGCCACGGTCATCTGGGCCTGTTTCTCCACGTGGTAGGCCAACAGCAGACCGTAGTCCATCTTGTAGACGTGGTCGCCGGACAACACCAGGACATGCTTCGGGTTAAACGACTTGATGATATCCAGGTTCTGATGAATGGCATCAGCCGTACCCGTATACCAGCTGTCGGAGGTGCGCTGGGAAGCAGGCATTACCTCGACGAATTCACCCAGTTCGCTCTGGAAGGTGCTCCATCCGCGTACCAAATGCCGAATCAGTGAATGCGCCTTGTATTGGGTAAGTACGCTGATGTGTCTGATTCCGGAATTGACGCAATTGGACAATGGAAAATCGATTATCCGGAATTTACCACCGAAAAAAACAGCGGGTTTCGCGCGCCACTGGGTCAGTTCGTGTAAACGGGAACCTCTCCCACCAGCCAGCACCAGGGCCAGGGTGTCACGTGTCAGCCTGGTAACGTTCGGGTATTGTTCATTGGTCATTTTTGGGACACTGCAGAATGGTTGTTGTTTCGCAAAGGATAGCCGCTCAGATGGCTAGTGTACCCCAAGACCGGACTCCCGCTATAGCCTCGGCGGAAAATCGCAACGAATCGCATCTATCTCATTGACCCTTGGGCTTTACACGTTTCAGAAAATCCCAGAGAGGCAAGGCGGCAAGTCCGCCGATGACACCCGCGATATAACTGGGAATAAAACCTCCCGTGATTCCTATAGTGTCAAAGACAGTTTCCACCATTTCGACTTGATCAGGGGAAAAGCCATAAATTCAATGAGACTCCATAACTCGTAGTCTGCGTTGAGCGCAGGCTACGATTTGGTGGAGTAGCTGCCTGTTACTGTGAGAAACCCGTCCTCGTCCAGGTAGCCCTTGTCGCCTGTGTTGAACCAGCGTTTTCCCTCTAGTTCGATGATAGCAGCAGCAGTCGCTTCAGGTTCGTCGAGATAACCGAGCATGACCTGGGTGCCGCCGCACAGGATCAGCCCTTCAATTCCGATCGGCAGAGACACCAGGGTTGCGGGATTCACGATGCGGAAACTGCTACCCGGCAGCGGCATACCCAGGGTTCCCGGCCTATTGCCAGGCTGTATGCTCCAGTCGTCCGGATCAAGGCGATCCGGTATGTTGACGCTGGCCACCGGTGTGGTCTCGGTGCTGCCATAGCCCTCATAGATCTCCTTGTTGAATTTCAGCTTGAAACCCTCCCGAACCTTTGGATTCAGGCCGCCCGCCCCCGCGACCACGATTCGCAATGATTCCAGCATCAGCGAATGAACCCGGTTGTTCCCGATGAACTCATCGAGCAGGGACGGCGTTCCGCAGTAAACGGTTGCCTGGTGTTCGTAGATCGTCTTGGCAACGGTCAGGGTATCCCCGGCATTGGAATGGCAGACGGCGGGTATGCCCTCGATCAGAGGCGCCAGCCCGGTGACAGTTAAACCGTAGGCCTGATAGAGCGGAAGCGTCGACATGAACACGTCCTGATCCCGGGTATCAAGTACATCGGATACCTGTTGAATATTGGCCATGATATTACGGTGGCTCAGGACGACACCTCGGGGTTCTGCCCCGACGCCATAGGTGAAGACAACTGTAGCCGGATCCTCTATATCCGTGTGCCGGCCGAAAAAGAGGTGGAGGATCTTCGCGGGCACCAGTATCGCAACAGCTGCGAACAAGATGCGTTCCAGCCTGCCTGCATTCAGTTCCCGGTTTGTCAGGTCATGTATCTGGATATCGGGTGGTAGCAGAGCCGATTGTGTCCCCGCCGAATCCAGCGAAGTCAGAAACTCATGTGAGCTGTAGACGCTGCGAATACCTGCCCTTTGCAAGGTAGCCTGAAGCGCCTCTGCCCCGATTGTGTAATCCAGATTGACGACGGTTTTCCCCGACAGCAGCAATGCGAGGTTGGCCGCCAGCGCGGATACGGAGTTGGGCAGCATTACCGCTACGCGCTGCTCCTGACTGACGCGGCGCATCCAAATCGACAACCTGAGCACCATGGCCAGCATCCCGAATCCAGAAAGGCCGGCGGCGCCGTCGGAATCCGCAATACAAGGCCTCCTGCCCAGGCGGCGGGCGGTTCGCAGCCAGCTCAGGGGTACCGGATCGAGGGATTGCGTATGCTGCTCCCAGGCATCGATGGAAAGATCGAAGATCCGGCCTTTGAGTTCGTGCACGCGTGTCTGCAAGGGCAGAGGCGGCCCGAATGCGATAATCACACCGCGGCGCAGGCGGGTACTGCGCTGTTCCCTATGTTTCTCGCTGGAACGGGAGAAACGACTCCCCCAAAGGCCCCGCAGATAAAATGGCAGAATAACGCCTTCCACACCGTTCACGCATCGTTCGTAGCCCTTCTTGAATTCTCCCAGCTGGCCGTTTCGACTTATGGTACCTTCCGGGAACAGGCACACCACCTCCCCTTCCCGAAGCAGCCGATTGATCTCCTGCAGCGCCTCTTTGCTGTGGCCTCTGGCAATGGGTATGACCCCAAACAGGTCCAGAAACCATTTCAGATACCAAAGCCTGTATATGGCGCGGTGCATGACGAAGTGAACCGGCCGGGGACTGGCGATCTGCACCATTGCCCAATCGAGCCAGCTGATGTGATTGCCGAGCATCAGAACCCCGCCCTGCCCCGGCATGTTTTCGAAGCCGATGATCTCGATGCGATAGGTACTGGAGAAGATGCGGCCGAAGACATAACGCACCAGGGATTGGGGAAGCTGATAGATGGTATAGAAGGCCCCCGCCAGCGCCACGAGGGTAAGCAGGTAAAACAGGCCGGTACTGTCCAGGCCCTTCAACACGAACAGAACGGTCAACCCCAGAAAGGCGGTCATCACCAGGTTCTGGACCCAGTTCTTGCCCGCGAGCACTGACCCCAGACCCGATGCCGGGGCATTGAACTGTATCAACGCGTTCAATGGAACGATAAAGATGCCTCCGAAAACCCCAAGCATCGAAAAACAGAACGCCAACAGTCTCCAATCGCTTATCTGCGGCACTAACGACAGCATGATGACCACGCCCAGTGCACCCAGGGGAACCAGCCCTGTCTCGATGTGACGCGTCGAGGCACGGCCTGCCAGCAGGGAACCGATGATGACGCCGATGCCGAAACATGCCATCGTGCCCTGGATCACCACAGTATTGGTCTCGCCAAGAGTCTCCTTGGCCAGAGAGGGAAAGGCAGCCAGCACCACCTGGGATATACCCCAGAAAACCGAAAGTCCAACGATGGAAAGCCAGATAGTACGGCTCGCAGAAATCTGCCTGATGTTGAGCAAAAGGTATTGCCCACGGAGATAACGCCCCCAATGGAAGCGCCGGGATGGCGCGCCGGCATCCCGATGGGGCAACGTCATGGCGAACACGAGTTCCGCCAGGGAGCAGGTTACCAGGAGCCATCCGGCCGGTGCGACCGCCTGAAGCAGTTCCGATTCGTCCGCGTAGTCCACTCCTACGAGTCTTTGTTCGAAAATAATGGAGAACAGAAAAATACCGGAGAGAATGGCGACGATGCTCACCGCCTGAATCACGCCATTGGCAGTGGCCAGCGCTCCCTTGCCCACCAGCTCCTTTATGTAACCGAACTTTGCCGGCGAGTAGATGGCACTCTGCACCGCCAACAGAAAGGTCATGGCAAAGGCGGCCTGAAACCAGCCCAGGTAATAAAAAATGGTAATAAACAGTGTGAGCCCCACCGCGGCGGCGGCGCTGTACTGCATTACACGGGGTTTTCTGAAGCGGTCGGACAGGAATCCCGATGCGCTGAAAAGCAGTATGAACGGCAACAGGATCAATCCGTTGACCACCGCTGTGAGTATGATCAGTTCCTGGCCTTCTTGAACCTTGAACAGGGTGTTCTGGATCAGGATCTTGTGGCCCAGATCGACGAAGGCGTTGAGAAAAACGATCAGGACAAACGGGGAGAACCCCTTAAGCCGGAACAGGGTTGTCATGGATTCCGGGAACCGGTGAAACCGTCAAGGTAATTACTCAGCAGAGATTCCGCCAGGTCCGGCACCGACTCCACACCCACACCGCCCAGTTTTCCGGTAACGGCCAGAATGCAGATGCCGTGCACCCCACCCCATAATGCGCGGGCAGCCTGGGCTATCTCACCGGGCGTTTTATGGCCTGCAATGGGTTTCAGGCAGCGTTCGACCTGTGCGAACATGCGTGAGACCTTTTCCTGGTACCAAGCCGGGAGCTGCCCATTCCGGGGTACGCGGTGTTTGAACACCATCTCCCAGAGATGGGGGTCTTCTTCAGCGAAACGGATATAGGACTGGCCCAGACCCATCAAACGTTGGCGGTCATCCCCGATCTCCTCCACCGCCTCCATCATCTGCAGATTCAACCGGTCCAGGGTGCGTGCATTGACCTGCACGACGAGATCGTCCAGATTCTCGAATACCAGGTAAAGGGTGCCCACGGTGTAACCGATGGCGGCTGCCACCTTGCGTGCGCTCAGACCCTCATAACCTTTTTTGGATACGAGTTCCTCCACGGCCGACAGGGCCATCTCCCGTATCTCATCCCTGCTGTGATCACTGCGCCGGGCCATACCTCACCATTTTATTTCATGTTCCGAAAAAATATATTGAACAACGTTCAGATGTATGCTACAAAGTAAATGAACGTTGTTTATTTTACATGCTGTACGGTCTGCTGAAAAGCGGCTTTTTCTGGAAAATTAATTAAACAACGTTTAATTATGGGCCTGCCCGGTATTTTTTCCATCACCGCCAGGTCTCTTTACTCCGATTAATTAAACAGTGTTTATTATTTGGGAGAAATCATGAATACACGACATCGAACCGGATCTCTCTGGCAGGGACTGGTATTGAGCGCCCTGATGTTCTGCGGCGGGTCCATAGAGGCCGCAGGTCTGCTTCAGCCGAGCGACGGCAGCCTGCCAACCCTGGAGATCAGAGATCATCAGGTGGAAGTGGTGATCGAAGACGGTTATGCCGTCACCCGTGTGGAGCAGGTGTTCCACAATCCCCACAACCGTGATCTTGAGGCCATCTACTCCTTTCCCGTACCCGAGAAAGGCGCCATGGCTGAGTTTACTCTCTGGATAGACGGCAAGCCCGTCACCGGAGAGGTGCTCGAGAGAAAACAGGCACAACAGGTCTATGAGGAGGAAAAGCAGGCGGGACGTGACGCCGGGATCACCGAGAAGGACGGCTACAAGACCTTCGATACGCGCGTCAGCCCGGTGCGCGCCGGCCAGGATACCCGTATTCGCCTGGTCTACCTGCAACCGGCCCATGTTGACACCGGTATCGGCCGTTTCCTCTACCCCCTGGAAGAAGGCGGGGTCGACGAGGAAAAACTGGCCTTCTGGACGGCCAATGACAAAGTGACCGGACATTTCAGCTTCGATCTGAAAATCAGATCCGCCTATCCCGTGGAAGCCGTGCGAATGCCCAACCATCCCGATGCCCGGTTACAGCAGCTGAGTGACGGCGAGTGGAGCATACACCTCGATAATGGACCAAACCGGATGGCAGAGGCCTCCACCAACCAAGAGGCCGGGAAGAACGCAGACGAAAACCTGACTCCCCTGAAGGCCGAAGGCTCCGGCGCAGCCTTCAGTCTCGACCGGGACCTGCTGGTCTACTGGCGTCACAAGGCGGGACTTCCCGGCAGCGTCGATCTGATAGCCCACAAGCCGCCGGGGAAAGCACGCGGCACCTTCATGATGGTGGTTACGCCCGGAGACGATCTGCAAGCCATTAAGGAAGGTAGGGACTGGGTGTTCGTACTGGACATGTCCGGTTCCATGGAGGGCAAGTTCGCCACCCTGGCCGATGGGGTACAGCGTGCGCTTGACAAGATGCGGCACGGGGATCGCTTTCGCATCGTCCTTTTCAACAAGAGTTCCCGTGAACTCACCCCGGGCTTTGTTCCTGCAACACCCGAAACGATAGACGAGTACAGCCGCTCTGTTGCACAGATACATCCGGAAAACGGAACCAACCTTTACGCAGGCCTCAAACAGGGCCTCGAAAGCCTGGACGCGGACAGGACCAGTGCACTGGTCCTGGTCACCGACGGTGTGGCCAATGTGGGAGAAACCCGGCAACGAAGCTTTCTGGAACTGATCGATAAAAAAGACGTCCGCCTGTTCACCTTTATCATGGGCAACAGCAGCAACCGCCCGCTGCTCGAATCCATGGCCAAAGCCTCCAACGGCTTCGCAATCAACATCTCCAACAGCGACGATATCGCCGGTCAGTTGCTTTCCGCAACGTCAAAGGTCACACACGAAGCCCTGCACGGTGTGAAGCTGAAGATAGACGGTGTCAAGACGGCCGACCTTACACCTAAACAACCCGGCACGCTTTACCGGGGACAGCAGCTCGTGGTCTTCGGCCACTATTGGGGCGACGGTATGGCTGACGTCCGGCTGACAGGAAAGGTTTCCGGTCAGGACAAGACCTATCAGACCCGATTCGCCTTTCCCGGAAGCGCGACCGACAACCCGGAAGTGGAACGCCTGTGGGCCTATGCCGGAATCCGGGAGGCCATGCGCGAGATCGACACATTCGGCGAAGATCCCGACCTGCAACAGGCCATCGTGGATCTGGCCGTGGAGTACGGCCTCGTGACCGATTACACCGCCATGGTGGTAATGCGCGACGAGGTCTTCGAAAAGCGCGGCATCAAGAGGACCAACCGTGACCGTCTGGAGACCGAACAAAGCGCAGTCACCCATCGACAGACGCGCGCCCCGGTGTCGAGACGAGCAGATACGCAGCAGCCCATGTACCAGTCCAGCCGACCCACACATAGCGGCGGCGGTGCACTGGACGGCTGGTATCTTATGCTGCTACTGCCCCTTGTCTGGCTCGCTTTTCGACGGTCCGACAGGGTAACCCGGTGATCTCCGGCTCTAGGGCCTGTTAACACTATGCGGATACCCAGCGTTGGCTCTCCAATGAGGCCAGGCAAGGCGCGCAGAGCGAAGTTTGGTTGTTCCAAACGAGCGATGTGCAACGCCGCATGGCCTCATTGGAGAGCCAACCCGAAGGGACGGGGCCATTTTTCCCCATGACCGCGTTGCACTTTCGCTTATGTACGGCAGGTACACTGCGCTCAGTGCGCCTTGTCCTGTGAAAAAATGGCCTCCGTCGATGGATATCCGCATAGTGTTAACAGGCCCTAGCAAATGGAGTTCCCACGGCACGGTCTTCGTGCCGTGGGCGACCCTCCTGCTCTCCTCCCTTGCCCTGTTCGCCTATCTCCACACCGGCGCCGCACCCGTTGATTGGGTGTTCGACCGCACGGCGATCGAACAGGGCGAGTGGTGGCGTCTGTTGACCGGTCACTGGGTGCACAGTGACGACGGCCACGCCATTTGGAATATCGCGGCGCTGGTCCTGCTGGGTCTTGTGTCGGAAAGGACCATGGGTAACGGGATGCCCGTTGCATTGATAGCCGCGACAGCTGCGGTGGATGCCTGGCTCTGGTGGGGAGCACCCCATCTCCAGCAATACTGCGGACTGTCGGGCATTCTTAACGGCCTGCTGGCCGCTGCGCTGGCGCGCCAGTGGCAGCTGTACAGACACCCCCTGATACTGCTTATCGGGGTGGGAGCATTGGTCAAGATCGCCCTGGAGATCACGAGCGGACAGGCATTATTCACGCAGACGGCCTGGCCAAGCGTTCCCGAAAGCCATGCGGTGGGTCTCCTGGCCGGTCTCGTGGTGGCGGCCGCTCAAACCACCCTCTGCCGGTCGCACCTGTATCTTCCAGTCACAGGCTCCCCACAATAACCCCCGAAAACCGGAGATCCTGTGCCACTGAAACCCGGTTTCCGTTATGATAACCGCGCCATGACGACAACCCGTTCAGTAACCACCGCACAACCCATCACTTCCTTCGGAACCGCCAACCGCCATGCATACACCTGACGTTCGATAAATGAAGGCGCATTCGTTCGATTTGTCCAAGATACTGTTCTCGGCAGAACGTGGCGGCATCTGGCTGGTTGCCATCGTTGGTCTGAGCCTGTCCCTTGCCGCTCTTATGCTGATTCAGCAGCAGCTCGAGGCCCACAAGATGCTCGATTTCGAGTGGGTTGCGCACAATCGCACACGTGCCCTCGACCATGGCATCGACAACAGCCTGCTGGCGATGAAGACGATGCGGGATTTCTACATGGCGTCGGAGCATGTGGATTCGGATGAATTCAACACCTTCGCCCAGCCCCTGCTGGAGCGGCATCCGGGGATTCAGGCGTTTCTCTGGGTTCCCAGAGTTCAGCATGCTCAACGCGATCAATTCGAGCAGGCCCAAACACCCGAAGACCGAAAAATGGAGATTCAGGAGGCCGGACCCCATTTCGACCTGATACCGGCCAGGAAACGGGACGAGTATCTGCCGGTCAGTTATATCGCTCCGGAGAGCAACAAAGACTTTGCGCGGGGCTTCGATCTCTCCTCCAATCCCCAGTTTGCCGCATTGCTGAAACGTTCCAGAGACAGCGGCCAGCTGGCGGCCAGCGAGCGGATCGGATTTCCATCCGACGAGGGGGCTGTGGATTTCGGGTTCATGGTCAGCCTCCCCGTCTATCGCAGTGGAGCCCCCACCAAGACCCCCGCGCAGCGACGCGAGCATCTGACTGGATTCGTAGTGGGCTTGTTCCGGCTGCGCAGTCTGGCCCGGGCCGCCATATCGTTGCTGGAACCCAGGGGAGTCGAGGTGCTGGTGCTGGATGAGAGCGCGAAAACCGACCAACGGTTTCTGCACTTTTACGCCAGCCGGATTGCACCGCGCAAGGTGGAAACGGCCAACTATCTGCAATGGTTGAACAACGATGATGAG
>Ga0255040_10000452_pt1 | contig 10687 bp, 6 predicted proteins | sample BC1_12_2_MG_FD_181711 | JGI IMG/M metagenome (GOLD analysis project Ga0255040, IMG submission 181711) | Seawater microbial communities from Strait of Georgia, British Columbia, Canada - BC1_12_2 | ecosystem: Environmental > Aquatic > Marine > Strait | place: Canada: British Columbia | collected... | reverse complement strand
CGATACCGAAGCCGAACGGTGTCCCGATGCTCAACATCGCACCAGCGCTCTGGCCCATGGCTGGAGGTACGGCATAGCCACTGTCTGCTTGCTGCCGCATGACAGCGTTCTCGGTCTTCAGCCAGTCCATCTGCTCGTTGAGCTGCTCGGCCTGAGCGATCGCCACAGCATTCGGAGAAACGGTCTCTCCCATGCGTGCGATGGCCTCGGGTCCAAGACCAGCCGAGATGTACTGACTGGTCATGGCGGAGTCGCGGAAGCCAGACTGTCCATAAGCCCCAGCCAGCCCTATCTGCCGCTCTTGTGCGATAAGGCCGGAACCCAGTGCCTTATCTAGGGCGGGGATGCCGACGTTCGTGATGCCAGCGATGACCCCTTGTACGGCAGTACTGACCGCCATGGTGGTCAGACCACCAGCGATACCACCAACGAAGCCAGCCCCGAGGTTACGGGCGATGTCCTTGACCCCGACAGCCGCCTTGGCCTGTGCCTCCAGCTTCTTGCCGAAGCTGCCCATGTTCTTGTCGAGTTCCTTGACCGAGTTCTTGTTCTCGTCAACCTTCTTCTTGTGCTCTGTGAGGGCAGCCTCGTCGTTCCTGATGGTCTCGGACAACTTGGCGAACTTCAGCCCTGCCTCTGCCCCAGCAGCCTTATCACCAGTGAGGTTGGCCTGGATCATCTGGGCCTTGGCGATATACCGCTCGTTACGGCTCTCGTAGATCGCCTCTTCTCGAACGGCAGTGTCCTTCTCGCCCTCTCGGACCTCTCCGGCGAGACGGTTGCGGTCACGCTCCATCTTGCCCAAGGTGGCGTAGCCCTGTTCCACCGAAGCAAGGCGAGCAGAGACTTCATCGGCGTTACCGATGGTGTTCTGGGCCAACTGGATCATGCTGGTGCCAAGAGCACGCTGTGGCATACGGCCACGAGCCTGACGCACCTCACCACGAACGTTGGCCATGACTTGCTTGGTGTCGCCCTGAGACTCATACGCCTCTGGCGTGAACTCACGGCCCGGGAAGCCGAATGGTCCCTTCGGGCGGTTGGCGGTCGGGATGCCCTCGTTGATCATCCTGTTCCGCAGCGCGGCCTTGGATGTCGGCCTGATGGGTGCGTTCTCGGCCTTCTCGGTGTCAGCCTGGATCCCAGCGAGGCGCTTGTCTTCCTTGGACGCCTCCATCTCTCGTTCTGAACGTGTCGCACGTGCCGCAGTGATGCGGTTCTCTTCGTCCCTCACTGCCTTGAGTTCAGCGTCTGTCGGCGCTGCTGGTGTAGGAGCAGCGCCAGCAGCAGCGGCAGCCTCCTCGGCAGCCTTGGCAGCATCCTTGGCACGGGTGAGAGAACCTGTCGCTCGGGCTGCACGCTTCGCACCGGCATACGACGGCGAGAGCATCAGTTCCTCTGCAGTGGTCTCGTCATCGCCAGTGATAGCGCGCTGCATCGTCTCGATCTCAGAAGCGTCAGGCTCCATCGATCGAGCGGCTAGGTCAGCACGCTGCTTCTCTTCCTTGGTGGCCTGAGCCTCTGCTGCCTTCTCATTACGTGTCCACTGCCTGTTCTCAGCACGCGCAGTCTTGAGGTCTTCGTCCTCGGCCTTGGCGCGCATCTCTGCGCCTGCCCGGCTTTCAGGCTGGCCGGGTCCACCGCCACCTTCGAGATCCCTGCTGTACGCCGGGTTCTCTTCGGCATCACGCTGACGTGTAAGCTCTTCACTGCGCGCCGCTTGCTGGGCGACCAGCTCTGACTCTCGCTTCTTGGCAAGAGCCTGAAGCCCAGACCCGAGGTTCGACAGGTTCTCACTGCGATCTTCGGCATCGTCCTGCTCATCGGGGCTTGCGCCCTCCTTGGTCGGAGGCTTCTTGCCACCACCACCAGCACCACCAGCACCACCAGCGGGCCAGTTGGTGACGAACACGGGTACGACACCACCACCACCACCCTTACCGAGGATGGAGCTTAGGTCGTACTTACCTTCAGCCTGATCAGCAGCAGCCTGCTCGACATCGAACTGACGGCGGCCTTCCTTCTCGGCGATCTTGGCAACATCTTCGTCACCAGTGGAAACAAGCGACTTACCGGACTTCCCGCTGGAGGAAGAGTCGAAGAAGACGGGGCCTTCCTGGACGACCTTACGACCAGTCTCGGGATCCACACCGATCCGACGGGCTGGCTTGCGCATGCTGTGTGGCTGCTCGATGGGTCGAGCAACCTTCGCCATCGGGTCCTCGGGGTCGTAGCCCTCTTCTCCAGGCTTGAGCTCGACGTACTGGGCTCGGGGCTGGCCCGCCTTGCGACCCTGTGTCTCGATGGCGTGCTTGTCGTGCATGCCGAAGGCTTCAACAAGCGACTTCGGCTGGCTGCCATCGCCCTTATCGACCTGACGGCCCAGTGCCTCACCGACCTCGGCACGGAATGCCTCATCACCCTCGATGGCGTCGGTTTCTTGAGCGTAGGCCATGAGTTCTTCTGGCGAGAGGACACCACCCCTGCCGAACCCTTCCCCACCCGCTTGTGGGCCAGCCATCAACTTGTCGGCTACCGTGAAGGCGGCCTCCTTGACCTCTCCCGCACGATCAGCCCGCGAGCCCTCGTATGCAGCAGTAGCCTGCTTGCTGGCGATCTCTGCTGGTAGACCAGCGACCTCACCCTTACGCCTGCGTGTTGCTGCTGCGTCCTTGGAACGAGCAGAGCGCATGAGGGCTTGGCCCTTCTCGGATGTAAGGACCTGATCAGTGACGGTATCGAGCGAGTCCAGCGAGTCAAGGTCTGCCTGGACCGCAGCCTTCTCTTCATCGGTGATAGCAGAGACTTGCTTGTGCGGGACGATGTCCCCAACCGATGAGCCAGACGGGATCATGTCCGAGTTGCCGTACACGATCGGGTTGCCGGTGGCGGGATCGATCTTCGGGCCATAGCCCGATCGGTAGCCCTTCTGCCACGCCCCACGGCTCAAGCCGTGACGCTTCAGGACAGTGTTCTCCCGACCACGCAGCCGCTTCTTGGCAGCACGCTGTGCCTGCCCTCGCACTCTGGCTACGTTCTCGCCACGACCAGTCGCAGCGGCGTCATATGTGGCCTGTGCCTGAGCAGCCTCATCTTCCAGTTGGACCTGTGAAGCAAGGGCTTCCTCGATGTCCGCCTGACCCTTATAGGGCTCGACCGCGTGCAGCGTCTGGCCCCTGGTCTCCTTGACATCAGACCTGTCACCGAAGATATTTCCGGGCTTGGTTGACGTGGCCTTCTTGTCGGCTCCGACACCTTGACGCATCGCTGGATCGATGACGAAATCGCGGCGATACCTGATCTCACCCAACGCAGCCTGCAGTGCAGGCAAGAACTCGTCACGACTAGCACGACCAGAGTTGCCGAGCGTGGTCATCAACTGACCAAGCGACTGCGGTGGGTTCTCGATGCCCAGTGAGCTGAAGACGCCGCCGTCCTTGCTCATCTCCTCCTGGAACATGTACTCCATCGCGCCCTGAACGGGGTCGATGAACTGTCCAGGCCCAGCAGGACCCTGAGACAGCGGCATACCCTTCGTGAAACGGCCTACGTTCTGGGTCGCGTGCGTGGGTAGCGTTCCCTCCTTGAGGGACTCGAACCACTTGACGGTGGTGTTCCAGACCTCGTTCTCGGCAGGGCCGTTGATACCGAATGTCTGCTGTGCGTCCAGACGCGCACCAGATGCACGGCGCAACTGGAGATCGGTGAGCTGTTCTGCGGGCGGGAGGTCAGGCACCGGCATGCCGGTGCTCTCATCGAAGAAGAGAGGGTTGCCTTCGTCATCGACCTTGGCCTTGCCCGTTTCCTCATCGAACCACCACGGACGCTGGTCACGGAAGCGTGCGGTGCGGTTGCGGATACCATGCTGCAACTCGCGCTCACGAAGTGCAGGCTCGTCACGGCCAGTGTCTCGTGGACCCTGTTGTGGACCAGTCCAACCAGCGATACGCCATTCACTGCCAGACGTGCCGATACGCTGCTTTTCGAGCTCACTAGGCTCACTGGCAATGTCTGTGACTTGTGCGCCAGACGTGATGCGTCCAGTCGAAGAGTTGATGTACTTCGCGCCCTCGTTGTCAACGTAGACGGCTGGGCCAGCATCGCCTGCACGCTCACCCTGTGGGATGCGCTCGTAGATGGGCCTGACATCCTCGCCCTCTGGGCGCTCGGCAGAGAGGGTCATTCGCTCGAAGCCAGCCGCCTCCATGGCGTCTGCCATCTCCGCGTCCTTCTCGCGGTCAAGCTGGTGGAACTGGCCCTCTGGGCTCATCATGCCGAATACGTCTTCGTACATGAGTTCGCCCTGCTCGGCGCGATCCCGAGCGGCCTGCTCCATCGACTGGACGGAGCCTGAACCTATGGCACCGTGGCCATACTGCTCGCCACGACCACGGTGGAGGTCTGGGTTCGACGCACGGGCCTCTCGACGGGCCTCGAATGCACGACTGAGTTCACCCCATGTCTCGCCAGCCTCGGCTGCATGGGGTGTCATGCCAGCCTCACCAGATGTACCCGGTCGCGGCCCGAGTAGCCTGCTTAGGGCTGGATCGACGTTCTCGGCACCATACTCGTCACGCAAGCGACGACGGAGTACCTCTTGCCCGTTGATAGCAGTGACCTGTACCGGAGCATCACTACCCTCGACGGCCATCGACATGGTCTGACCGGCTTGGAGGATCGGGTCACCCGGGTGGTACTCCTTGTCCCCGATCTCCGTGTAGTTCTGATGCTTAGGCATATCCTCGGGCGCGACGAGTTGCCCGTTGGGCAAGAGCCCATAGCCCTCGAAGTCGCCCTTGATGATCTGCTCTTGGAGAGCACCGATCGTGGGAGTACCAGCGTCACCCTTGATGAGACGCTCACCAGAGAACCCGAAGAGGAACTCGTTACCCTGCTGACCCGACCCTGCGGGGGCTGTATCTACCGGACCCTCGCCCTCGACATAGTCAGTGCCACCACCACGCGCATATGACCGCTTGCGGATCTCCTTGGCGCGCATGAACTTACTGCGCCGCTCCTGGTATCGCTCCTGCCCAGCGGTACTTTCGAGATCGACGCCCTCGCCTTCCAGTTCCTCACGGACGAGTTGGTCATAGAGCTGCGACCGAGCCAAGATCTCTGTCTCGGACATCTCGGTGCCAGCCTCAGTGGGAGTGAGGCTCTTGATGCGGTGCATCCTGTTCGGGGACGCATGGCCACGAGTAGTGTCGGGACCGAACCCCAAGCCAAGACTCGGATCGCTTCTGGCGTCCTGCTCGTATGGGATGTAGCGCTGTCCACCTTCGGAGCCGATCCCGGGATCCCAGATCTGCAAGCCCATCTGGTGGCGCTGGTTGAACGGCCTGACCGTTGCAAGGTGACCACCAGCCGTGGGGTCACCTGTATTCATCGGCGAAGGTGGCTGGTCAGCGGCACCGATGACTTGCGGTGGCTCTGGCTGCACCCGTGCGATGTCACCAGTCTGGCCTTCGGCCTTGGCCCTTCGCTCTGCCGCTGCCTCGCGGGCACGACCAGTGCTCGCACGCTCCCTTGTGCGCTCCCTGTTGAGGGCGATCGAGTCGATGCCGATAGGGCGGACAGGGGTGACAGTTGACTGCGGGTGCGTACCGCCAGCCAAGGCTGTCGCCTCGCCCAGTTGCTCTGCTCGCTGCTGCTCCGCCTTGACCATGTGGTCGTACTTGTGCATGGACACCTGACCAGCGCTACCACTGGCTGGTGTGCGGTTCAGCGTGTTATCGGTGCCAACGACGCGTGTTGCACGTGCGTCTACGTTCTGGCCACTGATGACTTGTGGCTGAACGGTCGATGCGAAGCGAGCGATGGGGCCTGCATGGCGTCCCTGCATGCCCATGACTTCAAGGAGCTTCTCTTGCACGTTGGCGGGCAGCCCGCCACCTTGGACCTGACTACGGATAGACGCTGCTGCAGCGTTCGTGTTCTTGCCACTGATGCCAAGTGTCTCGCTGACATCGACCATGAAGCGCCCGAAGTCGCTCTCGGACTGCGCACGGACGGACTGGACATGTGACTCGAAGCCACGGGTATCACCACGGAACGGGACATGACCCTTACCAGCGGCCTGCACCACTGCCTGGATCTGCGAGATAGCGTCCTCTACGCCACCACCGACCGTTTCAGAGACCGACTTGAGGACACCACGTGCGGCGTTGCGCACGTCTGCATCGATGACCTTGGTGACCTCTTGAGCGACGGTATTGGTGCTAGCACCACCACCACCACCACCGTTCACATCGACATTGACGGTGATCCCGTCGAGCTGGCTCTGCAGTTCCTCGATGTTGGAGATGCGGACCTTGATGTCGAAGGTCTGACCGTTGAGCGCATCCTGGATCTGCTTGGCGACCTTGCCCGTATCTACATGGACATCGACCGTTGTGCGCCCACCAGAAGACTCACCGGACGGGGGAGGTCCCTGCCCGGTGCGTTGCGCGATGTCGCGGCCAGACGTGTCACGGCCACGAGGTGGCTTGGACAGGTCTGCGTCTTTGTTCCCGACTTGGAGATTAGCGGCTCGCTTCTCCAACTCGATCATCTTGTCGAGAAGGGCTTGAAGTGCTGAGTCGGCTGCCGAGATGTCCGCCTGGACCTCTACATAAGCAGAGCCAATCTTCTCGCCTTCAGGCATTGCGCTATCCGATCACGACACCATCAGTGGGAACTGTGCCGCGCTGGTCCCCTGCCTTGTCCAGGTCACTCCGCTGCTTGAGGTAGTAGCGGACAAGCACCCTGAACTCGGACATGGGCAGTCTTTTGATCTGGTGTGGAAGTACGCCGAACGTTTTTGCGACCTCACATCGCAAGAAATCGAACGGCGCTAGGCGTTTCCCTCGGCTTCGGTGTCCTCGACATCGATGTCAAGAGTGTTGAGCTCGTTCACCACGTCGTAGATACGGATGTACGCGCGCTGCGGCATGGCTGCCAGCATCTTGGTCGTGAGCTTCGGCTCCGTCGAGCTGTTGATGATCATCATGCGCATCATGGTGCGGCCATTGATGGTCCCATCGGGCATCTTGGCTGCATCAGCGCAGTCATCGTTCTCCTGCACTGACAGTTCACGGAACTTGAACGTCTTGCCTCCGATCTTCGCAGTCTTCTCCGCGAAGGGAAGCTCGATGATCTCCTTGTCGGTCGGCTCCGGCACGGGGGTTAGGTCTGGCACTGGATGACTCCCTTGGCTACTAGCCTGATGTCCTCGACTGTGAACTCTTCCCAGTCGCATACGTCGATGGTCTTTTCCTTGTTCAAGACCAAGTGGATCTTCTTACTCAGGCTCTCGTTCTTGAGCAATATGTCGTTTTGATAGCGAAATACGGCGTGAAGATCCCAAGTTGGATTGCCCAACCCGTTGTCTTCACGCCGTATAAGTGTCCAGCTCTGAAGTTCAGCGACGACTGCGCCAAGTCCAGGGACTGTGATCTTTCCAGATGGACCCCGAAGGGTTCTGACGAGTACTCCAGCAAATGCCATACGCCAGAGTCTAGCCCAAGGACTTAGCCCTGGAAGATGGTCCACGCTCCCGATGCACGGAACTCACCCGTGAACCGGATGGCGTCTGTGCTCGAAGAGGTCACGTTGCCATCGATCAGGCCGGGGCCGTTGGCGATGAGAACGGGAGTGCCACCGTCGTCAGCGTACAGATAGATGTCTGTGCTGTCGGAGGTAGCGGCATTGAGGAGGAGGTCACCCGAGGTGTCCATGAGCCCCGCGAAGGAACCCTCGACATTGGGCAGTCCCGCGAGGTACGTCTTGTTGGTGTCACCGAAGACGGTGGCATCGACGTAGTCGCGGTTTCGACGGAGGGTCCAGTCGGTCTTGGAGGCGACCTTTACGCCACCAGAACCCTTGGCTCCACCGAGATAGATCGCTGCATTCTTGCCGTGCAGCTTGACGTTGGTGTTAGCTGGCATGTCCAGCCTTTCTGTGGGCTAGTACGTCTGACCTGTCCAAATCTGGTAGATACCACCGACCTGGTAGATCCGTTGCCCCTGCCCAGCATCATTGACGCGTGACACGTCTTTGACCCTTCGACAAAGGAGCGTAGATTGCTCGGACAACCCCAGGTCTGCATCCCAGAGGGTGTCGTTTACGAGCTGATCCAGGGTACGGGCCTGAACCTGATCATCACTCCAGATCTGCACTACAAACTTCGGCTTGTAGATAGCACCGCTGAAGTCCCACTTGCTCGTACTCCCGTACAAGTCATAGGTGACGTATGGGAACTCAACGTCGTTAGGAGTGATGGCCTCATAGAACCCTGTGACTGCGGCTTTCAAGGTCGCATTCGCTCTCAGGGTGGATACAAGGGCGCGAGCAGTTGTCCCAAACGTGTCAGGCATCTGCTACTCCGCCATATCATCGATAGCGCGCTGCATGAAGGGGTTGGGAGGAACGTTCTTCACGCCACTCTCTTCACCGAGGTTTGCGGCGATCCTCTCCACCAGTTCGGCATCACCAGCCTCTGCGCCTCGCACGCGATGGCCGAACACGACAGCATCGGTGTACGGGGCCTGTGAGTCGATCACGTACTTGGCAGCACCAGTACGTTCGATGACGATCGACTCCTTGAGGAAGCCGGTCTTGACCGGGGCGTGCCCCAGTGTCCGCTCCCACAGTTCATATGCTTTGCCTTCGGTGTGTGCCTCGACCATCTCCTCCAGAGCGGCCCTGCCAATCATCTTGGCCATCAGTCCCTCTTTCTGGCGATCGCCGTGCTGTACACCTGGTACGTAGCCCCACGGTTCGTGGCATTGATGATGTATTCCTCGACACCATCCACGATCATGTCGCCCTCGTAGATGTCCACCGTCTGCTTGAAGTGGATGCGGTAGCGCCCGATAGAAGCCATCGCTCCGCTGTCTTCGTGGAGCACCGGACCTCGGTCGTTCTGTCGTACCCATGCTGGGTAGTCGCCGTAGTCCACCCACTGCTCACTGTCGTCATACCCATCTACGCCCTCAACGAGTTGTCGGCGCATGAGGGTAACGGTGGTCTCTAGCCCCTGATGACCGACAGCCCTGACGGCTTCGAGCATCGCATCGGTGACGAGAGCCATCACGCGCCCCAGTGGAAGTAGCGATACGGCGTCAGCAGCCGCTGCGCTAGGCCGGGGATGTCATCTCGGGCGAGCTGGGCATCCCGGCTCTGCCTGATCTCTACTTCTTCGACCTTCATGCCAGAAAGTCCCGCCAGTCCCTTCTCTTTGATGGCACGAGCCCCAAGCAGGGAGGTTGTGATGATGGCCACGGCGTTGGCGATGGCTGTGGGCAGGCGGTAGGTGTACGAGGCGAACACGCTGTTCACCTCTTCAGCGGAGATGTCCAGTTCCTGCAGCACATCGTCTTCGATGGCGACAGTGCCCTCGTTGTAGTCGATGGTGAGGTTGCCGATGAGCACGGCCACGCCGTTGACCTTGACGACAGGCTCCACCGTGCTGTCCCAGAACTGATCTGGTGCTCGCCACCACTTGCCACCGTCGGGGAACATCTGCTCATCGACAGCGGTGAAGGAATAGCCGTAGGTGTACGAGATATGGGCTTGTGGCTGCTGGAAGCCAGCGATCGGAACCTGAGTGGCTGCCCAGATGCCGATGGACGACTCTGCGAACAGCGGCTCCAACTTGTTCTCGTTGGAGTGGTAATGGACCTTGGACGGGTCGATCTCCAGGTACTGCAGATTGGTCACATAGAGCCGGAACTCGGTCAGCGTGGTCAGCGGCTTGCGCCTTGGCCACACGAACCCAGAACCGGGCCACATGTAGTTGCCGAGGTTCCACTCATGTTCTTCATCGGTGACGGTTCCACCCTTGAAGTCATGGTCGAGTGCCACGTTGCAGAACTGGTTGGCCAATCCCGATGCGATCTGAAGCTGAGAAGCCAGATCTTGGTCTTCGATGCCGGTCAGGTCCACGCCCTGACCCATCGAGTGATAACGACGGGGTGTCAGGTATGAAGGCATGAGGACTCCGGGGTTTCAGGGGGAGGGGCCGAGGAGGACCCCTCCCCCCAAGGGAGACAGCCGGGGCGACGAAACCCGGCTAGGGGATTACGGCTGGATCACCCGCACCTTGTTCGAGAACTGCGGCACCTTGACTGCAAGGCCCCACATTCCGAACACGATGTACAAGTGAGTGAGCTGACCAGAGATACCGATCGGGATGTCCAGAACGGTAGGACCGTCTGAACCGAGGAAAGGCACCGAGATCGTGGACTCATCCAACAGGTAGATGTCCGAGTACTCGGTCGAAGTCTCGAAGTAGTTCCCGATGGAGTCACCCTTGACCACAGCGAGGGGCAGTGCGCCGAACACGGTGTTGATCGCGTTCGTCTGGATGCCGACACCCACGTTCACGAACTCGTTCGCGTAGCGGATGTTCTTGTCCTGCTGGTAGTCAATCTGGTTCTTGACTTCCGGTGTCATGTAGGCGATGCCGATGTCACCGGCAGCCTGCATGGCGATGGTGCAAGCGTTGTTGATCGCCTGACGCAGATCCTCGGGAGTACCGGCAGTCGGGTCAACATCGACCTTGTTGGCGGTATCGAGGGTGCGACGGAGACCGTCGAACGCGTTGGCGTCATATGCGCCGAGCTCAGTAGCGCTGGAACCACCAGTGGTGGTGCCGTTGCCCTGGAAGATGGTCTTCTGCATCTTGCGCAGTACTTCAGCAGAC
>Ga0255040_10000450_pt1 | contig 10696 bp, 5 predicted proteins | sample BC1_12_2_MG_FD_181711 | JGI IMG/M metagenome (GOLD analysis project Ga0255040, IMG submission 181711) | Seawater microbial communities from Strait of Georgia, British Columbia, Canada - BC1_12_2 | ecosystem: Environmental > Aquatic > Marine > Strait | place: Canada: British Columbia | collected... | reverse complement strand
GAAATCGCGGAACATACGACGCGAATCGCCGCGCTGAACTCAATCGCAGCTATGACGCGAGGAGGAGCGGCTACCAGAATTACAATAATCGGCAAAGAAACTATAGTGGTGGCAGGTCGGCAGGCGGGCGCCAATTTCGACGTAGACGTCGGTAAACGTCAACTGGTTATATTGATTACTTAACGGTAGACATGGCCTCTCAAGAAAACCAGGCAGCAACGATGATTCGCTACATGTTGAGGGTGGTCCGGGTGGTTGCGCTGATTATTGGCACAATTATCGTGATCCGGGCCTTTGACGCCCGTTCGCTGCCCGACCTGCACGTCTGGCACGAAGTAGGATTCGAAAACGAATTTGAGGCGGACCGCGACGGCAACATCGTTACGCTGTCCGCCTATCTCGAACTGGAGCAAGCGCTCTTCAATGAGCTGAACGAAAAAGTTTTTGGCAGTCGAGCGAGAGTTAATGATCTCGACGCCAATCGATACAATCCTGACAGCGTGTTCAGCTCACAAAATCACGAGACAGACTGGAACCGGACAACGGAGCTCAAGCCCGCGCGGCCACGTGGTGCCGCCTTGATGTTACATGGCCTTACCGATTCGCCGTATAGCATGAGGAGCACCGCCGAGCTTTTCTACGAACACGGATACCATGTCCTGGTGCCGCGTCTGCCAGGCCACGGCACCGTGCCGGCGGGAATAGGGCATGCACAATGGGAGGACTGGCAATCCGTAGTCGATATCGGCGTCAGGCATTTGCAGGACAGCGTCGAGGCAGAGGTGCCTTTCGTAATCGTCGGTTATTCGAATGGCGGTGCCCTGGCACTGAACTATGTGTTTGACGCGCTGCAAGATGAGAATCTACCAATGCCCGCCAGACTGATCTTGCTGTCGCCCGCGATAGGTGTTACGCCGTTCGCATTCTTTGCCAGTTGGAACAGGGTCTTGTCGTGGATTCCGTTCTTTCAAAAATTCGCTTGGGAGTCGAATCTCCCGGAATACGATCCGTATAAGTACAATTCCTTCCCGAAGGCAGCGGGCAACGAAACTTATGAGCTTGCAAAACGAGTGCAAAGGCGACTAAAGCAATTGCAGTCAAGCGATGACGTGACGGGAATGCCGCCGATAATCGTATTTGCACCGCTTGTGGACTCTACAGTAAGAACGGAAGCGACGGCTGATCATTTGTTCGCCGGCCTGAATCGAACTCAGGATGAGCTGGTCCTGTATGACATTAACCGGTTCAGTGAAATGGCGCAGTTTTTTCGTTCGGAATACAAGAATTTGCTGCAACGCCTCGAGGAAGATGCCAACCGCAAGTACAAGCTCACGCTCGTACGCAATCGCTCGCCGGACACACGACAGGTAATCGCAATTTCTCGTCAGGGATCCGGCATTTGGAAAGAAAACTTAGATACCGGATGGCCGCTCGGTATCTATTCGATGTCGCATGTGTCCGTACCGTTTTCTGCCGATGACAACTGGTATGGTGACGGTCGGTCGCAATCGGCTGATCACGTTAGCCTCGGCAAGCTGAATCCATATGGTGAGAAAAATTTGCTGGCCGTTTCGCCGGCTCAAATCATGCGATTGCGGTATAACCCGTTTTACGATTATCAGGCGCGAAGGATCTCAGAGTTGTTGGACGAATAGCAGGAATCTGCTTTCTTGCGAGGGGCGCCGGGTGGAGCAGGGGTCTGGCTCACGGCATCGATCTTAATTATCAATTATTTTGGGACCATTATTAGAGCTGGCTCTTTATTGGCAGGATACTCAGAAATCCTGCACTGAATCGATGCCACCAACTCGTTTGCGGTTCTTTGTCGAGGACAACCGGTTGGCCCTGTTGCATGCCTCGCCAGCGCAATTGCGTACTATCGTTCAGTACGACCTCGTACGTCCTTTCAGGATCGATGACATCGAGTCGCTCTGCAAAATCTGTTGCGAGCTGCGGCGATTCGATGATGACTCCCATCTCCGTATCAACGTTTCTCGATCGCTGGTTCCAGTTGAACGAGCTGATGAACAAGCGTTTCCTGTCAACGATGAATGCCTTGGCATGCAGGGTTGTTTTGGCCGCGTCCCGCAAATTTCCCGCAGTACTACCTCAGGTGTGTTTGTCTATCTACGAAGCGAGCTGGTGACGAGCCAGATCGTTTTCCTATCAAGGCAGCAGGTCTTCCAGCTAGATTTACGAGTGACCGAGGTACTGCCGGTGATTTGTGGCACCCGGCTCGGAAATCCGGGAACGACGCATCACGCACGGTTTACAAGCCTGATTACGGCCATTGCGAAAAACGCAAATGGAGCAGGGGGTTACGAGGGGAGGGCACTGTCTAGGTGGGACGGTGCCCCAGGCAGCGCCCACTGCCTGCCGAATATAATGCTACACCCGTTTGTAATCAGGAACTTCCAGAATATCGCCAAATAAAACATTCGCATAGGATGTTTTTTGATCACGTTTTATAACGTTCGCACTGTGACAAGAAAGTCACAAGTTTTGCGCGTCGTTTGCAAGCAATACGTCGTGACTCTTTGGTGTACTCGTTGCTCAATAATGTGCCGATAGGGCTTTGCGCCCTACAGCATACACGTCACAATCCAACGAACGCTTGTGCTGGTTTTCCTCAAGATACTTCTTCGCTGCTTGGGCGAACGTCCGTGTCGGCCGTATGCCATAGACTGCTGCTTGACGAATCTGCTCCAGTCGGCGGACGGTCCATGCCGGAGACATGGTTTGCACTTTTTTCTGGCCCCCCGTGTCAGGAAGCACAACCGCTTATGCAAGGCCGTACCACGTGCCGCGTCCCGCACCGTGCTGCACGATGTGTCCGGCTTTTTTAAGTGCTTTCAGATGATCCTTGATCGTGTTGCGGCTTACACCTGTCACGTTTGTCGCATCAGCAACGGTGACGCGCCCGCGTTCGCGGCACAGTTCGAGAATCTGCACTGAGAGTTCGGGAAGATCTCCCAGGATTAGTCGCTCGCGCTCGATTTTCCTCTCAAGCTGCGCCTTTTGCTGTTGCAGCGAGCGCAGAAAGAAAGTTAGCCACGGCTGCCAGTCGGGCATCTCGGTGCGAATCGTACCCTGCGTCTGGCGCAGGCTGAGATAGTAGGCATCCTTGCTTTGCTCGATGACGCTTTCAAGCGAACTGTAGGGCAAATATTCATAACCCGCGCGCAACAAAAGCAGCGCCGTCAGAATGCGCGATAGTCGCCCGTTGCCATCTTGGAATGGGTGGATTTCGAGAAAGACGACGACGAAGACCGCGACGACGATCAGTTTATGCATTTCGCCGTTTTCCAGATTGACCTGCGCCCATTCGACGAGTTCTGTCATCAGGCGCGGCGTATCGAATGGCGTTGACGTTTCAAAAACTGTGCCAATGCTCTCACCGTCGGGCCCGAAGGCTTCGACATGATTATCGTGCATCTTGTACTCACCGCGATGGCGCTCGTCTTTGGACGAATATTGCAGCAGATTGCGGTGCAGCTGCTTGATATGGTTTTCCGTGAGGGGGATCTCTTTCCAGCTCGCAAAGACCGTTTCCATCGTTTCGGCATAGCCCGCGACTTCCTCTTCGTCGCGCGAGGCAAATTCCTTGATCTCCAGGCCGGCCAGCAGCGCCTCGACCTCCCTGTCGCTCAGCTTGGCCCCCTCGATGCGGGTCGAGGAGCCGATGCTTTCGATCGTGGCAACGTGGCGCAGCGCCATCAGCCGCTCGGGTGAAATCCGCCCGAGCGCCGTCCACGCGCCCTTGAATTCGTCGATCTCGGCAATAAGCCTGAGGACTGCCGGGGTGATCGCTATCGTATCTGTCCGGATGCCGCCATCCATTTTGATATCCAATTCCATCCATTCACAGGGTGGCACAAGCCCATCCATTTGTCCATCCATTTCCATCCAATACTCAACTAATCGGCTATATTCTTAATAAGGCCAATACGCTGTATTTCTAAGGGGTTATATCCGCTGCCCGCCAAAACGGTTTTGCGGGACTTTTGCGTGATTGAGTGGTGCTCGGTTATGCATTGTCGTGCAAATAGAGCAACAGGCGCCCCAACGGCTCTTCTTCAATTACAACAAGTTACAGTTCAATAACCTAACTTTAAATCAGGTAGAGTTGGTATCGACGAGAATAATAATGAAGAACGGCCAACCCTCAAAATTGCTCCTTCTAACGCTGCTACTCGCCGGCATGCAGGTAAGCGCTCAGGATGACAGTGCTCCGGCGGAAGAAACTGTCGTAATTCCAGCCGACGAATTCGATCGTGGTACACCGCAACGGAGCGCGGACGGCTTCCTGGCGGCGGTTGACGAGGCCGACTACGAAACCGCAGCCGAATTCCTGGATCTCCGCAATCTTAGAGGCGAAGCGACCGAGTTGACGGGTGCACAACTTGCGCGACGCTTTGACGTCATCATCAAGCGCGCAGCCTGGGACGATATCGACGAGCTGGTCGATGATCCGGCCGGTCGCAGTAACGATAACCTACCGGATTACCGGGATTCGATCGGTATCGTTCTGGATGGTGACAAGGAGCTCCGGCTGCTCATGCAGAAGGTGCCCCGGGGTGACGGAGTGTCCATCTGGAAGATATCCAATGCCACGGTGTCGCTGATACCCAGGCTCTATGCCACCTACGGCTATCCCGAGCACATCGAAGACTTGCGTCGTAACCTGCCGAACGTGATATTCCTGGGTTACGAGTTGTTCAAGTGGGTCACGGTGATCGCGGTTGGCATAGGTGTATACGCGGCAGTCTTCCTGATAGCACTCGCGATGCGGTGGATGCTGGGTGATCCGGATACACCCGCACACGGGCGTATATTCAGATTCCTGGTACTGCCCTTCGGAATTTGGCTCGTTATCATCTCGATTAATGCCGTTGCCACCGCGCTTGGCAGGGGCGTGACCGCCGATACGGTTCGGCAATTGTCACCCGTTCCAATTCTGGTGACTCTCTGGATGATGTTTGGCGGCATGAATCTAATGCGGGATCTCTATGCGAACCGCCTGGAGCACCAGGACCGTGCGGGCGCGGCGGTTTTGCTTCGTCCCGCCATCAACGCTATGAAACTGTTGATCGCCGTAGGCGCCGTACTGATCTATCTGGACCAGCTCGGCATCAATATTACGACGGTGCTGGCGGGACTCGGTGTCGGCGGCATCGCCGTCGCCCTGGCATTGCAGAAACCGATGGAGGATGTGTTCGGCGCTATTACTCTGTATACGCAGCAGCCCATCCGGGTAGGAGATTTCTGTCGTGTCGGCACCGAAACGGGCACCATCGAGGAAATCGGTCTGCGGACGACGCGCCTCCGTACGCTTGCAAATACGCTTATCGCGATTCCCAACGCCCGGCTGGCAAACGAGCCAATTGACAATATCTCCGCGCGAAGTAAGATTTTGTACCGGCCGATCCTGAGGCTGCGATACGACGCGACATCAGAGCAACTGCAGCACATATTGGACGGCATCCGGGAGTTGTTTGGTTCTCACGACCGAATCCATCAGGAAAACCATCGGGTGCGTTTCAAAGAGATCGCCGACGATGCGCTTTTGGTTGAGGTCTACGCCTACCTGGACACGACGGACTGGTCCGAATATCTGGAACTGGCAGAGGCACTGAACATGCGGATCCTGGAAATCGTAGCGCAGGCAGGCACAACTTTATCCCTGCCGGCCAGGACACTACATATCGAACAATCGGACGGCCCAACCGCGAGTCTTTCGCCAGATCGCAAATGATAATCAGCTTGTGGGGTGCACCAAGTACTGAAGTTCGAGCTAGAGCTGGCTCTTGATTGGCATCATGCGTAGAAAGCCGGCATTGAAGCGATGCCAGAATCCAGTCTGCGGCTCTTTGGTCAGTATAACTTCCTGACCGTCTTCATATCCTCTCCAGCGCAATTGGTTTTTGTCGTTCAGGAAAACCTCGAAACCGGCGGTTGGTATCGCGACAGTGACCCGCTCGACCAGTTCCGTGGCGATCTTCGGCGAATGGATAATGACCCCCAGTTCCGTATCGATATTGATCGAGCGCTGATTCCAGTTGAAGGATCCAATGAAAACCTTCTTCCGATCGACGACAAACGCTTTTGCATGCAAGGTCACTTTTGAATCCTGCACGCCCTTCGATTCGTCACCCGGTATGCTTCTGCTTGCGCGCACTTCGTAAAGCCTCACACCCATTTCAAGCAGCGGCTTGCGCACCGGGGAATAACCACTGTGACTGACCGTATGGTTATTCGATGCGAGTGAGTTGGTTATCACCGTGATCTCAACGTTTCGATCGCGCAGTCCACGAAAACCAGCGATGTTATCCTTGCGTAGAACGAAGTACGGCGTTACCACAAACAATTCCTGTTGAACATCACCGATGGACTCGCGCATCTGCACCACGATTGACCCGGCTTCGCCCGTATCAGCCTTCGCCTTGTCGGGCGAGTCGTACACAAGATCATAATCCGCCCAGATAAAAGCACTGGCATCGGTTTGCACGTAGTTAAGTACCGAACTTCTGACCGCGTCGGCATATTCGCTTGCCGCTACTTCTTTCAAAGATTCGGCAACCCTGTCCTCCAGCGACGCCAGCGCCTCTGCAGCATTCTCTGGCACTCCTGCCAGTGCCGATATTGGTAATGATGCCGGATGGTTCCAATAGGAATCAAACATCGCGGAAACCTTCGGTACGATCGAGCCGATTGTCAGAACGTCGAGGTCCCCGAATTTTTCGCCAGGATTCGCATCAAAATATTCGTTGGCAATATTTCGGCCGCCGATCAGCGTCATCTGATTATCGACCGTAAAAGACTTGTTGTGCATACGGCGAGTGAGGCGGCCCATACTGAATGCATCCATTGCTCGCGTTTTTCGATGCGCAAACGGATTGAAGATGCGGACCTCAATATTCTCATGCGAATCCAATGCTGCGAAGCCGGTGTCGTAACCTTTGGCGTTCATGTCGTCGACCAGGAAGCGCACACGTACGCCGCGATTCGCCGCCCGCAGCAGCGCGTTGACGAACGCTCTGCCCACGAGGTCATTGTGGATCAGGAAATACTGAGCATCGATGCTACGCTCCGCTCGTTCTGCCATTAACAGGCGCATGGCCAGGGAGTCGACGCCGTCGTAGACCGGGAAGAAGCCGGACTGTTCCGGCGGATGCTGTGCGACATATTCGGCAATACCACGGCCCAGATAGGTATCGCCAGTATCTGTTAACGCAAATGTTTCTGACTTCGGATAATCGAAGTCGATGGTCGCGCAAGCAGCGACGAATGCAAAAGTAATCAGTAAAACTAGATGCCTTAAGGGCTTGAGCATGTGCTTGATAATCCTGAGTGTGAAAAATCGAAGTCTAGATAACATATAGGAATTTGTCGAACAACTGTCGACACTACCAATTACTCTGGCTGCTCCTGAACCTCGACGGTCCAATCGGGAAATCTGTCTGCCAGTTGCTCGATCGCCCTTTCTGTCGACTGTTGGCAGGGATTTCCCGAACGTGAAAGTCGGTCCCAAATGCCTCGTGCCAGCACGGTCAGCCCTCCCGTAGCGATCGCGGCACCTCCCGAAATCAATATGCCTTTTTCGTCGACGGCGAGGCGCGGCGCTGCGAGCGTACCAATGACCTGTGCATAGGGATTGACGAGTTCGCCAGCGCTGATACTCAGCGCCCGTCGCGGAGTCGTCCGGGCTGCCAGACGCAGGTCCTCAGTCTTCAAATTGATTGAGGGATTCAGCGCAATGTGGATCTTGCTTGTACTGATAAAGCCATTGGGTGCAGCTGTCAGCAAACCGTCGTCGAATTTAAGTGGTATCACGACGCACTCGAAATCGATATATGGATCGGTCTTTCGAAACGGATTGATCGTGCCGACTATCTCTTGCAACAGGTCGCCGTAGAGCCGGTTAAGCAAGGGATTGTTGGTGATCCGTCCGCCCCGCGTGTCGACAAATATCATGCCGTTGATGTTGCCAAGCATGGTCCGTAGGTCCGCACCCGTCGAGTCGAGCTTGATGTTGATATCGCCCGTCATCGCCAGGTCCATGTTCGTCTGCGCCATGCCGAGTGCGAAATCGCGGGCGACCAGTTCGACCATTGCAGATCCCGATTCCCCGACCGGCTCGAGTTTCGCCTTGGCAAGCAGCGCACCGGACCGGGCCTTGAATCCTGCCTTTGGAATCTCCAGGATTCCGTCACGCAGATACGCGTCGAACTCGATATCCTTCATGAAAAGCGTGTCACGCTGGAGCTCCCCGATATCGATATCAATAGATGCACTAATTGCCTTCATATAACCAAACGGCACAGAAATATCCGGGATGAGTCGACCGTCGTCGAACGTCGGTTCGGGGTCGTATTCGAATTCGACCTCTTCAAGTAGCGGCGCAAAAACAACCGAATCCGAGAACACGTCAATCTCAAAATCGGGTACGTCGCCGTTCCGCAGCTGCATGAAGCCGCTGATATCACTGTCGCCCAGTTTTGCGGCTAGCTGATCTACCGTAAGGACGCCGTCGCTTTGGTCGACATGGGCGGAAAGCGAAAATCGCTGATGGTTAAAGCCGCGACCATCGAACGTGCCGAGACTTGCCAGGTCGGGCACGATCAGATTGATTTGAAATTCCGTGATCGCTTGCGCGTCTGTGACGGCCAGGTCGCCTACCGCCAGAATGCTTGTTTCCCCGATGTAGGTATCGAACTTGTTGAAATTCCAGTGATCCCCCCGCAGATTGCCCCGCACGTCAAGCGAAAACGGTTGCTCGTAAGCCTCAAAACTTTCGAACCCTTGTAGCACGCTGCGCACGTCCTTGCCGCTGCCCCGCACATCGAAGTCCATCCACTTTCTCGATACTGGCAGACCGAGGTCAAGGTCAGCTTTCAGGTCGCCAAATGTACGGTCGAGTTCGAAATTGCGGAGCTGCAACATATCGGGCTGTAAGCGAATACTGCCGGAAAGCTCGTAGGGCCCGCGCCGGACTTCGAGATCGCCGATTTCGTCAATCATCTCCTGCAGAGCTGGTCCTGCAAATTCGAAATCGAACCGCGTACCGTCTAATCCGCGACGCGTGGTCAGCAAGCCGTCGATATCGACGGATGAACTACCGACGCTACCCGTTACCTCGCGAAAACGGAAACCATCATTTCGCGCCTGCATGCGGCCGCGAAGATCATAGGCCTGCTGGGGAACACCCGTCGCATCGATGAATGCGCCAATCAGCTCTGCCAGGTCCGGTCCGTCGAGCGTAAATGCCAAATCACTGCCAATTATGCCGCGCTCTAATGCCAGGTATCCGTCGAGGGTTGCGGAGACCTGGCCTGCGGTCGCAGTTACAGCACCGATCGAGCGTATGCCGCCCTCGACGTATTCGGCCTCGCCAGTGAACTCAATCGGGTAATCAGGCATGTCGTCGATGCCATATGCGCCGGCGAGTTCCTCGAGGCTGTCAATCTTTACCTGGAGATCGAACTGGCTCGAGAAAAAATCGGGAGGCTCACCGAGCTTGCCATTACCGCGAATCTCGCCGAGGGACGTCTCCAGATCGAGCCGCAATAATTCGACGCCCTCGTCATTGACGTCGATCGTGAAGCCCAACGAAAAGGCACCTTCTGCTGCGCCCGGCAGGCCCGTCACGTATCGAAAGCGGGCGATATCGGGTCCTTCGATGAGCAGGCCGATGACGGCGTCATCTATGCTCGGAAATTTCGGCATCCGTGCCCTGACGTCAATCTGCGCCTCGCCAAATTGCACATTCGCTTCGTGGACGACGAAGGTATCACCCTGCGTCTCAGCATCGACGCGCACCGTAAATGGTGCCTCGCGTACCCGGTGAATGCCGAATAATCGCAAGATGCGTGTAATGTCGGGACCAGAAGCCAGCATATCGAAGTCGATGTTTTTTGGGTGCTGCAAATCGGACACCGAGCCCCGCGACTGGATCTCGATTTGACCGAAATTGCCTCCGACCTGCAGCACAAGCTGGTCGTCTGCTTCTTTTTGTAGCGACCCGGATAGATTGATATCCCCGCTGCCATCATCGCCAAGACCGAGTAACCTTGTTAGGTCATCGATATCCGGCCCTTTCATTGTAAAACTCATTTCCGGTTGTAACGGATTGGCCAGGTCATCAATGTGGCCGCTCCCGGACAATTCGAAGGAATCGAGAACGGCGTCAAGGTCGAACTGAATATCCTTGCCAGCAAGCAATGCGTCCCATGTACCCAGTTCGCCGTTGAACCTGACGGTACTGCCGTCGAGTAATGCATCGAAGTCGACCGCCAGCAGGCCGTCGTCCCGGTGCTGCTGTCGAAACGAATTGAGCTGTAGATTCAGGGGCCGCGTTCGCTCGGCACTGTCGAGTTCCAGCCGCGCCTGGTCGACAAAGATTTGCTCGACGAGGAAATCGATGCCAGGCCCAGACTCCTCCGGCGGCGGTCGTTCCTCGATCGGCTGCACCCAGTTCGGGTCGCCAAACTCCGGGTTGACGAGAGAAATCGACGCATCGTCCACGTCGATCAGTTCGATCAGGATCGGCCCTTTAAACAGCGACCAAAGATCGAGCCGCACCTCGATCCGGCCGACCGTGATCATATCTGCCTCATCGGCCCAATCCGCGTTCTGGAAATGTACGTCCTCGGCGATGACCGTGCTGTGACGAGCGAGATCAACCTGAAAGTTACCG
>Ga0255040_10000449_pt1 | contig 10722 bp, 9 predicted proteins | sample BC1_12_2_MG_FD_181711 | JGI IMG/M metagenome (GOLD analysis project Ga0255040, IMG submission 181711) | Seawater microbial communities from Strait of Georgia, British Columbia, Canada - BC1_12_2 | ecosystem: Environmental > Aquatic > Marine > Strait | place: Canada: British Columbia | collected... | reverse complement strand
GTACACGGTCGAGGTGATGGCCAAGGGTCTGATCGAGTTCCTCGTGGCGCACGCGCCGTCGCTCGACCTGAACTCGGGCAGGCGCTGGCTCGAGCAGATCGAGCAGACGAAACAGGGCGCGCTCGATTCGCTAAGCGCACGCGCCGCGCCGCTCCCGCCGCGTCCGCCGACCTTCTGCGTCGGCTGTCCGGAGCGGCCAGTGTTCTCGGCGATCTCGCTCGCTTCGCGCGACGTCGGCAAGCCACACATTGCCGCCGACATCGGCTGCCACGCCTTCGCGACCTTCGAGCCCTTCTCGATGGGCAATTCGATCCTCGGCTACGGAATGAGCCTCGCCTCGAGCGCGGGCGTGGGGCCGATGCAGACGCGCCGGCCGCTGGCGATCATGGGCGACGGTGGCTTCTGGCACAACGGCCTGCTCTCGGGCGCGGCGTCGAACCTGCTAAACAAGGGTGACGGCGTTCTGGTGATCATGAAGAACGGCTACACCTCGGCCACCGGCACGCAGGACGTCGTCTCCTCGCCGGGGCTGGAAGCGAAAACCTACGCCGAAGCCGAAAGCGCGGTACAGGACGACCGCACGATCGAGAACACGCTGCGCGGGCTCGGCGTCAAGTGGCTGCGCACTGTCGACAACTACCGCGTCGGCCGTGTTGCGCAGGTGCTGAAGGAGGCGATGACGACGAAATTCAGCGGTCTCAAGGTGATCGTCGCCGAGGGCGAATGCCAGCTCGAGCGCCAGCGCCGCATCCGTCCGGTAAACGCGAAATCGCTCGCCACCGGCGCGCGCCTGGTACGCGTCAAGTACGGCGTCGACGAAGATACCTGCACGGGCGACCATTCCTGCATCCGGCTCTCGGGCTGCCCCACGCTCACCGTCAAGGACAACCCGGACCCCTTGCGCCGCGACCCGGTCGCCACCGTCATCGACGGTTGCGTGGGCTGCGGCCTGTGCGGCGAGAACGCCCACGCCGCCGTGCTCTGCCCCTCCTTTTACCGTGCCGAGGTCGTGCAAAACCCCGGCACCTGGGACCGGTTCATTACCGGCGTTCGCAGCACCGTCAGAGGTTGGCTGTCATGAGTCTTCCGGAACGCACCCTCACCATCCTCATCGCCGCACTCGGCGGCGAAGGCGGCGGGGTCATGGCCGACTGGTTGATCGACGCCGCAAGCGCGTGCGACTTTCCGGCGCAAAGTACGTCGATTCCCGGCGTCGCCCAGCGTACCGGCGCGACCACCTATTACCTCGAGATTTATCCAGCCAAGCGCGCGGCGCTCGACGGGCGCGAGCCGGTGATGGCGCTCACGCCCTCACCGGGCAACGTCGACGTCATGGTGTCCTCCGAATTCGTCGAGGCCGGCCGCGCGATGCAAAACGGCTTCGTCAGCCCCGAGCGCACGACGCTCGTCGCATCGACCCACCGCATCTACGCGACCATGGAAAAGATGCAGATGGGCGACGGCCGCTTCGACCCGACACGGGTGCACGAGGCCGCGCAGACCTTGTCGAAGCGGGCGGTACTTTTCGACATGCGCGCGCTGGCGCAGGAAAACGGCACCGTGATCAACGCCGTGCTGTTCGGCGCGATGATCGGCTCGGGCGCGCTGCCGCTACCGCGCGACGTCTGCGAGACCGCGATCCGCCGCGGCGGGCGCGGCGCCGAAGCCAGTTTGCGTGGCTTCGGTGCCGGATTCGAAATCGCCGCGGGCACGCGCGCGGTGCCGGCGCCGCCGGCACCGGCGAAGCAGGCGACGGAAACGCAGGAGATCATCGATCTCGGCCTCGCTCGGCTGCGCGACTATCAGGGTGAGGCCTACGCGCAGCGCTATCTCGAGCGGGTGAAATCGCTTGGTGACGTGGAACCAAAATTGGTGGCGGAAGTCGCACGCCAGCTTGCGCTGTGGATGAGCTACGAGGACATCGTTCGCGTTGCCGATCTGAAATCGCGCGCGAGCCGCTTCGAGCGCGTGCGGCGCGAGGTGGGTGCCAAAGACGATGAACCCGTGGTCGTCATCGACTATCTCAAGCCCGGCATCGAGGAGGTCGCCTCGCTCCTGCCGACGACGCTCGGCCGGCGCCTCATCGCCTGGGCCGAGGCCAAGGGCAAGCTCGACGCCTACAACGTCGGCCTGCACATCAAGACCTCGGGCATTTTCGGCTTCCTGCTCGTGCGCTCGCTCGCCTGGCTAAAACCCTGGCGCCCGCGCAGCATGCGCTACGCCGACGAGCAGGCGCTGATCGAGCGCTGGCTCGGCTGCGTACGCGCGGCCGCTACGCGCGATTCCAGCCTCGCCTTCGAGATCGCCGCCTGCGCGACGCTGCTCAAGGGGTACGGCGAAACCCACCGGCGCGGAAGAGCCAATTTCCTCGCCATCCTGGACGCGCTGGTCGACAACCCGCCGACCGCCGACATCGGCGAGCAAATTGCGGCAATCGGCCGCGCGCGCGCGGCGGCGCTTGCCGACCCCGAGGCCAAGGCGCTCTCGCAGGAGCTCGGCAAGCCGGTCGTCTGGTTGAAGCCCGCGGCCTGAGGGGCGCGGCGCGATTGACGCGCGACGCCCGGCGCGTTCGTTCGATCCCACCATGAGCGCGCGAGGCGAAGCAGGTTCCGCGGCCAGCTGGCGCGCTCGGATCACCGATCCGATGCTCGCCGCCGTCTGCGCGCTCGGCATCACGCAGATCACCGCCTGGGGCACGAGCTATTACTGCCTCGGCGTGCTCGCCGGTCCGATCGCCGAAGACACCGGCTGGAGCCGCAGCCTGATCTACTTCGGCTTCACCGTGGCGCTGCTCGCGATGGGGCTCGTTTCGACCTGGGTCGGCCGCGCGATCGATCGCCATGGCGCACAGGCTGTGATGTCACTCGGCACCGTGCTGGTGTCCGCCGGCCTGTACTTGCTCTCCACGGTGCAATCCGAGCAGGCCTATCTCGCAGCGTGGGTGTTCCTCGGCCTGGGCATGCGCCTGTGCCTCTACGACGCCGCCATGGCGGCGTTGGTGCAGATCACGCCTTCGCGCGGGCGCGTTGCGATTTCCTACCTGACGTTGTTCGGCGCCTTCGCCTCGTCGGTTTTCTGGGTCATCGGCCACTACCTGAACGAGGCGGTGGGTTGGCGCGAGACGCTGCAAATCTTCGCGCTGATCAACCTCGTCATCTGCCTGCCGCTCAACTGGTTCGGCCTTGCGCGGCGCGAGCGCGCGAAGACCGAAGCGGCGACCGCGACCGCCACGCACGCGGCGCGCGACGGTCCGCCGCTCGAAGGGCGCGTGCGGACGATCGCGATCGCACTCTTCGCGCTCATCATGTCTCTGAACGGTTTCGTGTTCGGCGTGGTCACCGTGCAACTCGTGCCCCTGCTCCAGGCTGCGGGCCTCGCCACCGCGGTCGCGGTCTGGGTCGCGTCGATGAAAGGCTTCGCACAATTCGGCGGGCGCCTGGTCGAGATCGTGTTCGGCAGGAACCTGCGCGCGATCACCGTGGCGCGCATCGCGATCGCTGTGCTGCCCGTCTCCTTCGTGATGCTGCTCCTTGCGCACGGCAACTTTGCGGCGATTCTGCTTTTCACGCTTCTCATGGGCGCGTCGCAGGGCGTCATCACCATCGTGCGCGGCGCGGTGCCGCTTGCGCTGTTCGGCGTCGTTGGCTACGGCGCCGTGCTGGGCCTCCTTGCCACGCCCATCCTCATCGTCAATGCCGCCGCGCCAACGCTGTTCGCGCTGATCGTCGATCACGCCGGCTGGCAGGTGGCCGAGATTGCGCTTCTCACCTGCGCCGCGGCCTCCTGGATCGCGATGGAATTGATGTCGCGGTGGTACGAGCGCAGGCGCGCGAAGGGCTGACCAAATCGACGCAGAGCCCACTGGATTCTGCGTCTCAGCGGCGACGTCGCGCTCGGTCGCCAGGTAATTGAGAAAGGCCATCACCCCCGGCGCGCCGAGATCTCTCGGGTGCCGCCGATCAGAGAAAACGATGAATCGGCGGATCCAGCCTACGTAGCTGTCCTCGGTCCTGCGGCTGTAGTGATCCCGACGGATGGTGTCGCGGGCTTGGTCGAGCAGACGGGGACGCTGCAGGACGTCGGGCATTGCTTCCTCCCAGAGGAAGACTTGCGTTTCGGCCTTCGGGCGTCTAACGTCTTGACGGCAAAAGAGGGTGACACGCCGTGTTACATCTTGGTCGGTTTGCGAACTAACCAGAAGTGTCAACTAATTTGTCAACCAATTCACGTTCAGCGAACGCATAGGACTCGCGATTAGACCGATAGAGGAGGAGGAGACGAATGAGTGCAGCGGATATCGTACAGCGAGGGTGGGACGCCGTCGGCGCCGGAGATTTCGATACGTTGGTGGCGGACTACGTGGACGACATGACCTTCATCATGCCGGGGCAGAGCGACGTGCTCAAGGGGCGACAGGCGTTCCGTGAGGCGCTGGACGGGCTTGGCGAGATTCTTCCGCCCGGGTTCGCAATCACGGGGCTGCGTCAGATCGAAGGGGGAGGCGAAGTGGTCTCGATAGTTGAGTGGAAGTCCGAGAAGATCGCAGCCTCCCAGCTGTCCGTCCTGTTTAAGTTCAAAGGCGACAAGATCTACGAGGAGCGGTGGTTCGTCGACACCGAGCAATGGAAGAGTGCATTCTGAGCGTTGTTTTCTTTCGCGTCACGGCTCGAGCTTCGCCTTGGAGATACGGAAGCGATACGAAGCCGCGCCGAACTAGCGCTTGCAGCGGACGCGGGCCAGCGAGCTTCATCGTGAAAGCATCAATCATGACGTTGGCCCGCACCGCTGAAGCGCAATGGTAGGCATCGAGAACATCGAGGCCACCAATGTTTGAGTTGAAAACCGCCGTCCTGTTCATCGCCACCGCCGTCGCCGAGATCGTCGGTTGCTACCTACCGTACCTCTGGCTCAAGAGAGACGGGCCGATCTGGTTGCTCGCGCCGGCCGCGGCAAGTCTCGCGCTCTTCGTCTGGTTGCTGACCCTGCACCCAACCGCCGCCGGGCGGGTCTACGCCGCGTACGGCGGTGTCTACGTCTCGGTTGCCATTGGCTGGCTGTGGGTGATCGACGCGGTCCGTCCGACCGCCTGGGATTGGTTAGGCGTCGCCTTCGCGCTCGTGGGCATGGCGATCATCATGTTTGCGCCCCGCCACGCTTGACCCCGGGCCTCGCGGGCGCGCGGCGCCTCGGTCCTGCGACGAGATTGGCGGGTGCGACAGCCCATCGACCGTCTAGATCAGGCATTCGATGAGCTCGCCGACGTCGCTGATGCCCTCGAGATCGTCGACGAGCGCGGTCAGGCATTCGGCCTTGGCGCGCGGCATCGGCCGCGCAGCCGAGGCGAAATTGCGGTGCAGCTTCTCCAGCTCGGCCTCGCGACTCATCGGGCGGCGCGGATTGCCATAAACCGCGTCGAGCCGGGTCTCGACGCGCCGGCCGTCCTTCAGCGCGATCTCGACCGCCACCGGCGTGAGCGCATTCGGATCGGGATTCGCATCAACTTCGATCGCGATGCGCCGCGCAAGCTCGAGCGTGTCGGCCTGCGCCAGCGCGGGCGCGCGAAAGTCCTCGAGCGTCACGTCGCCGCGTTGCAGCGCACAGGCCGCGACATAAGACACACATAGCCGCGCGGTGTTCGGACTCATCGCCACCGTCACCGGCCGTCCGACGAGATGATGTACGAGCGGCGGCACGCGCGCGCACACGCGCGCGACATCCTGCGCGACGAAGCCCTGCTCGCGCATGAGCGTAAGGCAGCCGTCGACCACGCCGTGCGTCGCGCGGCCCGATGGAAACGGTTTGTGCGCGAGCTCTTCGACGCGCCAGACCTTGCCCAGCTGCGAGAGCACCGCCGAAAGATCGTGTGCGCCCTCGAACAGCGCGTAGTAGCCGAACGGTCCTTCGAGCACCGCGTGCGGCGCGACGAGCCCGCGCGCCGCCATGTCGCAGGCGATGACGGCGTTTCTCGCGTTGAAGCCGATCTGCATGCCCAGTACGGGCGAACCCTCGGCATGCGCCTGCATCGTGCCGCTCAACTGGGCGTGCACGGCACCGAATGCGTTCAGCAGGGTCTCCGCATCGAACCCCGCGATGCGCCCGATCGCCGCGACGCCACCGAGCGCGCCAGCCGTCGCGGGACGAAAGAAGCGCAAACCCTCGCGGCAGGCGACGCCGAGGTGGCAGGCGACATCAACCCCAAGGGTGAGCGCATCGACGAGCGTCGCGCCACTCACGCCGCCCTCGCGCTCGGCCCAGGCGAGCGCGACCGCCGCGGGCAGCGTCATCGCATGCACCACGGCCCCCTCGTGGACGCAGTCGAATTCCGAATTGTGGATCTGGGTACCGTTCACCATCGCGGCGCCGGCGGCCGACAGACGCTCGCCGTGCACCCAGACGCGCGCCTGATCCCCTGCCAGCGAAAGCGCCTGCGACTCGATCAGCTCGCCTACCCAGGGCCCGGCGCTGCCAGCGACCCCGACGCCGAGCGTATCGAGAAGAAAGCGGCGCGCGGCCGCGCGCGCCGGCGCCGGAATCGCCTCACGCCGCGTATCGACCACGTGCCGCACGAATCGGTCGATGGCGTCCACGCGCGCAGCGTAGCAGCCCCGGTCGGGGTCGCCGGACACCCCGCATTCGTGCCCGGAACGCGGCGACCGGTGCGATCGCCCTTTGCGCCGCCGCCCCGAAACGGCGAAAATCCTTCCCAATCACGTACTTCGGCAAAGGCGAGAATCAGATGGCGAGCGTGCTGCAGCCGACCACGCAGGGCCGCGCCGAGTTCTACCGGCGCATGGACAAGGACCATCTCACGCCCCTGTGGGAGGTGCTTCATAACCTCGTGCCGCCCGTGCCGAGCTCACCGGCAGTGCCGGCGTACTGGAACTACAACGCGATCCGCCCCTACATCGAGGAGTCCGGACGGATCATCACCGCGAAAGAAGCGGTCCGCCGCGTGTTGATCCTCGAGAACCCGGGCATGCGCGGCGCATCGTCGATCACGCGCAGCCTGTATTGCGGACTGCAGTTGATCCTGCCGGGCGAGGTCGCGCCGAGCCATCGCCATACCCAGTCTGCGCTGCGCTTCATCGTCGAGGGCTCGGGCGCCTACACCGCGGTGGACGGCGAGCGCGTCACAATGCGCCCGGGCGATTTCATCATCACCCCGCCGTGGACCTGGCACGACCACGGCAATCCGGGCAACGAGCCCGTGGTGTGGATGGACGGACTGGACGTTCCGATGGTGTCGTTTTTCACTGCGCAGTTCGCCGAGAACTATCCAGAGGACGTGCAACCGGTGATGCGCAGCGAAGGCGACGCACAGGCGCGCTATGGCGCGAACATGGCGCCGCTCGGTCCGCTGCCGAGCGCGAAAACCTCGCCGGTGTTCAGCTATCCCTATGCGCGCAGCCGCGAGGTGCTCGAGACCCTCGCGCGCAGCGGCGATCCCGATCCCTGCGACGGCTGGAAGATGCAGTTCATCAATCCACTCTCCGGCGGCTTCGCGATGCCGACGATCGGCAGCTTCATCCAGCTCGTGCCGAAGGGATTGCGTACCCGCCCCTACCGCTCGACCGACGGCACCGTGTACTCGGTCGTCGAGGGCAGCGGTACCGCGATCATTGGCGAGTCGACCTTCGCCTTCGAGCCGCGCGACACCTTCGTCGTGCCGTCCTGGTGCCCGATCGAAATCGAGGCGCAAGACGCCTGCGTGCTGTTTTCCTATTCCGACCGGCCGGCGCAGGTCGCACTTGGCCTGTGGCGCGAACAACGTAGTTAGAAGAAGACCACAATGAGCGACGCTGCCTTCTATTCCCGCGAATACAACAACCGCGAGCTCGTTCCAGATCATGCGCAGCATTTCGCGCGTTGGGACGAGCGCTCCGCGCGCGCGCGGAACACGATGATTTGCTACCTCGATCGGCGCTACGGCGATGCGCCGGGCGAAACGGTCGACATCTTTCCGGCGCGCAAGGGTGACGGCAGCTGCATGATGTTCATTCATGGCGGCTACTGGCGATCGCTCGACAAGCGCGATTTCTCCTTCCTTGCGCCCGCCTGGGTCGATCGCGGCGTATCGCTCGCGATCGTCAACTACGACCTCTGCCCGCAGGTCACGATCGAGGAGATCGTGCGCCAGATGCTGCGCGCAAGCCGCTGGCTCTGGCTGCACTGCGAGGACTACGGCATGGACCAGGACCGCCTCTTCGTCTCGGGCCACTCGGCCGGCGGACACCTGACGGCGATGCTGATGGCTGCGCTATGGCCGGTGTTCGACGCGCGCCTGCCGAAGGACCTGTTCAAGGGTGGCCTGCCGATTAGCGGCGTGTACGACCTGCGCCCGCTGGAATACTGCGACTTTCTGCAACCGGATCTGCGCCTGGATGAGGAACGCGCGCTTGGGCTTTCGCCGGCCTACCTGCCGCCTGCGACACGCGCGCCGGTGGCGACCTGCGTCGGCGGGCGCGAGAGCTCCGAATTCAAGCGCCAGAACGCGCTTCTCGCCAAGCGCTGGCGCAGCATCGTCAACTTCGACATTCCGATGCCGCAGGCGAACCATTTTTCGATCATGGACGCGCTCGCCGATCAGTCGAGCCCGCTGTTCGCAGGCGCGCGGCGCCTGATGAAGCTCGACCGCTGAGGCCGCAATGGACGCGTACCTGAGGCCGGGGCGCTTCGTCGACAGCGACCATCCCGCGGTAGTCGCCTTCGCGGCAGAACACGCGCAGGGCTCGAGCTCGCTCGAACGCGCGGTCGCCCTCTACTACGCGGTGCGCGACGGCGTGCGCTACAACCCGTTCCAGAACTTCCTGCGCGACGAGGCCTACCAGGGTTCGGCCTGCCTCGCGCAGGGCGAAGGCTGGTGCGTGCCGAAGGCGGCGCTGCTCGCCGCCTGCGCGCGCGCCGTCGATATCCCGGCGCGTGTCGGCTATGCCGACGTCAAGAATCACCTCACCTCCCCCGCGCTGACCGAGCGCATGGGCACGGACCTGTTCATCTTTCACGGCTACGCCGACCTCTGGCTCGAGGACAAGTGGGTCAAGGCGACCCCGGCCTTCAACCTGAGCCTGTGCACCAAATTCCGCGTCAAACCACTTGAATTCGACGGACGCGAGGATTCGATCTTCCATCCGTTCGACGCCGACGAGCGCCGGCACATGGAGTACGTGCAGATGCGCGGCACCTATGCGGACGTGCCGGCGGACGAAATTCGCCAGGCCTTCGCCGCGCTTTACCCGCAGTTCTACAACCTCGGCCCGGACGCGGCGAAGGAAACATTCGGCTGAGCGCCGGGCGGCCGATGCGGGCGCTGCTCGAAGCGAGCTTTCACGCCGCGGTGGCGGCGGCCGACCCAGCGCGCATCCTCGCGCCCGCGCTGCCCGCCCCACCAACGGGCGATACCTTTGTTGCGGCGGTCGGTAAGGCGGCGGCATCGATGGCCGCCGCACTCGAGGCCGCATGGCCGGAGGGCGCCGCGCTCGACGGCATCGCGCTTACGCGCTACCGGCACGCCGTGCCAACGCGACGCATCCGCGTGATCGAGGCCGGGCACCCGGTTCCAGACGCGGCCGGCGAGGCCGGCGCGCGCGCGATCCTAGAGCGTGCCGCTACACTCGGTGCGGACGATCTTCTGATCGCCCTCATTTCCGGCGGTGGCTCAAGCCTGCTGTCGCTGCCCGCAAAAGACGTGTCGATGGCAGACCTGAAGGCGGTTACCGCCCAGCTCCTGCGCAGCGGGGCGCCGATCCAGGACATCAACACCGTGCGCAAGCACCTGTCGACGATCCAGGGCGGGCGGCTTGCCGCGACCTGCCGCGCCCCGGTTCGTGCGCTGATCATCTCCGACGTGACCGGCGACGCGCCCACGCATATCGCCTCGGGCCCCTGCGCACCCGACCCGACGACCTACGCCGACGCGCTCGCGGTGCTGGCGAAGCACGGCGTGACGCCGCCGGTCGCGATTGGCGAGATCCTCGTGCGCGGCGCCGCCGGCGGCGTGCCCGAAACGCCCAAGCCGGGTGATCCGGCGCTCGCGCACGCCGAAAATCGCGTCATCGCAACCGCGCACCGCTCGCTCGAAGCCGCCGCGGAAACCTTTCGTGCGGCCGGCGTCACGCCGGCGATCCTCGGCGATACCGTGACCGGCGAGGCGGCCGAAGTCGCCAAAGTGATGGCGGCACTGGTGCGCGAAATTCTGGCCTACCGTGCGCCATTCGCACCGCCCGTCGCCCTCCTGTCGGGCGGTGAGTGCACCGTGACGATCGGCACGGACGGTGGCCGGGGCGGGCGCTGTGCCGAGTTCCTGCTCGCGCTTGCGATCGAACTCGACGGCGTGGCGGGCGTGCGCGCGCTGGCCGCCGACACCGACGGCATCGACGGCTCGGAGGACAACGCGGGCGCCATCTTCGGTCCCGAAACCTTTGCGCGTGCCGCGGCGCTCGGCCTCGACGCACGACGGCACCTCGCGGCGCATGACAGCTATGGGTTCTTTTCCGCGCTCGGCGATCTGGTCGTCACCGGCCCCACCTACACCAACGTAAACGACTACCGCGCGATCCTCGTCGGCTAGAACAGCTCGCCCTGCCTGGTGCGATCGGCGTAGTGGAGGACGGTACCCGCGCGCCGTACCGCGGGGTGCATCGCATGCTCTCGCCGTCCTCCGCCATCGAGCAGGTGAATGACCCGATGGCTCTGCGCGACGAGCCAATCGGCGATCAGCGAGCG
>Ga0255040_10000447_pt1 | contig 10733 bp, 11 predicted proteins | sample BC1_12_2_MG_FD_181711 | JGI IMG/M metagenome (GOLD analysis project Ga0255040, IMG submission 181711) | Seawater microbial communities from Strait of Georgia, British Columbia, Canada - BC1_12_2 | ecosystem: Environmental > Aquatic > Marine > Strait | place: Canada: British Columbia | collected... | reverse complement strand
GGTGCTCGGCGCGGGTGTTGCGGGCGCGCTCGTGGCGGGGCTCGTACTGGTGCTCGCCTATCCGAACCTGCCGTCGCTCGAGACCCTTACGGACTACCAGCCCAAGATCCCTCTGCGGGTCTACTCCGCGGAGGGCGTTCTGATCGGCGAATTCGGCGAGGAGCGCCGCTCGATGATCTCGATCCGGGATGTGCCGAAACCCCTGATCGAAGCCATCATCGCCGCCGAGGACGAGCGTTTCTACGAGCATGCGGGTGTCGACTATGTCGGCGTCGTGCGGGCCGCCTACATCAACCTCGTGGCCGGCGGCCGGCGGCAGGGGGCCAGCACCATCACCATGCAGGTGGCGCGCAACTTCTTTCTGTCCTCTGAGAAAACCCTGACCCGCAAGCTGTTCGAGGCGCTCCTGGCGTTCAAGATCGAGCGCAACCTGACGAAGGACCAGATCCTCGAGCTTTACGTCAATCAGATCTATCTCGGCCAGCGCGCCTACGGGTTCGCTGCGGCGGCGCGCACCTACTACGGCAAGGCGCTCGGGCGTCTCTCCCTGGGCGAAACGACCATGCTCGCCGGCCTGCCGAAAGCGCCCTCGAGCTATAACCCTGTCGCGAATCCGCAACGCGCCAAGCAGCGTCAGCGCTATGTGCTGCGCCGCATGCGGGAACTTGGCTACATCACCCCGGAGCAGTACGCCGAGGCGGCGAAGGCCCCGCTCAGGGTGCACCGGAAACAAGCGCGTGACTATGCCTTCCCGGCGGACCATGTAGCGGAAATGGTGCGTGCGGCGATCTACGCGCAGTACCCCGAGGAGGTGTACACCAAGGGATTCCGGGTCTACACGACGATCCGCCAGGCGGATCAGGAGGCCGCCCACGCCGCCCTGCGCCGCGGCCTGGTCGATTACGACCGGCGTCGGCGCTACCGCGGCCCGGAGGGGCATGTATCGCTCCCGGACGGGGCGGGCGGCGACGCCATCGAAGATGCGCTTGCCGATTACCGTGACAGCGCCGACCTGTTGCCGGCCGTGGTGTTAAGCGCAAACGCGAAGGAAATCGACGCCGTGTTGCGAAACGGCACGCGTGTGCATGTGACCGGGAAGGGGTTGCGGTTCGCGGCCCGCGCCTTCCACGCCAAGGCACCTGCACGTCGGCGTATACGGCGCGGCTCGATCGTGCGCCTGCGTCGCAACGAAAAACGCGTATGGCACATCGGCCAGCTTCCCGAGGCCGAGGCCGCGTTCGTCGCGCTCGATCCGAACGACGGCGCAATTCGCGCGCTCGTCGGCGGGTTCGACTTCAGGCGCAACAAGTTCAACCACGTGACGCAGGCATGGCGTCAACCGGGTTCCTCGTTCAAGCCCTTCATCTATTCCGCCGCGCTCGAAAAAGGCCTCACGCCGGCGACCGTGATCCCGGACGAGCCGATCGTCATCGAGGCTGAGACGACGGGCAGCCAGCGCTGGGAGCCGAATAACTACGACGGCAAATTCGAGGGGCCGATGCGTCTGCGCCGGGCGCTCGCCAAATCGAAGAACATGGTCTCGATCCGGGTGCTCGAGGCAATCGGCCCGCAGTATGCGCAGGACTACGTGCGCCGCTTCGGCTTCGACGCAGAGAAGCACCCGCCGTATCTGACGATGGCGCTCGGTGCCGGCTCGGTGACCCCGCTGCAGTCGGCCCGCGCGTTCGCGGTGTTCGCCAACGGCGGTTACCTCATCCAGCCCTACTTCATCAAGAAGATCGTCGACGATCGCGGCAACACGCTCGGCGAGGCGCGGCCAGCGCGCGCGGGCGACAAGACGCTGCGCGTCATTGGCCCACGCAACGCGTTCATCATGGACAACCTGCTCAAGGACGTGACCCGCTACGGCACCGCAGCGCGCGTCGCGCGCCTAAAGCGTCACGACCTCGCGGGCAAGACCGGCACGACCAACGAGTTCGTCGATGCCTGGTTCGCGGGTTACCACCCAAGCCTGGTCGGTATCGCGTGGGTCGGCTTCGACCAGCCCAAATCGCTTGGCCGCAATCAAACCGGCGGCGCAGTCGCCCTGCCGATCTGGATCGAATACATGGAAAAGATGCTGAAGGGTGTTCCCGAGGTCAAACGCAAGATGCCGCGGGGGATCGTAGTGGTCGACGTCGTGGACGTGGTCAACCCGGATGACCCCGCGACGATGGAAATAAAAATCGTGCCCGAGATGTTCTACCAGGAGTACGTACCGCAGGAAGAACCGATACCGGACGACACCGCACTCGACACGGGCGTCGACCCTCTGCTGACGCCGCCGTCGACTCCGGTCCAGTGAGATCGGGCGCGCTCAGGCCTGATCCGGCCGGGTGAGCGCCACCGTCTCGCCGCTTTGTTCGGACACGAGCCTGGACAAGGCTGCATACAATTCAGTGCCGTCGCGCGTGTCGCGCCACTGCGCGGCGTTCATATCGATCGCCTGGTCGCGACGAAAGTGAAAGCCGCCCGAGCGCGCCGCGACCCAGATCTCGCGTGCCGCGCCGTGCCGGTTGATGATCATCTTCGAGCCGTCGGCAAATTCGATTTCGAGCACGCCGTCGCCCTTCGGTTCGACGTCGGCATCGACGCCGCTGGCTTCGAGCGCCTGCTCGATGCGCGCAAGCTCCGCTTCCGCCCGTGCTTCGAATTCGGATTCGTTCATTGCCGCGATCCGTCCGTGCTAGCATGAATATTTTAGTGATTACGCGATGACGCGCACCGTTCTGATCGTCGCGGCCGCGGTCATGGTCACGCTCTTGGCGTCGGGTTGCGGGCAGCGGGGTCCACTCTACCTGCGCGACAGTCCGCCACCGGGCGTCAAGCCGCCCCTAGCCAAGCCCTACGAACCAGTCCCCTATCCGCCCGATCCGCAGCGCGAGCGGGATCATCGCGAAGACCGATAGGCGAGTCATGGCATTCGCCTATCGCAATGGCGCATTGTGCGCCGAGCGCGTCCCGCTCGAAGAGATCGCCCGTGCACACGGCACGCCGTGCTACGTCTATTCGCGCGCGGCGATCCAGGAGGCCTACGCCGCGTACGCCGAGGCGCTTGCGGGACAGGACGCGCTCATCTGCTATTCGGTGAAGTCGAACGCGAGCCTCGCCGTACTCGCTTTGCTCGCCCGGCTTGGCGCTGGATTCGACATCGTTTCGGGCGGAGAACTCGCGCGCGTTCTGGCCGCCGGCGGTGCGCCGAACAAAACAGTGTTCTCCGGCGTGGGCAAGTCGGAGGCCGAGATCGCGCAGGCGATCGGCGCCGGGATTCTGTGCCTGAACGTCGAGTCCGAGGCCGAACTCGAGCGCGTCTCGGCGGTCGCCGCGCGGCTGGGCCGGCGCGCCCCAATTGCGTTCCGGGTCAACCCGGACGTCGACGGGCGGACACATCCGTATATTTCGACCGGTCTGCGCGAAAACAAGTTCGGCATCGCGCAGGAGGACGTCGAGCAGCTCTGCCGCCGCGCGGGATCACTGCCCGGCATCGAACTGCTGGGCATTGGCTGCCACATCGGATCGCAGCTTACGGAGGCCGCGCCGCTCATCGATGCTGCACGCCGTATCGCCGCGCTCGCTGAGCGCCTCGCGCGCGCCGGCATCCGTCTTTCGCATATTGACCTGGGCGGCGGGATCGGCATCCGCTATCACGACGAAACGCCGCCGCCGGTCGGCCAGACCCTACGCGCGATTCTCGATTGCCTCGATGCGCGACCGGAAAAATTGATCTTCGATCCTGGACGCTCGATCGTCGGCAACGCGGGCGTTCTGCTCACGCGCGTGGAATACGTCAAACCCGGGTCGGCAAAGAATTTTCTGGTGGTTGACGCGGCAATGAACGATCTAATGCGCCCGTCCCTTTACGGTGCCTGGCACGAGGTACGTACGATTCTCGAGCGGCCGGTCGCCGGCGACGCAACGCTGTACGACATCGTCGGGCCGGTATGCGAGAGCGCCGACTTTCTCGCCAAGGATCGTACGCTCGAGGCCAGCGCAGGCGACCTGCTCGCAATCATGTCGGCCGGCGCCTACGGCATGACGATGAGCTCGAACTACAACTCGCGCCCACGCGCCGCGGAAGTCATCGTCGATGGCGCGACGACGCACCGGATTCGAGAACGGGAAACGGTCGAGAACCTGTTCGCGCTCGAAACCGTGCCGGCGTGGTAATCAAGACCCGTTAGATTCGGAATTCGATCAGGAAAGGGCCGCGGCGTGCGTTCGCGGCGCGAAATACGTCGGCAAAAGATTCGAGCGTTTCGACGCGCGTTGCTTCGACGCCCATGCCACCGGCGAGCCGGACCCAGTCGAGCTCGGGCGGTGCGAGGCTGAACAAACGATCGGCGGCGGGTCCGGGTTGGGCGCCGACTGCGGCAAGTTCGCCCTGGAGAATCCGGTAAACGCGGTTCGCGAACAGCACCGTGACGACGTCGAGTCCCTCGCGCGCCTGCGTCCACAGCGCCTGCAGCGTATACATGCCCGCGCCGTCGGCCTGCAGGCACACAACCTTGCGGTCCGGACAGGCGAGCGCGGCGCCGGTGGCGGCGGGCAGACCGATGCCGATTGCACCACCCGTGTTCTGCATCCAGTCGTTCGGCGCAGCGGCGAAGGTCGGGGCGAACAGGGCGCGCCCCGAGGTCACCGCGTCCTCCATCACGATCGCGTTCTCTGGAATCAGGCTCGCGAAGATGTGCGCAAAGGCGAGCGGTTCGAACGCGCCGCGCGGCGTACCCTCGGCCGACTTGGGCGCGGGCAGCGGGACGTCGCGCGGCGCACCAAGCTCATCCGCCAGGGCTTCGAGCGCGGCGACCGCGTCCTCCTCGGGCCGCGCAAGCACGTCGAGCGCGCAGTCCTGCGGCCAGAGCGTGCTCGGCTTACCCGGATAGGCAAAGAAGCCGACCGGCGGCTTCGCCGCGACGAGCACGAGCTGCTTCAAACCCGAGAGCACCTCGAGCGCCATGTCCACCACGTAGGGAATGCGGTCGACCGGCACCCGGCCGCGGCCGCGGGCCATGCGCGGCACCTGGGTCGGGGTGCGCAGGCGCGCGCCGGTGACCTGTGCGACCCGATGGGCCGCGCGCAGTCCCACTTCGCTCAAGGCCGTGCCCGAGAGCAAAAGCATCGAGGGCGCGCCGCGGCGTAACGTCGCGGCGATGGCACGCACCGTGTCCGGTGCGACCTGCGTACGCGCGGGCACCGGCAGCGCTGGCGCCGGCGTGCCGCCCTCGGTCCACGCGGTATCGGCGGGCAGTACGAGCGTCGCGATCTGGCCCGGCGCAGTGCGCGCCGCCTGCACCGCGGCTGCGGCATCTGCGCCCACGTTCGCCACCGTGGCACTGGTGCGCACCCAATGTGACACCGGGCGCGCAAACCCTTCGGTATCCGTGGTTAGCGGCGCATCGTGCACGCGGTGGTAGGTCGCCTGGTCACCGACGATATTCACCACCGGTGTCCACGCACGGCGTGCGTTGTGCAGGTTGGCGAGCCCGTTCGCCAGTCCCGGGCCGCAATGCAGCAGCGTCGCGGCGGGCTTGTCCGCCATGCGCCCGTAGCCGTCGGCGCAGCCTGTAACGACGGATTCGGCGAGACCGAGCACGCAGCGCATCCCCGGCGCACGATCGAGCGCGGCGACGAAGTGCATCTCAGAGGTTCCCGGGTTCGCAAAGCAGGCCTCGACGCCCGAAGCGAGCAGTGTTCGCACCAACGCTTCTGCGCCGATCATCGTGATCCCCTATCGCTCATAACGTGATGATGATTCTCAAGGCCCGATCATACGGGCGCAGGACCCGGAGCCGAATGATGGTTTCACTGTTCTGCTAGCATGGTGCGGATGGCCTCTGCCCCCGATACGCGCAGTCTGGCAGTGTTCTGCGATTTCGAGAATATCGCGCTCGGTGTGCGCGACGCCAAGTACGCGAAATTCGACATCGGCAAAGTACTCGAGCGCCTGCTGCTCAAGGGCTCCATCGTGGTGAAGAAAGCCTACTGCGACTGGGAGCGCTACAAGGAGTTCAAGACGACGATGCACGGCGCCTCGTTCGAGTTGATCGAGATTCCGCACCTGCGCCAGTCCGGTAAAAACTCAGCCGACATCCGGATGGTGGTCGACGCACTGGATCTTTGCTACACGAAGGAACACGTTGACACCTTCGTCATCATCAGCGGTGATTCTGATTTTTCGCCACTCGTGTCAAAACTGCGCGAGAACGCCAAGACGGTGATCGCCGTCGGTGTGAAGAATTCGAGCTCCGATTTGCTGATCGCCAATTGCGACGAGTTCATCTTCTACGACGACCTCGTGCGCGAAGGCGAAACCAAACGCCGCACGGCGCGGCGGCGCAAGGAAACGAAACCCGCTGACGCCGCGGACGCGTCGGGCGCGGCCGAGGACAAGCAGCAAGAAGCGATCGACCTCGCGCTCGAAACTTTCGAGGCGCTCATCTCTGAACGCGGCGAAGGCGAGCGGATCTGGGGCTCGATGGTCAAGCAGGCACTCAAGCGCCGCAGCCCCGGGTTCAATGAGTCGTACTATGGTTTTCGCGCGTTCTCCGACCTGCTCGAGGAGGCGGCGAAGCGCAAGCTGCTCGCGCTCGAGCGCGACGATAAATCCGGCGGCTACGTCGTTCGGCGGACCTGAGGCGCGCGGCGCCCTCAGCCCTCAGGGATTGAGCTGCTCGTAAACCGCGTTCGCGAGCGTGTACAGCTGTTCCCGGCTGATGTCGGCCGACGACAGCGCATAGCCGAGGGTGCGGTCGACCCAGTAAAACACGCGCACCTTGCCCTCGTCGGCGTAGCGGAACGCGGTCTCACCGTGATCCGACCCTTCAGTGCGCACGTACAACGTTACCCGTGACCCCTTCTCGGACTGATACATGAAGTGCGCGACGGGTCCGGATTCGCCCGGCAGCAGGCGTCCGCCGACGAGGCGGAATCCGACCGACTCGAGCTTCGGCGCATGCACCGGCGCGCCGAGGCGCTTCGACAGCCAGGCCACCAGGTGCGCCTCCTGGTCCGCGCCGACCTCGACCGGGTGGCGCACCTCCGGCGAGTAGACCGCATGGGCAATCGCCGCACGTTGCGCGAGCGGCGCTTCGGCGCGCGTCGGACTCGGCGCCAGACGGTAGGCCTCGTTGACCGCCCAGCCCGCGACGCCACCGAGCGCCATCCACGCAAGAGCCGCCGCGATCGCCCAGGGTCGGCGCCGCTGCGGGCGCGTCGCCTCCAGCAACCGATCCGGGATCGGTTCGTCGAGCACCGAGTGAAACGCCGCGCGTAGCGCGTCGTTCTGTGCCCCGTATGCGGCGGCCTGCTCGGACAGCGCCGGGTCCGCGGCAAGCTCGATCTCAACCTCGGCACGCCGCGCCGCCGTTAGACGGCCGTCGACATAGGCGTGCAGGTCGGTCTCGGAAACTCGCGCTTCGGTCATTTCACGACCTGAAAATGGGTCGACGTCGCCTCTCCATCCATGGCGATGCGCAACCTGTCCCGCGCGCGGGACAGGCGCGACATCACGGTGCCGATCGGCACCCCGAGCGCAGTGGCGGCTTCCTGATAGCTCATGTCTTCGAGCACGACGAGCAGTAATACCTCGCGCTGATCAGCGGGCAAGCGCTCGAGCCCGCGCTGAAGGTCGCGCAAGGCAAGCGTCCCGTCCTGGCTATCGCGCACCGGGCGTTCCAGCGCCTCGTCGTCTAGCACCCCGAGCTCGCGGCGCCGGCGCACGTGGTTGACGAAGACGTTATGCATGATGGTGAACAGCCATGCGCGCAGATCCGTGCCGGGTTTCCAGAGATGGAATTTCCCCAGCGCACGCTCGAGCGTGTCCTGCACCAGATCGTCGGCCGCACCCGGATCGCCGACCAGCGCACGCGCATAGCGGCGCAGCCGTGGGATGTGCACAACCACCTGGTCCCGTTCGGTCACCGATGCAGTCCGTCTGCCGATGCAGCGTGCATGGTAGCGCGTCGGAGATGGGCCGAACCGGTCGTGCACAGGGCGCGTTCACGCCCTGTGGCGGAGGATTACTTGGCGCGGAAGTCGTCGTGGCAGCCCTTGCACGCCTTGCCGACACCCCCGACCGCCGCCTTCATCGCGCCCTCGTCTCCGGACTTCGCCGCCGCAACGAGTTTGCCAAGCGCTTGTCCGAGCGTGTCGTTCGCCTGCTTGAACTTGTCCATCTCAGACCAGATCTCGGGCTTTGCCCGTGTGAATCCCGCGATCTTCGATCCCTCGACAGCCTTGTCGCTGCCGGCCGGAAAAAACCGGGTGACGTTCATCGCCCAGACCGATTGGGCGCGCAGCGCATTCGCCGTGAAAACCGCCTTGTTGAAGGGGATCTTGCCTCGCGCCATTCCCGCGATCGGGCCGAAGTTGAGCACGATTACGCGCATGATCGACTGGCGCGCGCGAATCGCCGACTCCGGTTTCATCTGCGCGTAGGCAATCGACGTCACGCAGGCGGCAAGGCCAACGGCGGTTCCAAATTTCAAGAATCGGTTCATCGACGTTTCTCCATCTTCAAGTTAGTGGGTTAGACAAAGGGTTGTGAGACGAGGAGCCAGACTGCGAGCGCGGCGGCACTTGACAGTCCTAGCGCAAGCCAGGGACTCGCGAAGCGCGCCGCGGCCGCTTTCTGCGCGAGGTCCACCGGCAGACGCTTGACGCCGGTGAACATCGCGCGGATCAGGTTTTCCTTTTTCACGCGCCAGTGAAAGAGCACGGCGGCAACGTGCAGTGCGATAAGCGCGAGCAGCAGGTCGTGATTCAGGTGGTGGATTCCGGTCAGCCGGTCGGATGTTGCCTTCGAAACCAGTGCTGCCAGCGGCCCCTCGGTGGCGATATCGTCGTTCGCGAACAGCCCGCTGCCGGTTTGTACGGCGAGCACGGCAAGCAGCGCGACGACCATCCATCCGCCGAGCGGATTGTGTCCAGCGTACGGCGCGGGCCCGCCCGAGAGCAGCCGCCGACCGAAGGCGAGTGCAGCACGCGGGCCGGCGAGAAAATTCGAGAAACGCGCGGTCGTGCTGCCGGCGAAGCCCCAACTCACGCGGAACAGGACCAGGGCGAGGATCGTGTAGCCACCGAGCAAATGCCAGCGCATCACGTTTCCGCCGGTGTAGCCGCTGGCGAACTGAAAAACGACGAGCAGCACGAGCAACCAGTGAAACAGTCGCACGGGCAGGTCCCAGACGCGGGCCGGTTGATCGAGCACCTCGTTACTCCCCTACCGCACTATTGGCGGCGCGTGAACGAGATGAAAACACCGACTGGCAGCGCCTTATTCCCCTTCCGGCGCAAAGCTGTGGCCTCGCAGCAACGAAAAAGGGGCGAGCTCGGCCCACCCCTTCGATTCAGGCGCGCAGCTAGGCTAGCGCAGACCCGCAGTGTATTCGGCAACCGCCTTGATTTCCGGGTCGGTCAACCGTGCGGCCGCGCCACGCATCATGCCGTTCGGGTCGTTTGCGCGCGCGCCGCTACGAAACGCCATGAGCTGCGCCTCGATGTACTCGGGGAACTGTCCGCCAATGCGCGGAAACTGGGCCGGGATGCCAGCGCCCGTGGGGCCGTGACAGCCCGCGCAGGCCGGCACGCCGGTCGCCGGATTGCCGCCGCGATAGATCTTTTGTCCAAGCGATACGAGCGCCTTGTCGCGTGCCACCGCCGGCTGCAGAGTCTGGCTTGCATAAAACGCCGCAACGTTGCGCATGTCCGCATCAGACAATGCCGCGACCATGCCAGCCATGATGGCGCTCGCACGCTTGGGCTTCTTATCGCCCTGAGGTTTGAAGTTCGCCAACTGCCTGTGCAGGTACTCGGGAAACTGTCCCGCAAGCTTGGGATTTGCGGGCAGATTGCTGTTGCCATCCGCCATGTGGCAGGCCACACATACCTGGGACGCGGTCGCCTGGCCCTTGGCCAGGTCAGGCTTGGGCGCCGCTTGCGCGAATGCTTGCCCGATCGACCCAATGGCCAGCACTGCGCTCATCGCCACAACTCGGATCATGCTCAAACTCCCCTGCGTCCGCGTGAAAGCCGGCAATTTTATTACAATTCGCCAGACATTCAGACGCGTCATGCCTGCCGCCCGGCGCGCCCTCCACTATGCGCGCGTTCAATCAAGCCCACTACGTCGCCTCGATCGGCAAGCTTTCGCAACTGCCGCCGCAAGGTCCGCCCGAAATCGCTTTTTGCGGCCGCTCCAACGTCGGCAAGTCGAGCGCAATCAACGCCATCACAGGGCGCCGCCGGCTCGCGTTCACCAGCAAGACGCCGGGACGCACCCAGACGATCAACTTATTCGACGTCGGTGACGGCGTGCGCCTGGCGGATCTCCCGGGCTACGGTTTCGCGCAGGTGCCGCGCACGGTGCGCGCGCAGTGGGACCGGCTTGTCGGTGGCTACCTCGCCGGCCGCACGGCGCTCGCCGCGCTGGTAGTCATCATGGATGCGCGCCGCCCGTTCACCGAGCACGACCAGCGGATGCTCGACTGGGCGCAGCCGCTCGAGCGGCCCCTGCTCGTGCTGCTCTCGAAAGCCGACAAGCTCAACAAGCGCGAACGCGTCGCGGCAATCAAGCACGCACGCGACGCACTGGCAGCACGACAAATGACGGGGGACGTATGCCTGTTCTCGAGCCTCACGCGCGAGGGCGTGGACGAGGTGCGCGCGCTGCTTGGACGGTGGATCCAAACCTGGTCCGGCAGCGCGCAGAAATAAAGAGCCCCCGGTAAAGGGGA
>Ga0255040_10000438_pt1 | contig 10825 bp, 9 predicted proteins | sample BC1_12_2_MG_FD_181711 | JGI IMG/M metagenome (GOLD analysis project Ga0255040, IMG submission 181711) | Seawater microbial communities from Strait of Georgia, British Columbia, Canada - BC1_12_2 | ecosystem: Environmental > Aquatic > Marine > Strait | place: Canada: British Columbia | collected... | reverse complement strand
GGGAATGTTATTGACAGGCCTCGCACAAGCCAAGACAGACAAACCGAATATCCTGGTGATCTGGGGCGATGATGTCGGCTGGTCCAATGTCAGTGCCTACAACATGGGCATGATGGGGTATAAGACGCCAAATATTGACCGTATTGCGAACGAAGGTGTTCTATTCACCGATTACTACGCTCAACAGAGTTGCACCGCCGGCCGGGCCGCCTTCATCACCGGCCAACACCCGTTCCGGACCGGCCTGCTGACCGTTGGTTTACCAGGCTCTCCAATCGGCCTTCAAGCAGAAGATCCGACCATTGCCGACCTGCTTAAAGAGCAAGGTTACATGACCGGCCAGTTCGGCAAGAACCACCTGGGCGATCTCAACAAGTTCCTGCCGACCGTCCATGGATTCGATGAATTCTACGGCAGTCTATACCACCTGAACGCGGAGGAAGAGCCGGAAGACCCGCAGTATCCTGCTGATCCTGCATTCAGAGAGCAGTTCGGGCCCAGGGGCAACATGGATTGCAAAGCAGAGGCCAATGACAACGCAACCGAGGAACCGCGCTGGGGTCGCATCGGCAAACAAAGCTGCAAGGATACTGGACCGGTTACGAGGAAGCGAATGGAGACGATAGAAGACGAACTCCTTGAAAAATCTCTCGCTTTTATGGATAAAGCCCATAAGGAGGACAAACCTTTCTTTATCTGGCACAACGCGCTGCGGATGCATGTATGGACACGCCTGTCCGAGAGATGGAAGGATAAAACCAAACTGGGCCTTTATGCCGACGGCATGCAGGAACTCGACTGGGTTGTTGGCGAATTACTCAACAAGCTTGATGAGCTTGGTATCGCGGACAACACCATTGTTGTATTTTCCAGCGACAATGGCGCTGAGAAGTTCACCTGGCCTGATGGTGGCAGCAACCCCTTCCACGGGGAGAAGGGTGAAACCTGGGAAGGCGGCTTCCGTGTGCCCGCCGTGGTGCGTTGGCCGGGCACCGTGAAACCGGGCACGATATCCAACGAAATATTTTCGCACGAGGACTGGTTGCCGACACTACTCGCGGCGGCGGGTGAACCGGATGTCGTTGAGAAGTTAAAGCAAGGCTACCAGGCCAACGGCAAGAAGTTTAAAGTGCATATCGATGGCTACGACCAAACCGCCCTGTTATCCGGCAAGGGCGAAGGCAAGCGTGAAGAGATCATCTACTTTGATGATCGTGGCTCCTTGAACGCCGTTCGTGTCAAGAACTGGAAGGTCCATTTCTCCGTGGGTGATGCCTGGTATGGTGGTACAACTGCATTCCCGCAGAATTTCCCACTGGTTACCAATTTACGCATGGATCCCTTCGAGGAAGTTGTCGCGGATATGAAGGATCACCCGATGTACTTCCGCTGGGCCGGAGACAAGTTGTGGATCTACCAGCCGTTGCAGACATACATCGGCAGATTCCTGCAGTCCTTCCAGGAATTTCCACCGCGGCAGAAATCAGCAACTTTCAATGTTGATCAGGTTTTAGATCGGTTGCAGTCTTCCATACCTGCTGGGGGATAGCCTGCCTGGTGAAATTAATTCTTTTGTATATTTTTCAACATGCGCATCAGTGAAGTCCATGTCTACCAGAAGCACCTTCCCATTGTTGGCGGGCCTTACACCATGTCACGGATCACGCTGCACTCTATCGATACCACGATTATCAAACTGGTATCGGATACGGGACTCGTCGGCTGGGGCGAGGTGGCGCCAATAGGACCAATTTATCAACCTCAGCACGCGCTGGGTGCAAGGGCCGCGATTTCAGCTGCCGACCGGGCCGGGCCTCGGCATAGTTCCAGATGAAAGCCAGTTTGGCGATCCCCTCGCCTCGTTCAACTAAATATTGTTCAACAACAACGGTGCCCCGATGATCGCTGCAAGAAAGCTGGCAAAACCAACCTTTCAACTGGAAAATGACCGCGCCATTGTTACCGAATGTTTGTGTTCGTGGAAATTGAAGTGAAATGAAGCACATTTTCTGGTTGATCGAGGACCAGCTTTGCGGCAGATCGGGGCCCAATCACGAACCCTGGGACGTGCCGGAGCTGAAAATCGCTGGTGTTGGCGCGGTGCTCTCCGTGAATCACGCTGAATCTGTCTATGCCGAAGATTTTTCAACGGTGGATATGCCTTATCGCTGCATCCCGCTCGCCGCCAACGCGCCGCCCAGGGACGGCGACCTGGAGCTGTGTATGACGCGACTGCCAATGGCTTACGAATTTTCGCTGAATCAAATAGAATCAGGTCATTCGGTGCTCGTGCACTGTCGCCACGGCAAAGATCGAACCGGACTTTTCATGGCTTACTTTTTACGGCAGCGGCTTGGGCTGAGTACCGCGGATGCCATCGAACGGGTAAAAACAGTGCGCCCTATTGCGTTGACCGCCGAAGGCTGGGAAGATTTCGCGTTCGTGGTACTGGAATCATGCGGGATACCCGATTGACTGCCCAGGTTGTAGATTAATGAATCAGCAGGTATGAGATGCAACAAAAAACTCGTGTAGCCGTGTTATTCGGCGGACGTTCGGCGGAGCATGAAGTTTCGCTGCAGTCTGCGCGCAACGTCATCGATGCTATCGATAAAGAAAAGTACGAGCCGGTTCTTATCGGCATAGACCGCAATGGCGCATGGTTTCTAAACGATGATTCCATGCCCTTGCTGAACTCGGACAATCCGCGCCTGATCGCGCTGAACAAGTGCCAGAACCCTGTTTCGCTGATTCCCGGCGATCAGGCAGGGGTGCTTATCAATCCGCAAAGCCCAACTGTCATGCAGGCAGTCGATATCATTTTCCCGGTGTTGCATGGGCCATATGGTGAAGATGGTTGCGTGCAGGGTCTGGCCAAACTGGCAAATGTTGCGTGCGTCGGCAGCGATATCCTGGGCTCGGCAGTTAGCATGGATAAAGATGTCTCCAAGCGCCTGCTGCGCGATGCTGGAATTGCGGTGGCGCGTCATCTATGCCTGCGTCGTAATGACTTGAGCAGCGAACTACCGGTACAGGTGGAGCAAACCCTGGGATTCCCTGCTTATGTGAAGCCGGCCAACATGGGTTCCTCGGTCGGCGTAGTCAAGGTCCTGGATGCTACTGCTTTGCTCCCTGCTATCGAGAGCGCATTACAATACGACACCAAGGTTTTGATTGAGGAAGAAATTACTGGACGCGAGATTGAATGCGCAGTGCTGGGTAATGATGATCCAGCGGCATCTATCGTCGGCGAAATCGAAACCAGCGATGGCTTTTACTCTTACGAAAAGAAATATATCGACGACACTGCGGCCGTATTGAAAATCCCGGCTGAACTGGATCAAGCTACGCTGACCAGGGTACAGGCGGCCTCGGTGGCTGCCTTCAAGGTGCTTGAGTGTAGAGGTATGGCCCGGGTAGATATGTTTCTGACTGCAACTGGCGAGATATTCGTCAATGAAATCAATACGATACCCGGCTTTACCGCGATTAGCATGTATCCGAAGCTGTGGCAGGCATCGGGGGTTTCGTACACGCAACTGATCGACCGTTTGATTCAGTTGGCGAAGCAGGAACACAGCGACAAAAGCAAGCTCAGCACAAGCGGGTATTGAATGTCAGGCAGGCAAGTCAAACCAGTAACAGGACACCATTTATATTATTTCAGCACCTGCCCTTATTGCATATTTGTGCGCCTGGCGATGTTGTGGTGGGGACTCAAAATACCGCTCAAGGATATCCTTTTTGAACCAGCGAACAGCGCTGACTTGATTGCCGGCGGTGGTAAAAATCAGGTGCCGTGCTTGCGCATTAAAAATGAAGATGGTGAGGTCCGCTGGCTGTATGAGTCAATCGACATAGTCCGTTACCTCAAAGCCAACCTGGTGACCTGAGACACAGCCACCGATTTCGGGCCCTAAAGGTCTTCGTCGCCCTTGATCTCCTTAACTTCCGGGAACACTTCGTGCAGCGCTTTGAAGAATAAATCGAGCTCTGCTTTTGCGTTCCGTGCCCATCGGTCAACTGCAATAGCTTGCGCATGAACACCATGCGCATCGTCGGGTTGCGTTTGAGGTAAAAGTTAAGCGTATGAAAATCACCCTGCACGTCTGCCGAGGCACTCTTAGCGGCCTGGTAGAGATGCTCGACCTGGGCGTCATCAAGATCGAATTCCTGTTTTAAAATCCTTTCAAACTCATGTTTTTCCCTGGCATCGACATGCTCGTCCGCACTGATCACGTGGTAAAGCACCGAGGCCAGTGCGCTGTGCAGGATTTCATCTTCAGGGTGATCGAAAAGCTTACTTTCTTCTTTCAGCGAGTCCAGCCAGTGGGTTAGTGATTCAAACATAACTCAGGTACCATTTTTCAAGGTTGATAGGTGCAGGATACTTTTCTGCGCTACATCCAGTTTATGACAACTCGCTTGCCCTGCTTTGATTTGTATCAATCGGACTAGCCTTCATAGTTCGCCAGTATTCCGGATGCTGGTGAACTATGAAGGCTAAAATATCCCGCTTCGTTTCAATGCCATGTATTCGTTAATCAGGGTCGAATGCATATGCGCTGGCGGTGTGTCGGCGACAATAATGTTATCGCTGCGCAATTGTGCATACATGGCCGATTGATCCTGCAGGTGACGGGTGACACCGCAGTATTTCAATGCGTCGTCGATCGAAACAACCTCGGCTGCCAGGGTGTCGGTTAGCACCTGCTGGCGCATCGAGGCCACCATCACCAGGTGGTGCTGCGATAACAACCTGGCAGCATTCACCAGGTCGTCGCTATCCTGTGGCTCCAGCGACGAAATCAACACGATCAGCGAGCGGCGCGACTGACGGGTCATCAATTGCCGGGCAACCTCCAGGTAATCGCTGGTGGTGGCAGAACTGTCCAGGTCATAGATCTGATCGAGGAGTCGACTGATCTGAAAGCGCCCCTTGATCGGTGCCACCCAACGGGATTGCCCGGCAAAACTAAGCAGACCAACACTATCCCCCTGGCGTAAAGCGACAAACGCAGAAATTAGCAATGCATTCAGCGCATGATCGAAATGGCTGATTTCACCATCCCTGGCACGCATGCGACGACCGCAATCGAGCAGAAACACGACCTGTTGATCGCGTTCTTCCTGGTACTCACGTGAAATCGGCTTGTGGAAGCGTGCAGTCGCGCGCCAGTCGATCTGACGTAATGAATCACCGACGCGGAAATCACGCAATTGATGGAAGTCGGTGCCTTCCCCACGGCGCTGGCGTAGCTGCAGCCCGAGATCGGTGTAGAGTTGTTCGCTACCAATAAAGGATGAGCGAAACAGCGGTTTGTAGTTCGGATAAATCTTTGCTTGCTGGGTCTCGCCATAATAAAAATTCTTTTCCCATAGCTTCCAGCCTGAGATCACGCGACAGCATGGTTGTCCAAACTCGGCGAGACCGCGTTGCTGCGGCGTAATCGAGTAACGCACCTGGGCAAACTCCCCGGGTTCGAGGTTGAGTTTTACCGGCAAGCCTTCGAGCTGCAGCTGCGTGGGTGGAAAATCGGTCAACCATAGTTGCTGGCGACGCGCTTCATGGTTGACGATCCTGATGCCAACCCGCTGTCGCACCCCAAGTGCGAGATGTGGTTCCAGTGAGCGTGATGCTTCTAACCGGGGTTGTCGCAGTGCGAGGCCATCGAGCAAGGCCAGCAGCGCCACCAGCCCAAACCAGCACCAGAACACAAGTTTGATTTCAAATGCGCGTGGCCACTCGAAAATGGTCGCGACCGCGGCAAGCAGTCCGAGTAATAACCACAACAGCAACAGCTGCAGTAATAGCCGGGAGGGTTTCATGAACGCGGTGCGTCGACCTTGTCCAGCAGGTTACTGAGTACCTCATCGACACCAAGGCCATCAATCTCTACCTCGGGCGCGAGGATGACCCGGTGGCGTAACACCGGTAACACCATCGTCTTGACGTCGTCCGGAGTGACAAAGTCAACTCCATTGAGCAGCGCCAATGCCCGCGCGCAGCGTAACAACGCGATGCTCGCTCGAGGACCCGCACCATGTCGTAGCAGCGTGCTGCCGCGCGTCGCGCGTACCAGCTGAACGGCATAATCGGCAACCTTGTTGTCAACCTCGATGGCGGCGCACTGCTGTTGCGCGCTTTCGACATCGAGCAACTGCTGCGTATCGTCCTGACCGCCACCAAAGGATTGCAACGCGTAGCGCGTCGCGATCAGCACTTCATCGTCCGCCTGTGGGTAGTCGATGTTGATCTTGACAATGAATCGGTCCAGCTCCGCTTCGGGCAAGGCGTAGGTTCCCTCCTGTTCGATCGGGTTTTGCGTCGCCAGCACCATGAACGGTTTACTCACCGGCATCGACTTGCCATCCAGCGTAACCTGGTACTCCTGCATGACTTCAAGCAACGCAGCCTGGGTTTTTGCGGGTGCGCGATTGATTTCATCGGCGAGTAACAAATTGGTGAACACGGGCCCCTTTTTGAGCACAAATTTGCTTTGCGACATATCGAACATGACATGTCCGGTGACATCGCCGGGCATCAGGTCAGGGGTAAACTGGATGCGCTTGAACTTTCCGCCGATACCAGCCGCCAGCGCCTGCACCAGCAAGGTCTTACCCAGGCCTGGAACGCCTTCGACCAATACATGACCGCCGGCCAGCATCGCTATTAACACCTGCTCGATGACCTGCGATTGCCCTATCAGTCGACCGTTTATATGTTCCCGTAACGCGTTCAGTGCCGCCGAGGTTGTGCTGCTTGAATCATTCATAGTGATTGCTCGATGTGTTTTAAAAGTCTTACCGTCTGGACAAAGGAAGTTTCGCTGAAATCGTCCACGCTGAAGGCCCGCGAGACTGACGCGGGATCGAGATCGCAACGTTTAGCGATCAGTTCGAACTGTCTTTGCTGGTCGGCGCGTGAAAACTCGCCCAACACCAGGCTGACGCGCCGCAGCACGCGCTGGCGTAGTGGCGCGACCAGGTACTCGCCATGGCGACGATGCCAAAGGTAATGTGAAATCGAGGAAAAATATTCTCCCAGCGCTCGCGAGTGCGCCAGGTCACGCGGCAACAGGCGACCAAATCGATAACCGCTACGCCAGATCCAGATTAATAGCATTAAACCCGTCGCGATTAACAGTTCGGTGGCATTACGCGCCATCAGGACCCAGATCGAGTCACGTAAAACCGAACGTAAAATAGCAAAATTCCCTTCGCCGGAACTCAGTAACCACAACAGGTACGCGTGATCGTATTGATCGACCTGGTACGAAGTCCAGATACCAGGATCGGAAATGATGGTCAGCAGGCCGCTGCCGACCTCGAACTGCATCATATGCACTCCGTATGCCGAAAAAGACCAGCTGAAAGGTTGATGACTGGTGTCACTTTCAGAGTCGGCAATATAAGGCTGCGTCAGAATTTTAGCGTCGTTGAACGCGACCTCGAGAGCACCGATATCATCGCTAAACTGTACCGTGGTTAACGAGTCTTCCTCGTCGTTGAAAGAGCGCACAATATCTTCTCTTGATTTACCGTCCTCGATCTGGCGATTGTATTCGCGCAGGGTTTCACTGAGCGGCTTTTCCTCGTCCGCGGCCTCGTCTTCAAATTCACGCCATTCAACCTCGACCTCAAACTCACGTAATAACAGGTCGTCGCCATGCGCCACCGAATCAGCGGTATAAATGACATTGCCTCCAACCTCCAGCCAGTCCATCACCTGTCGCAGCTGTCGCGGAGTTTGTACCTGGTTGGCGTCGCTGAAAAAGAGCGTACCCAGCGAGGTGAGTTCATCGAGTTTGACCAGGCTATCGACATCGGTTACCGGAATACCGCTCTCGTCCATGAATCTCTGGGCCGCGAGGTATGGGTTACGCAAGGCATCGACACTCCAGCTAGACTCCTCGCTTTCTTCGTAAAATTCAATACTGCTATAAAGACCCCAGGCGATCAGGCCAAACAGCAGCACTCCCAGTACGAGCTTGATCGAATGGCTATTCTGCTGCATCGGATAATTCCGTGGTCCAGCCGTCGCAGAGGTGTTGAATGATTTCACTTTGCGGCCGATGATGACCATAGGCAAGCCGCCGCCAGACGTTGGTGAGCTGCCAGAAATAGTCGCTGAGCGAGTCGATCCCGCAGGCCTTGACCAGGGCGGCGCATTCCGCCTCGGTATGACTGGCACGAAACGCGAGTTCGTACCTGTCGATCAGACGTGACAGCGATGCGCGGTAAAGCAGGCTCAGGGCTTCCCGGTAACCACCCTCGTTCCAGATACGCATTACCTGTACCGGAACGTCGGGCGGCAGGCTTTGCGGGGTTACATCCAGCCCAAACAGGATTTGCGGGGCGGTTTCCTGCGGCTTGCGCCTCACCAGTCTCGACAGAGGACCGCGATAGCGTCTCAGCAGATATATCAGCAAGCCGGCAAACGCCACCACCAGCAATAGCTTGATCCAGGCGGCGGTATTACTGAAGCCGTCTGGCCAGCCGAGGTTCTTCTCCCACCACTCGATAAAATCAATGATCCAGTCGGGGAAGGTTTCTTCTCCATCGCCCGCATCGCTCCAGTCCTTAAAGCGCCATTTACGGATGGTCCTTTGCCGGCCAAAGTCTTCGCCCTGTAACACTGACTCGATCAATTGGCCGGCAGATTCGCGATCATGCTCGATCGCAGCGTCAACCGTACCCGGCGTAGCCAGGGTTAACAGGCCGGCAAAAAATAGGGTCACCACCATACCGGAGGTAGCCGATTGTTTACGATTGGCAATATTGCGGAAACTGATTTCGATATCCCATGCCTCGAGTTCGATGCGGCGATTCAGGTACAGCGCAAAACCCGCCATCGTATGAAACGGCATCACCAGCGAAATCGCGGCGATTCCGGCCAGTGTATAAACCCAGGCACCGCTCAGGGTGAGATCGCCAAAAGTATCGTAGTAGCTGAGGCCAAGCGAGTCAGGCGTGAAAAAATCGAACATCAGTACGATGCCGAAGGCGAGCAGTAGCTCGAAGCAAAAGCAGACGAACTGGTTGCCCAGCGCAACATCACTATATTTACCGTGCAGTACCCGTAAACGTTTGCGGCGCACGCTACCCTTGAGGTCCTCGAGCACCGTCACCGGGTTATCGAAGGCGCGTTGCACCGAGAATCGGCGCCATAGCAGCCATGGCAAAATATCGTTGAACGGCAAGGTTTTCATCCTGGCCCAGATTTCAGGTTCGTCTGCAAACAGCATGCGACTGGCGATAAACAATGGCAGGCGTTCCCAAAAAGGTTTTAGCCACCAGATAATCAACAGCACCCAGAGTGGGCTGCTTGCGAATACAAGCAATAGCACCACCGTCAACGGCAACAGCGACAACAGGCTGGCGAGGTATAGCTTACGCCACCAGGCCCGCGCCATGAGGAAGCCGAGATCGACCGCCTGCCAGCCCGACCGAATACAGGCGTTGACCTGTAGCTTATCGAGATTCATAACGGCGTCCCGAAAACGAGTACAACAGGACTAGCGCCCACAGCACCGCACCTACCGTGTATTTGACTTCGATGCTGAGGCTTGTGCTCGAAGACCAGAAGGCTTCCAGGAAAGCCGCGATCACCAGCATCAGGAAAATTCCGTAAAGCATTGGCACAACATCGCGACCAGCCTTGCGCAGTGCGTCGAGCCGGGATAACTGGCCCGGGTTCAGGATAGCGTAGCCTAACCTCAGCCCGGCGGCGCCGCTGAACACTATGGCGGTTAACTCGAACGAACCATGGCCAACCACAAACGGGTAAAAGGTATCGACATAGTCCAGGCGAGTCAGGTGTCCAGCGATACTACCCATGAACATGCCGTTGAAAAACAACACCAGCAAAGTGCCGATACCGATCACCATACCGCCGGCAAAGCAGCGAAACGCGATGCTGATATTATTCTTGATGTAAAAGCCGAACATGAAAATATCGGTTTCGGCTTCGCGTTCACGACCGAGTTTGCGCGCTTGCGGATCGTACATGCGCTCAACCTGGCGCACCTGGGATCCATCGAGCACGCTGTATACCGCATCTTCATCGAGGTAAGTCCAGGTGCCGGCGACCAGGCCGGGCAAGATCATCACCAGGAATGAGAGCAGAATGAAATAGCGATGGCGATAGATCGCCAGCGGAAAATCGCGTTTGAAGAAGGCGTAGATATTGAGCCTGGTTTCTGAACGGTAACGATACAGTTCGCGATAAACACCGAGCACCAGGTTATTCAATCGTTCCACCAGCGCTGCGTCGTAAAGACGTTCCTTGGCAATTGCCAGGTGCTGACACAACAGCATGTAGTGCTCGGCCAGTATCTTGCTGTTATTACCCCCGGCCGGTTTTTCCAGCGCAGCCTCGATTTGTTGCCACTCCGCGCTGTGCTGTAGTTCAAAGATTTGCTGCTTCATCGTACCCCCAGGAACCAGGCACCGATACGTTGCAACTGCTCTACGCCGTTATCGGTCTTTTCGTGGGTTACGCCCTCGAGAATACTGGCCAGTTCCTGCTGTCGAGGCTCCGAAAGCTGCTGGCTTCGCTGTAAAAAATCGACGATTGATGATTGCTCGCTGCGCAGTAACGACGTGGCTGGCGCCAACGGCTGCATATCTTTCATCACGGCGGGTTTGGCCGACTCGGGCACGCTGATTACCAGGGTGCCGGCCGCCATGTCACCAAGCCGTTGAAAACGCCGGTTGGAGAGCATGCTAATCAGCCCTACCAGGTAAAACAACGGCAGGAAATCCACCGTACGTAACAGGTTGCGTACCATCGAAGTGCCCAGCGTGACCGGACTCAGGTCAT
>Ga0255040_10000437_pt1 | contig 10863 bp, 12 predicted proteins | sample BC1_12_2_MG_FD_181711 | JGI IMG/M metagenome (GOLD analysis project Ga0255040, IMG submission 181711) | Seawater microbial communities from Strait of Georgia, British Columbia, Canada - BC1_12_2 | ecosystem: Environmental > Aquatic > Marine > Strait | place: Canada: British Columbia | collected... | reverse complement strand
CAATATTTCACTCCAAAACATTATTTCTAATTCTTGAAAAACAAGTTGTTTTTTCTGTGGTCCAGTTAATTTCTCTTTTCGTTTCTTCTTCATCAAATCCAATATTACATCAAGTATATCATCAAAGTCAATTCGTCCGTCCTTGTTGTAATCCATTAAACCAAATGCTTCTTCCATTTATATTTACTTATACTATAATGAAATATAATTTATCAGATTTTCAACTTCATTTTATTTTATCAAGTTTCTCAAAAAGAAAATTATATATTCAATATATCTACTATATAGAAAATAGAAAACCAATTTACAAAAGATTTATTTAAATTAAATTATTTAATATTGTCTTCTCAAATATGCCAATGTTGATTTAATTGTCGAACCATTGCCCCCAGTTATAGTCGCATTTAATTGTAATGAAGCTGATTGTGTTGTATCCAATGTTGCCAGATTAGTTGCTCGAGTGCCTCGAAAATCTGCCGTTATTTTTTTGTTGAAGGTGAAATCAAACGAAACTGCTACCTGCCCTGTTAGTCCTACGCTTCTTATAACAAAATCAGACTCAAGTTCAAAATTACTTGGTTCAGTATCGAAGTTCTCAAGACCAATAAGAATACTTCCAAGAACAACGACTGAAGTATCCGCTAAAACAGCACATAGTTCAATTTCAACATCGTCATTTTTATTTTCACTCGGAAAAATACCAGAACAAACCAAGTGGTAAGCACTACCCACACTAAATCCATTTGCTGGAACGGATAGAGTGCCAACTGAACTAGTAGGGAATAAATCACTTGTGCCCATAGCCTGTGTGATTTCTGTCCCATCCGATATACCAGAATAAATGCCACCGACTGGAGTTAATCCATTGATTGATGCGACATTCGAAATGTTATTACTATTCATATCAATATTTGATGAAACTGTAATATCAGACGCACCTATGCCATCAATATTTGCTACTTTTACATTGGCACAATTTAGCAGGTCATAATTATTAACATCAAAATCGTCCAACAAAGAAATTGATGTGCCATTCTTGGCAGAAATCGTTGTTGTGGATAAATCATTTACATTTGTAAGACTATTAGCATTTAGATTAATTGGACCACCAACTACGGTGATTTGACCCCCCAGACCTGCTTGTGTTGATAATGTAGAGGTCGCAATGCTATTACAATCTCTTAATTGTTTGTTATTACAATCAATATTATCGTCTAATCTAACATCTAAACCAGGTGTTGTGTGTCTAATACTGGTTGTTCTTAATCCAAGAGGTGTTTTGAATATCGATTTACACTCTACTCCGTATAACCCACCTCCGTTGTCTTGAAGAAATCGTGTTTTTACTTCATTTGTGCCAGTTGAGTTAAAACCATCAGCAACCATTTCAGCAGATAGTGGATTTGTTAGGGGGACAAAATCTAAATCACTTACACTAATTTGACTTGATACTAATATTTTATTTGCGTTCGTTTTTACTGGTAGATTTGCGGTTAGATTACTTGCGGTTATAGTTGAACCAGATATTGTTGATGTGCCACTATCTAATGCTCTAACAATATTATTATTGACATTGTCTTTACTTCGTGTTCTGTTTTTGTAAATAATTGACATTCTATTATTAATCTATATAATAATACAATATATTTTTATTTATATTTCAAGGACTTTGTCTATTGGGAGGATTTCACAACAACAAATCCAAGATATACAGCGTTGTCCGCAGTTAGATTCAATTTTTTCTTGTTCAGCATCATAGTCTTTGCTCTCTCTCACAATTTTATTTCTTTTTTGTAGATTTTTAAATGACTTTACACTACGACCGAACGAGTCGTAAAAATAACACCTTGAGTATTCATTACAATAAAAAGCAACCCAGTGAGAACCAGGTTGTGATGAATCATCTAAATTAGCAATACAAGATTGATTTTTTTTTAATTTTGGTATTGTATCACTTGAAAACACACCTATAAACTTTTTTCCAAATATACGATTACATAATTCGTTTAATTCTATATTATTTGTTTCTGTATCTTTACCAAGTATTCTTTCGATTTCTAATAAAATACCATCATATATTTCAGTTGGAGTTTTCATTATATATATAGTATATATTTTTTACTTATCGCTCCACTTGGACGACATCTGTAATTTCACCATTCCTAATAGTGATTTCCGCAGAGGTCTCACTTAAACTAAACAGAAGAACATTTCCGTAGAGGACGGCATTAGCATCGTTGAACTCTTGATTGACAACAACACGAGTTGCTCCAGAACGAGAATCACGATTCCAGTTGAAGTAATAGTAAGGACCACGAGTTCGCCACTGGGTCATACTTTCACCTCCAGCATCGTCAAAGAGCATACCGGTTTCTGCCATTGTCTCGTAATATCGCTCGGTGGTTTGGTAAGTTCCAGCATTTGGTGTAGAAATCACACTGGGGTCTCCATCAGGAGATGGGCGTTGGAGTCCATCGTATTGAATATACAGACGAGAAAGACGAGAAGCACCTATTCTATCGGCAACAACAGGGATATTTGTCTGGGGGTCAGCGTCGGAAGCAATCGTGAACTTGGAAGAACTCATAACGCCGTTATTTAAACGAATATCCTGATATGCTACAACGAGTGCCTTGGTGGCACTACTGACTGAGAAATTAGTTTGGGACAAATTAGAAGAAAGAAGTTTATTTGACTGACATTCGATATGCTCCAAACTGAGAGCAAATTTCCCATTATCCATTCGAGGACCTTCAACTGTCGCAACCTGGAGGTGAATTCGGTCAACCCTAAGATTGGTAGAAGTGCCAGCAGGAATAGCAGATGCCGATTCAAAAGCAAGAATTCGGTATTGAGATTCAGGTTGTGGGTTCAAAACAATTTCGTATTCGCCAGAAGGGAGGTATTTTTCACAGGTATGGAAGAGCATAAGCGGAGGTTTCCACACAAGTTCAAAGAAAGAAACGCCATTATTAGCAGGGAGACTATTAGACTCATTAAGACGAGTTGTGTAATCAGAACTCCAATAATTAATAGATTCACCGACACCTTCTAACCAAGCACCAGAACGAGTGGCTCGGTGGATAAGAGCATCACATTGGGGGACAAACTGACTGACCCTTTGAACCACCTTTCCACCCATACGGAGTTCGCAAGATTGGTAAAGATTGGCGATAAGACCCATAGCAGGAGCAAAACCATCTCCACTTGCGATAGTAAGACCGGCATTGTTTCGTAGAGCAATACGGAACACAAAATGGGTCTTGGTGGGGTCCCAATGCGTGGAACCAGAAACATTGAAACGGAAAGATTGCTGACCTGAAGGGAAAGCGGAACCTTCAACCGATTTCTGGGCGGAGACTTGGCGATACTGGGGTCTCATTATTCCTTCATTAATAGGGGGTAATTCGTTAATAGAAGAAGCAAGGTCAAACTTGTGAGAGTTCATTTTAGATTCGTCCATAATTGTTTTATATATATACTCAAGAAAAAAAAAAATCTCAAAATGTCATATTTTTCATTTGCTCCAATAATCCAGAACCAACACCCTGACTTTCTAATTTCTGGGTCATATCTCGTTTTGCTTTCAATAAAGCATTTGTTTCATTATTATCTCTTTTCACCAAAGGTCCAGCAATATCTTGAAATGTAGATTTTGCCTTTGAACCAATAATTCTTCCAACCAAAGCACCAACCGGTCCGCCTAATGCCAATCCTGCCAGAGTTGCTCCAGTTTTTCCTCTTTTCTCAATTTGAACTTTTGCCCCAATTGCTCTTTCACCCAGTAATATATTTGCTGGATTATCTAATTTTTTCTTTTTTATTTTTTTCAATCGTTTTAACATATCTAAATCTGCTTTACGAACCATTGCGAGTTGCTCTGCTTTTGATTTAGCATTTTGAGACAATCCATAATCAATATCGTGAATCATACTAATTTCATCAGTTTTTGTAATCGGTCTTACCTCTGTATTTCCAGAGTTTAATAGACCAATTCTTTTCTCAATTTCAGTGCCAGGACCAATATATTCTCCAAGTCTTACTCTCCCATCTGGTAATATCTGGGTTGCGTGATTTTCACCTTGAAATCTTGCTCGTCCTCTTGCTTTTCCAATTACTAATTTTGTCAAATCTTCAGATAGTCCATACCCTTGTTGTTTATTGTAAGGTGTTGTTCTTAAATGAATATTTCTTTTTTTCGGTATTCTATTCCTAATTGTCATTTTAACTATATTATATACAAAGAAAATTATAAAGGAAACGAAACCGGTTCTAACCATCTTAACGATAATCGTAGAAAATAATATTCTCCTTGGGTTTCTGCTGGTTGTAAATCATCTCTTAATAATGACACCCTAACTTTATTTCGTGGGTTTCCTGCCAAAAAGTCAATAGGAATAGTAGGAGGGTGAAAAGGTCTATGGATAATTAAATCCCTTGGGGGGACATCAATTAAAGATACTTCAATAATATTTCTGTATAAATTATTAAACCTTACCCCTTGATTTACCAAATCACATTGGACTAAATAATAATTTATATTATTAAAAGTTGGCACAGATTGAGATATATTGGGTGATATTGCTGATGTGTATAAAACATTTGTATCAAATCCGGTTAATGCTCCTAATGAATTATTTATTGGAAATAAAAGTGTATTACCAGCATTTAAGGTTAGTTCCAATAAACCAGTTGATTGATTGAAAATTAAACTTAATGTATTTCCAGTCGTTATTGGGTTTTCGTCTATTGCTCTATTCATTGCCGATTCTAAACTGGATACTGTATATATACCTGCTGGAACTGATAATAAAACTGTGTTGAACTCAAACTGATTATTTTGTTCTACACCAGAATTAAAAACATTTGGTTGCGTATACCAAATATTACTTTCTTCAACATCTAAAGTTGGATTAATAGCATTTTTAGGAATTATCAAGGGGTCTTGGAATTGAACTTCAAAGGTTGAACCATCTGCCGAGCGGTTTATTGCTCCGTTTGCTGGGTTGCTGTCTAAAATTACGCTTATTTCTCGTGGAACGAACTTGACTGTAGGCATTTTTTATCTATATAATATATATAGGAAATTAATTTAATAATGAGTATTATAGCATTTAAAAATAAAGACAAAGGATTTCAGGAAAAATGGAATCCAAAAAGAGATTTGCTTGATATACCTTGGGCGTTTAGAGCGGTTTTTTGTGGTCCTCCTTCATCTGGCAAATCGACTATTGTAAAAAATATAATTCTAAAAGCACGACCTCTTTATAAAAAAGTTTTGATAGTTCATTATGGTGGTGAGGGGACACAGGATTATGACGAAATTGACGGAATTGAGGTTGTGCCTTTATCTGGTTTGCCTGACCCTGTTGATATTAACCCAAGAAAAGAAAAAATGTTATTAGTTTTAGAAGATGTGCCATTAAGTTCAATCAATAGAGAACAGAAACAAAAGATTGATAGATTATATGGTTATTCATCAAGTCATAGGGGTGTTTCTGTGATATGTTGCGCTCAAGACGCTTTTGATGTCCCAGTTGGAGCAAGAAGAAGTAGTAATGTTTTTATTTTGTGGAAACAACCAGATTTAAATGCTTTACAAACTATGGCATCAAGAACAGGTTTTACGACTTCAGAGTTTCGTAATTTATTTAAACTTTGTAAAAATAAACACGATTCTATTATGATTGATTTAACGGAACATTCACCAGCACCTTTACGATTTAATGCTTACACACCAATTGCTATTAAAGAAGATGGACGAGTGAAAGTTCAAGAATAATATAATTTATGCTTATACTATATAGAATGAAATAAATGGGTGGTGCTTGTATAATTCCCTGTAGTATCGAAACGATTTGTGGAATTGGTGCTTCGTCAGTTGCTATTGGTGCCAAGGTATATGAAATGAATAAAATTAGAAAAAGGGCAAAAAGTGTTCCAAATAAAGTTTTACTCCCACCTATTATAAGAAAAAAAAGATTAAGAAATAACACTGAATAATGTTTTTTATCACCAAAGATAAAATATAGAATAATAATTAGCACTCTCTCTGTCATTCCAAGTCAATTTTCCGTCTTTGGTTTTTATCCCTTTTGCTCGTGCTATATAACTTTTTCGTCTTTCTTTGTCGTTATGGTCTAAATGAGAATATAAACCAAGTCCAGTTGAATCTTTGTATTGTTCCATTTCACTTGCTCCAAAATGAATAGTTTTTCCCTTTGGTGTTATTACAGAATATTTTTTTCCTTTTCTTGTTGATTTCTTAAATTCAGGCATTTCTTATTATTATATAATAATAACAATTAAAAAAACTTTCAAAGAAGATACTGGGATTTGAACCCAGAATGCGAGGTTCAAAGCCTCGAGTGATGACCAATTTCACTATATCTTCTTTCAAAGTTTTGAAAAATATTTATTTTTATAATTTATTTTTTGTAAGTCGGTTTTACCTCTTATAAAAGTTTTACTTTTTGTAAGTCAATTTTGCTTTGCTCATAGCATCTTTATAAGACATACCAGGGTTTGATGCCCTAAATGCTTTAAGATGAACCAACCAAGGATTTGTTTTTTTACCAGCACCGGAATGTTTTGCGACAATTGAACCTTTACCGCATATTCTAGACTCACCAGCAATTCTCGCCCCCCTACCAACTTCACCAGCAACTCTCGCCCCTTCTCCAGCAAGAATAGCACCTTCTCCAGTCATAGAACTCGTTGAAGTTCCTTCTGGTAAATTAGATTCCATATAACCTGAACCAAATGATTGTGAAAAATCAGCACGAGTAAAAGCACCTCCATTTTTAACTGACATCATTGTTTGAACGAGTGGTTTTGCGTGGCGGATTGCTGATTCAAGTGAAACTTTACCAGCATTAAAATCTTTTACAAGGTCTTTGATAAGTTTTTTTCCTGTTGGGGTTAAATCCTTTACAAGCATTTTTGCTTTCTTAACTGCTTTGAAAATATCAGTTGTTAGACCCTGACCTTTCATTCGTTCAATTTTAACAATTCTTTCGCAAACATCGCACAATTTCTTTTCTGTAAGTTTCGGCATTTTGTATTATATATATAGTAAATATATTTTTTTTCTGTTAAAAACAACAAATTATTTTTGTAATTTAATATTTTTCATAATAGAACTCAAACCTGTTTTCGGTTTAGATTGTCTCGGTTGTCTTTTTGCCAAAACACCTTTTTTGAACTTCACTGTTCCGCCTCTATCGCCTCTATCAAGGACTAAACCACTTCTTGTGATTCCAGAAGAAGTAGCAATCGCTTCTCCATTCCATACCTCTTCTTTTTTACCTTTTTTCTTTTTAACTTGTTTCTTTTCCTCACTTGTTAAATCTGGTTTTAAATCATATTGTTTGGAAGGAAATAATAATTCTTGTTCTTTCATTATTTGTGCTTCAATATCTTGGGGACTTATAACTTCCTCCTCCTCAGACATTACTTCTTCTGGTTCAAACTTTTCTTCTATTCTTCTTGCCTCCAACGCCTGTTCTGCTTCAATTTCTGTTTCCGTTTTTGCTCTCTGTCTTGTTCCTATTATTTTTACACCTTTTCTTTTTTTCTCCGCTCGTTCTTCTTCCGCTTTTTTTGTTTCTTCCTCAATCTCTTTTATCATTTTTTCTCTTTCTCGTTTTTTTCGCTCCTCTGCTTTTTCCAATGATTTCTCAAACGGAGATTTTGGTTTTTTTGATACTTTAACCTTAATTTTTTTTCCAGTTTCACTTTTTAAAGTTCTAGGTGCTTGTCTTGTTGGAGATGGTTTGAGGTCTCCCTTAATTGCTGTTTGTGTTTTTACTGGTTCGGTTGTTTTAGTTATTACCTCACCATCAACTATTCTTGATTCAGGTTCTAATAATTGATTGACATTCACTATATCAACTGGAGTTTTTCCAACTTCTCCAAGGGTGTCAGAAATTGTATTTAAAATATCTTCTAACTCTTGAGTTAATTTTTTTACTTCTTTTTCTACATCTGAAATATCCGACTCACCTTCAAAAACATTTTGTGTCAATTGTTGTAATCGTCTTTCAATATCAAGTGCTTTTGTTTTATTTATTGTTATTTTATTTAGTGTTTCGGTAGATGCTTTTGGCATATCAACATTTTTAATTACTGTATCAATTTCACTTAATAATTCTTCTGTATATACTTCAATATCTTCTTCAAATTGTTTTTTGTCTCCAAGGTCTAAATTGTCATAAAAAGTATCCGCTCTTTCTCTTATTGTTTGTGGTTCAAAATCTTCTGCCATTCCAAGTAAGTTTTCATCAATTGTTGGCGACCTTTCCCTTATTGTTGCTGTGCTTTCAACAGGGTCGTCTTCCATCACTTGGGTTTCTGGGGCATCTGGTTTTGCTCCAGCAATTCCATAATGTTTGTCAAGAATTAATTTTGTAATTATTTTGTAATCGGTTAAGCGGTTGTCATCTAACGATTCGTTATAAAGTTCTTCAATTTCTTTAATATCCGCTTTGGTTAAATCATCAAAATCAACTACATCATTAATAAGGTTTTCAACTGGGTCTAAAATTAATTTACCTTCTTGTATTAATTCCATTACAGCATTTAATACATCAACATCAAAGAGGGTGTTATTTTTTACAACAGCAACCTCAAGTGCTGGGTGGTTTTTTATTTCATCTGGATTTGCTCCAAGTTGATTTAAATTGGGAATAAGGTTTTTATCAACAGCATTTATATTTTTTACTGCTTTTACAATATCTTTTTTATTACCTCTTTTCAAGGCATCTTTTACTTCTTTTGACAAGGCAAGAATTGCTGATGCTCTGGCGTCTTTTTTAGACATTTGACCGGTTCTAACCTTTTTCAAAATATCATCTGAAATTGTCAATAGGTCAAACTTTTCAAACACTCTGTCAAGTGTTTTATTAGACAATTGAACCAGTTGTCCGTTTTTTTCAACATCTTCTAATTTTGCTTGTTTCATTTCTTCTTCACTTAGACGATAAGGATACAAGGGAGTTGAATACGAAACTTGCCTTTCAGGTAAAAACTCATTTCTTGGAACTAATTTATATGTTCCTCTTCTCCGTTTTGTTGGTTCTTGAATTACAATTGGTCCTCTTCGTGTTAATATTTGAGTTCTTTTGTTATTATTATCAATAATTGGTCCTCGTGCTGTTAGAACTGGGTTGGGGTCTTTACAATCAAAAAAATGTGCTGTGGGTGGCACATAAAATCCATTGCCTTTGGGGAGATTTATATTTGCTCTGGTTCTTTTTCGATTAGGAGTTTTGATTTTAAGCATTTTTTATATTATATATATTATATAGATATTTTTTTTTAAAAATGGAATATGTTATAAATCCGTTAAGTAAAAAACCAATTCAAAGAGGAGGAAAGACTTATATTGAATTATTGAAACAAGGAGTTAGTTTTAATAATGACGACCAAGAAATATACAAGAGTGAAAAACTTGTATGTGAGATTGGAGACAAAACAGAAGAAGAGTTAGACAGAATAAAAAAAGAGTTTAATGATGCTAATGAAGAATATTGTTGTCATAAGGGTCGAGGGTTTTTATCAGGGTTTCTTGTAAAGAAAAGGAAGAAGACCACCTATGCTTCTTTTAGTTTAGAACTTGCTAAAAGGTCTGCTGTAAAGATAAGGGAGTTTCTGGATACACTTGATGACCTTGAAGAACTATTTATTGAAAGGGCAATTGCTCGTATCATAGACCAAGAGGGGCAAAAGTTAAGTAAAAGATTTGAGAATTGCTCCAAGTTCTATTTATTAAAAAACAACTTCGGTGAAATGTCTGTGTAAATAAAAAAATAATCTTGGAATACTATATAAGACATATAATACATAAAGAGTTTATACTACTATAATAAAATGAATTGGACTAAACAAAAAGAAAATGAGTTTGTTGTTAAAAAAAGTGAAACGAAGACGTGTGCTGGTTGCTTGAAAATATTTCCATCTGATTTAAAACATTTTGGGAGAGGGACGATTAGAAAAAAAGAGGGTGGGATAAAACTCATTTATTTGAGAGGTCGTTGTCGTGAATGTTTTACTCCAAAGACCAAACCAACAAAGGAACAATACCAGAAGCATTCATTCCATTATTACCAAAAAAATCGTGATGCTGTAAATACTAAAAAAAGGAAATTGAGAATTACTAAAAATATTGATAAACATATCAAGGGTATAATTGAAAAAAATAAATGGAAAAATATTTTTAATACTTGTATAAAAGGGATATAGAGGGGATATATATAATTTTCTTGATATAAACTATAATGAAGAAAGTTGTTAAATACAAGTCTTTATTGGGGAGGGGGCAACCAAATCACAAGTCTTTATTTGGAAATAGGAAAGTAAAATTGATAGAGGGTGGAGGGGTGTCTCCTTCATTTCCTTATATGGTTATATCAAAAGAAGAAAGGGACGACGCCTTTAATAAAATAAAAGAATTAGAATGTGATATTAATAATTTATCCTTATCTAATGTGGGAAATAAAGCAAGTAATTATTATTTTCAACCATACCGAGAAAAAACTAAAGTCGGTAAGTGGTCTCACTGGACTGCTTGGAATAACCCAGAGAAAAGAAAAAGGATTATGGATACTGATAAAAGCATACATAGAGATAGACCTAAAATAATCGGAACGCCTTCAGGTCTTCGTTCTGCTATGCGGTTGGGGTTTGGTTCTGTTAATCAATTTAAACCTTATATCGCGGTATGTGTATATCAAAAGTTTAAACCTAAAAGAATATTAGATATATCTGCTGGGTGGGGGGATAGGTTAATCGGTGCTATGGCACAAAATATAGACTACATAGGCATAGATAGTAATACATCGCTTAAAAAACCTTATACACAAA
>Ga0255040_10000433_pt1 | contig 10888 bp, 6 predicted proteins | sample BC1_12_2_MG_FD_181711 | JGI IMG/M metagenome (GOLD analysis project Ga0255040, IMG submission 181711) | Seawater microbial communities from Strait of Georgia, British Columbia, Canada - BC1_12_2 | ecosystem: Environmental > Aquatic > Marine > Strait | place: Canada: British Columbia | collected... | reverse complement strand
TCAGGAACTATGGCGAAAATCCTTAAAATGAAAAAATCCGATATCCTCGGCAAGCTGAAGGGGTCGCCCAAGAAGCATCTGGCCATCGATATCGGCAACCACACTATCAAGATATTGGAATTGTGTACCACCGCCAAGAGAGTAGATCTCGTGCACCACGCCGTGGCTTCCACCCCTCCAGGAGGGTTTCAAGTTTCGGTGCTGGCGGCTCAATTGAAGGAGATGCTTCAGCAACATCGCATCAAGACCAAACAGGCTGTGGCTAGCCTGGCTGGTAAGGGGGCTGCCACCCGACGTCTGACCCTGACGAACATTCCCGAGGAGGAAATTCAAGAGGCCATCCGCAGGCAGGCTGAGGAGCTGTTTCCCTTTTCCCTGGGAGATGCGGTGCTGACCTTCCAGATCCTTGACAGGGAAGACAGCGGTGCTCAGAAAAGATACGAAGTACTGGTGGCTGCCGCCACCAGGGAAACAGTTGTGGAACATATAGCCGTGCTCCGGGAGGCAGGTCTGGAGCCTGTTGGACTTATGGCCGAGCCACATGCTGTAGAACAGTTGTGGCGCAGTGCAAGTCTGGGAGAGGGTGAGGAGGGGTCCATAGCTGTGATTGACCTTGGAGCCCACAAAACCAGCATTCACATTTTCGAGGGTGGTAGGCTTCGGTTTTCCCGGTCTATTCTGACTTCAGGGGACGCTCTCACTATGGCGTTAACCGGTATGATTCGGGCGGGTGAGCGAGACATTGAGCTAAATACCGCCCAGGCTGAAAAGCTCAAGCGGGAACACGGGATTCCTTCAGTAGAGGATAGAGGGAAGACAGGGGAAGGGATTCCCCTCTCCCAGCTGGCGGTAAGGATTCGGCCGGTGCTGGAGAAGCTGGAGACCGAAATCTCTCGTTCCTTTGACTACTACGCCTTTCAATTCCAGGGTGAGACCATCACCAGGCTGTTGCTGACTGGCGGTGGAGCTCAACTGAAAGGGATTGAAGCCTTCTTTGCAGACAGGTTCGAGGTAAGGGTTGGATTTCTGGACCCGCTCGCACCAATTGTTATCGAGGATAGCCTGGTATTTTCAGAAGTGGACGCGGCCAATCGGATGGTTCTGACCGTCGCAGTGGGGTTGGCCCTGCCATTTACAGAGAGGTTTAACCTTCTTCCCGTCGACCTACAACCACATCGCAAGAGATGGAGTGTGCGAGCTCCGGTGGCCTATGCCATCCTGGGCCTTCTTTTGCTGCTACCGCTGGGACAATACGCCTACCAGAGTCATCGGAGCGTCAGTGCTCTTAGGCGGGCGGTAACTTTCAAAAAGTCCAAGTTCGAGCAATATCAGTATATTTTTCGAGAACACGATCGGTTGCAGGCAGAAAATAGTCAGTTAGACGCCAGGCTTGCGAAGTTGCCCAGCTTGGATCTTCGAGTGCCCCAGATGGCTGCAGCCTTGCGGCTCATAAGCCAGAAGATTCCCGAAGATGTGGCCCTTACCAATATAGATGTGGGAGAGAAGGAGAGGGAGGGAGGCCTCGAGGTTCGATTGAGCGGGCTTATTTATGGTCGGAAAGAAGAAGCTTTTCCCATAGTCACGAAGTTTATGGAGGATTTGCAAAAGGCACCGATTTTCTCGAATGTGCAGCTTGGCGATGCCGGGGACGAGAAAGCCCCGAAACCGGCTGTTCTGGCTTTTGAGATTGGGTGTGTGCTTAGGTGATGTCAGTGGTTCGTTGCTGAGCGTTAACTGTTCACCGCAGAGAACGCTGAGATCGCAGAGATGGTAAAGAGCATAGGATTTAAGCTGGCAGGGGGCAGCAGGCAGCCCGGCGGGAAAGGCGAGAAAGGCAAACAGACGGTTTTAGCGATTTGAACGGCTTGACCTAGTATCTGTAGGAGCGACCTCCAGGTCGCGATCAAATAGATAGGTAGATAGATAAGAAAGAAATATCGCAACGAGGACGTTGCTCCTACAGGAAGTCGCGGCTAGAAAGCCGCTCCCACAGAGGCTGTGGACGTGAAAGAGCTGAACAAAAGAGAAAAAATAATTGTCAGCATAGTTGCCGTGGTTCTCGTTGGCTTTTTGGTGAACCGCTTTGTGCTAGAACCCCAGAGCAAGAAGATGAAGCAACTCCGAAAAGAGCTTGCATCCTTGAATGAGCAGGCTGCCAGTATCGGCCCCAAGCTGGTGGATTTCAACCGGCTGAATTCGGAATTGGTCCAGAAGAAAAGGCAGGTAGCAGAACTGGAACAGGCTTTGCCCCAAAAGGCCGAGACTGCTGAGGTAATTCATAAAGTAAGTACGCAGGCTCGTTCTAACGGCCTGCAAATTCAACAGATTCGACCGCAAAAAACCACGGTTCTGAGGACGCGGGGTGGCAAGAGAGGAGAATTTCGCCAACTCTTTATCAATCTCGATTTCCGCGGTGGGTATGAACAGCTGGGTGATTTTCTCGCTGGGCTGGAGCAACAACCATTCTACGTGAAGGTCGCCGAGCTGCATGTGTCGAAAAGGGAAAAGAGGGAACAGCGGCTGGAAATCCAGCTCAAGCTGGAGATTGTGGTTAGAAGCTAAATGGACCTGACGAAGCCTCCACAGAAGATTTTGGTTGTGACTGTTGTGGGGGTGGTGGTGTTTCTTTGGATATTGGTGTGGTTGTTCGGGCCTAAACCTGAGACGATTCAAGCCAGTGCTCCGATAGATACGATGCTGACAAGCTTGCTCCAGAGTGGAAAGCAAGGAAAAAAGGAGGGGGATAAAGGCGTCGAGGAGCCAGTACCTGACACCTGGGGTCGGGATCCATTTGCCCTGCCCTATTGGACCGAAGAAGACGACGGAACCGAAAGCCAACCAGTAAGAGACGCTCGATCCGAACCAGAGCGAACAGGAGGCAAGTCGCAATACAAGCTTTCTACCATTTTGATCAGTGGCTCCAACCGACTGGCTGTCATCAACTACCGGGTCTACTTGGAGGGAGACAAGATTGGTGGCGAAAAGATCTCTGAGATTACATTGGACCACGTAGTCCTGAGCGATGGTTCAGAGGAGCGAGTGCTGAGGATTTCCCAGTCGCAAACAAAGGTGACAGTACATAATTCCCGGGCGAAGTGAACAATCGCATAAGGCATAGAGCATAGAGCATAGCGAAAAAGACAGTAAACGGTGAACAGGAATGGTGTCGGGTGAACCCGCTCCGCAGAACCACCCGACTCACAAAGGTTGTTGTTCACCACGAAGGACACGAAGGACACAAATGGGCTGTCCCACAATTAGTATCCCCTCCCCTGGCGGGAGGGGATAAAGGGGAGGGGGGAATATAAAATAGCTGAAAATACATTTTATTTTTCACCCCCACCCTAACCCTCCCCCGTCAAGGGGGAGGGGATTATGAGGTTGCTTTTCTTTGTGAGCTTAGTGCTCTTTGTGGTTCGGAAACTTAGGACTTTTAACCAATTGAGGGTCATAATCTTTAGATTTATCCACGAGTGGAGAAAGATGCTCAGCCGGAAAGTCTTGATCAGCGGCTTGGTGGCGATTGCTGCACTGTCCTTCTTGTCTTTTGAGCAAGGGTGTGCCAGCAAGCCCCAATTAGTAACTGAAACTGAGCAACCGCCACCACGGTTAGCCGTTTCTGGTGATCCACTTGAGGAACTAACCGTTCCCCAGTTCCAGGAAGAGGAACCGGCGCAGATCGCTATTGGTGCCCCGAGCAAGCTGTATTCCCTTAGGGTTCGCAAAGGAGAACTCCATGACGTGCTTCTGGGCTTTGCTCAGGAGAGCGGCGAGAACTTGGTGATTGATCCTGAGGTGGCCGGCATTGTGACCATGAACCTCAACCGGGTAACCCTAGAACAGGCCCTGGACGCACTACTGACACCATTGGGCTTTACCTATTGGAGGGAGGGGCGTCTTATCCGGATTTCGAAGCCAAGGATGGAGACCCGGTTTTTTGCGGTCAATTACGTCAGTTCCAGCAGGGAGAGCAGCAAAACCATTGTTGCAACGGACGGCTCCGGAACGGGTGGTGAAGAAGGCAGCATTAGCAAGACCCGGTTCAAAGGCTCTGAGCAATCAGACTTCTGGGCAGAGATGCAGGAAGGCTTGACCGCTATAATTTTTGGTGATGAGAGCCCGAAAGCAATGGTCAGTGCCCGTCAGGGAGGGGTGGCCTCCAGCTTAACCAGCCCTAACGGAAAAAAGCTTGTGATCAGCCGGTTGAGTGGCCTCATCCAGGTGAACGACTATCCTAGGAAGTTGAGGGAAGTGGCGAGGTTTCTTGAGCAGATGGAGGCTCATAGTCTACGTCAAGTTCTCATCCAGGCCCGTTTCTTGGAAGTGGCTCTGAGCAAAGAGTTCGATACCGGTATCCGCTGGGACAAAATCCAAGAGCAATTACTAAATCTAGACATCTCCCGCTTGTCACTCTCCTGGGACATCGATGGTGGGGCAGCTAGCACCAAAGGTGAGCTGGCAATTGTCAGTGATTCCAAGTCGCTTGCCGGGACCGAATTTGTCTTTGCAGAATTAGTCAAAGCGTTAGAGACGCAAGGCAAGGTGAGGGCGCTGGCCAGTCCCAGGCTAGCCACCCTCAACAACCAGAAGGTGATTGTCAAAATTGGCAGGCAGGATGTATATTTTACCTCTGAGATAAGCCAGACCTCAGAAAATGTCTTGCAGTCTTTTACTCCCAACACCATTGATGTTGGCGTCATCCTGGACGTAACCCCACAAATCGCCCCTGATGGACAGATTATCATGAACATCCACCCCAGCATAACTGCAGAGTTCGATAGGGTGAGAGCGCCGGACGGTTCTGAGTTTCCGCTTCTTCAAATTGGTGAGACAGACACGGTTGTGAAGGTGCTAGACGGACAAACCATCGTCATTGCTGGTCTCTTGCAGGAAAAAAACCAAAAAACACGGAACTTTCTTTCCTGCATTCTGTTCGGGTCCACCAACCGACAAGCAGAAAAGACTGAGTTGGTAATTTTACTCAACCCTAAGGTGATGACTGTTAAGCGGCTTTATTAATTGACCAGCAAACACAATAGGCAATTGGCTTTGCTTGGGCAGGAAGATGCCCGGCCGATAGACTATTTTAAGCCCTGAGATAGGATTATGTATCTCGAATTTTTTAGCCTCCGCGAAAAACCTTTCGGGTTGACTCCTGACCCCAGGTTTCTCTTTTTCAGTGAGAAGCACCGGGAGGCCCTGGACCATCTTCTCTATGGCATTCACCAAAAAGAGGGCTTTGTACTCATCAGCGGCGATACCGGCACAGGTAAGACCACACTGTGCCGGGCACTAATGGAGCGACTTGACCCCCGCGAGGTTACCACCGCCCTCATTCTCAATCCCCTGCTCAACGAAACGGAGCTGCTAAAAGCCATTTTGGAGGACTTTGGCTTGCCGGCCACGGGGGCCACCAGAAAAGAGTTGCTGGATGTGCTCAATCGTTTTCTTCTGAAGACTCTGGCTGCAGGCAAGACAGCGGTGCTGATCATCGATGAGGCGCAAAATCTCTCTACCAACTGTTTGGAGCAGGTTCGGCTCCTTTCCAATTTAGAGACCGACAAAGAAAAGCTGATTCAGATTATCCTGGCTGGGAGCGAGGAACTGCCGGCCAAGTTGGAAAAGTCTGAGCTTCGCCACTTGCAGCAGCGTATCTCGATTCGCTACCACCTCAGATCCCTGGATAGACAGGAGGCAAGAAGGTATCTGCAACATCGTCTGAACATGGCAAGAGCTGCGGGGAGCACTGCCTTCGAAAAGGGGGCGTACCGAGAGATCTACCGGTTTTCCAAAGGGGTGCCTCGACTCATGAATATCATTGCCGAGCGCTCCCTGTTGGCCGCCTATCTAAGGGAAAGCCGCAAGATAAGACGTGTTCATGTGCTGGAAGGGCGGCAGAGTCTGAGCGGCAAATTCCCGAGCAGTAGTCGCCGGGCATTCCTCTGGTTTGGCCGAAAATGGCGGCATGCATCTGTTGCGTTTCTTCTGGTGCTCATAGGAATGGCATTGCTGCTGGTCCCGGCAGTTCGAAAGACCTTGAAACGTTATGTGCAAGAGAGTTTGACCCAAGAGACTTTTGCCCCCGTTAATTATTCGCGCCACTTCATCCGGGATGTGATTCCACAGCCAGAACCGGCTGTATTACGCAATCAGGTCCGGACAGAATCCAGGGACCTTACTTCGGCCTCGCGCCGAGACCAGGAAGAGTCGTCGCCGGGTCTGTCGGGTGATGCCGAGGTGAAACCGCGCTCTATGAGAAAAGCTGAAGGCGAAGCCAAAGCAAAGAGAACAGGGCAGTATTCGGCCGCTAAAGTCGAGAGCGGTACAAAGAAGGTAGAATTCCCGCAATATGTGCTGAAGCCGCCCTATGTGTACACCGTGCAAGTAGAGTCGTTTAAAGATCCGGACGTAGCTGAGGCAAGAATGCGGGAGCTGCAAAATCGCGATTTCGATGCCTGGGTGGCCTGGATCGATTTGGGCGAAATGGGAGTCTGGTACAGGGTGTTGGTGGGGAAATTCAAGGATAAAAGTGAGGCGCAGGCAATGGCTCACCAGCTGAGTCAACGGAGGGAATTCCACAGGGCTCGGCAAATCGCGACTCATAAGGGAAGTGAAGGAGAACACTAAGGTCTTTCAAATCCCCCCGCCCGCCTCGCCTGAGCGTGAGCGATGGCGGGCAGGCCCTAAGCCCCCTTTGTTAAAGGGGGGAACTTAGTGAAATCACATAAAAATCTTCCCCCTTTCGTAAAGGGGGATCGAGGGGGATTTCGTCGAGTGCCGGTCACCGCACCGGCCGATAGAGCGTTTCCATGAAGCATTACAAGGCGGGTACGGTGACCCGCCCTACGGCTTGAACCAATCCGGCGAAGCCGGATGATAGATCGACTTTAACGATTTCAACGGCTTCCTCTGAAGGAGGTTAGCGGTGAGTCTCATTTCCGACTCTTTAAAAAGAGTGGCTGAGCAGCGGGCGGGACGCAAGCAACCGCCATTGGTACCGCGGAGACTTGCAGGTCAAGAGGATCAGCACAAAAAGCGGCGACTACTCCTCTTGGGCTTAACAATCCTGCTGGCCGTAGCTGTTGTTGGTGTGGCTGTCTACGGTGTGATCCAGTGGCGAACCGGGAAGAGTAAACCTGCCGAAGCTGTGACCGCGTCTCCACAGAAGGTGATCTTTGACAAGATTACACCGCCGGCAAAACCCCTACGTAGTACTGCCGATTCAGAAGCTCTGCCACCTAGTGATGGAACCGTAGAGCAGCGCACTCCAGTGAAGCCGAAAGTGGTGCAGGTTGCCATTCAACAGGAGCCGGTTTCCACCGGGGAGACTCGCCAACCCAAAGCCCCCTCCGTGGAAGAAAAAGAGGTTGAGCCAGCAGCCACCAAAGCTGCCATAGAACCACGAGAGGCATCGCCCAAGGCTGAAGAACAGCCGCGGCAGCCCAGCAGCAAGATCAAAGTTGGCCTGGTAAGTGTCAAATCGGCAGAGCAGGTTGAAACTCACGACGAACAGGTTTCCACCGGGGAGACTCGCCATCCCAAAGCCCCGCCCGCGGACAAAGAAAAGGCCGAGGAGATAACTTCTGCAGCCGCACCCAAGAAGCCAGAGCCGGTGCTGATTGCAGGAATAAAACATGGACATCCCCTCAGTACCAAAAAGACCGGCGTGGTGAACTTGCATGCAGAGACAACAGCTGAAGCCGCCCATTTGTATCGGAAGGCGGTAGGCTACCAAAGAGCCATGAAGTGGCAAGAGGCTATTGACGCTTACCGGAAGGTAATCAAATATGAGCCCATGAGCGCTGAAGTTTACAATAATATTGGGGTTTGCTACGAGAAGCAGGGCAATCTGAAAATGGCTGCCAAGTCCTACGAAAAGGCTATCAGCATCAACCCCCGCTTTTATCGCAGCTACAACAATCTGGGAATTATCTATTACAAGTTGAATAATTTCGACAAAGCTCGTGCCGCTTATGAGCAGGCCTTGCAATTGAATTCCGGAAACAGCCAGAGTGAAATCAACCTGGCCCTGGTATATGAACGGCTTCGTCGAGGTGGATTGGCCCGCCGCACCCTGGAGCGGGTGCTCGCCAACGACCCGGAAAATGCGGAAGCTCATTACAATCTTGGCCGGTTGCTGGAAGGTCAGGGTCAGAATGAAGAAGCCATCACTCACTACCGCCAGTTTCTTGCCTCCAACCCTTCAGCTTATCCGCAACTACGAGAAAAAGTGAAGGACAGGGTACGCACTCTTGAGGAGGTATCGAATCAGTAAGGCGTATAGCGAAGCATAGGGCATAGGGCATGGAGCATAGAGATTAAGCCCTTCGACAGGCTCAGGGCAAGCGGGCAGCAGGCAGTTGGTACCAGGCACTACACACTAAGCACTAGGCACCGATCGGGCGGGGATAAACCCCGCCCCTACTTTTTGCATCCCATGTCGTCATTCCGGAATTCAGACGAAGTCGGAATGTCCGGAATCCAGGCAAAAGGAATGATCTGTTCAAATCGTTCAAATCGTTAAAACCGTTGAAATCGCAAAGCAATCATTTTTCCTTTCCAAATTGTCCTGCGGACTTCCACCCTTCGGGCTGGTTCCCGGTTTCGCAATCCGCAATGTTCTTCCCAATGCCCTACCTGTCCTGAGCCCGTCGAAGGATGCCTCATTCTCCTGAATTCTGACTCCTGGCTCCTAACTCCCCGCTTTTAGCAGCGGGGAGTTTTAATTTTGGCCTGGTTTTTGCTCGTGGTTTCTGATAGTTTTGCCCTGGAATATGAACAGGTTAAGTTTCGGGAATAAAAAGCTCTGTGTTCTGATAACAAGCAAGCACTAAGAGTGAGGCTTGAGAATGAAGAGGAAGCGGCTGGGTGAAATCCTTCGAGACGAAGGGCTGATCTCAGAGGAACAGCTGCAGGCTGCGCTGGAGAAACAAAAGACAGAAAAAGGATTACGCATTGGCGAGGTGCTGGTGGCCATGGGAGCTGTCACCGCCGAGGATGTCGCCCAAGCGATATGGCAGCAGCGGCAGATTCCGTATGTGGATTTGGACAATTACGCCCTTGACCCTAGAGTGATCGAACTGGTCCCTGAGAAGATTGCCAGAGCCTATCTGGCACTGCCCATCTTCAAAATAGGCAACGCACTTACCGTGGCGATGGCAGACCCACTCAACGTCATTGCGGTTGATGACCTGCGCTCAAAGACCGGATGTGAGATCGAGACAGTGATCTCCACCGAGGAGAAGATTGTAAGATGTCTGGAGAATTATTACCGAATGGATGAGTCTATTACCCAGCTCATTGGTGACGTTGCCCGGGGAGAATCAGAAGGAAGTGCTGCCAAGGGCGGTGCTGACGCCTCCGTGGATACTGAAGCCCCAATGATCAAATTGGCCAACTTGATCATTCAGCAGGCGGTTCGAGATGGCGCCAGCGACGTACATATCGAGCCCACAGAAGATAACGTCAAGGTGCGCTACCGCATCGACGGGGTGCTACAGGAAATCAATACAATCCCCAAGACCCTACACGAGGCTATTGCTTCTCGATTCAAAGTGTGGGCCGAAATTGATATTGCCAAGAAGCGGACCGCACAGGACGGGCGTTTCTATGCTGGGGCTGACGGTAAGCAGATAGAGGTTCGCCTTTCAACTTTCCCCACAATTTATGGGGAAAACCTGGTCATGCGGATACTGGATCCAACCGCCACCATATTGGAGCTTAAAACTCTTGGATTACCCCCCGCCATATTTGACTCATATATCAAACTGGTAAAAGCGACCCAGGGTATGGTTCTCGTTACCGGACCAACGGGGAGTGGCAAAACCACCACCCTGTATGCGACGCTGGATACGGTCCGCGATCCAGCGCTCAACATAATCACCATCGAAGATCCAGTGGAGTATCGACTCGAAGGGATTCGCCAGACCCAAGTCAACCCGCAGGGGGGGGTTACCTTCGCAGCCGGACTGCGGGCCATTGTCCGCCAAGATCCGGACGTGATCATGGTGGGAGAGATCCGAGACCTGGAAACTGCCCAGATGGCTGTGCGGGCCTCTCTCACCGGGCACGTGGTTTTCAGCACCTTGCACACGAATGATGCTCCCGGCTCCATCACCAGATTACTCGACATCGGGGTTGAACCCTTTCTCATTTCCTCCGGTGTCACCGGCGTTCTGGCCCAGCGTCTGGCCCGCACCGTTTGTCGATCTTGTAAGGAGCCTTATGTTCCTTCTGAAGAAGACCTGGAGCAGTTCGGCATTGCCGAACGCGCCAAGGGTCGGACATTTTTTCGGGGCCGAGGTTGTCAGGGCTGCCGCTTTAGTGGATACCGCGGCCGAGTAGGTATCTATGAATTGCTTCTGGTGACAGATGCCATTAGAGATCTCATTAACCAGAGAAGCAGTGATACGGACATTCGCAAGGCGGCATTAAAGACTGGTGATCTCCGCACTTTATATCGCGATGGTTTGGAGAAGGCGGTGAAGGGAGTAACTACCCTTGAAGAGGTATCGAGAATAGTTCACCTCAAAGGAGAATAGTAATTCAGCTGGCAGTAGGCAGAAAGCTGGAGAAGGAGAATCGTTATTTGTTATCCGGTTGTTGCAGTTCTCGATCCTAATTAAATTGTTTAGGATTTTCCTTTTTGGCAGGCACAGAGGCCTGCCCTACCAGGAAAGGTGGAGCGGGCGTCTCTGCCCGCTTAACTTGATCAAGGGCAGTTATTAGTATTTTCGAATAACTTATAACGGATAACGATTAACTTTATCCATTGTCTTCGCTGCCTGCTTCTTGCCCCGCCGGGAGCTTGATGGTAACCTTGGTTCCCTGGTCGGGCGTGGATTCGGCTTCTATAGCACCCCCGTGCTCTTCTATTATTTTCTTGGTC
>Ga0255040_10000432_pt1 | contig 10906 bp, 9 predicted proteins | sample BC1_12_2_MG_FD_181711 | JGI IMG/M metagenome (GOLD analysis project Ga0255040, IMG submission 181711) | Seawater microbial communities from Strait of Georgia, British Columbia, Canada - BC1_12_2 | ecosystem: Environmental > Aquatic > Marine > Strait | place: Canada: British Columbia | collected... | reverse complement strand
ATGCGTTTGCACGTGATACCGGTGCGCGATGAAGCCGAGTTGCATGCGCGACTCGCCGCGCTGCGCCGTCCCTGCGTCGTGCTGCCCGAGCCGGCCCCGGCCGCGGGTTCGCCTCAGGCGCGTGGATCGCCGCGCTGGACGCGCGCGGCTCGCGCCTCCCGCGCGCGGCGTCGGCGCTCGCCGTAAACCACGGCGAATTTGCGCGCCGCATAGAGCGAACGGAAGGTGCGTCCCTCGGGCGCCGGCAGATCGCGACCGCGCGTCCAGCCGCGGCCCAGCGGCAGGCGCGAGATCCGGCCGCGCGAACCGCCCATCCAGGAAAGGACGCGCACGCCCAGCGACGCGGCGAGCGCGTACAGGCGCGGGCGCCGTGCGACGAAGCCCCAGACCGCGAATCCCAGACGTTCGGTCCAGGGTCGCAGGCGCTGCTCCATCTGCTTTTCGCGCAGCGTGCGCAGCAGCTCGGGCAGCGGAATCTTCACCGGACAGGCGACGTGGCAGGCCCCACAGAGCGTCGCCGCCTGCGGCAGGTCGAGCGCGTTCTCGATCCCGTTGTACACGGGCGTGAGTACCGACCCCATCGGGCCCGGGTAGACCCAGCCGTAGGCGTGGCCGCCGACGGTCTGATAGACCGGACAGTGGTTCATGCAGGCGCCGCAGCGGATGCAGCGCAGCATCTCCTTCATGTCGCTGCCGACGAGCTTGGTGCGCCCGCAGTCGACAAGGATCACGATCATGTGCACTGGCCCGTCGGCGTCGTCTGCGCGACGCGGGCCGGTGACGATGGTGAAGTAGTTCTCGATGTCCTGGCCGGTCGCCGAGCGCGGGAGCACCCGGTTCAGGGTCGACAGGTCCTCGAGGGTCGGAATCACTTTTTCGATGCCGGTGATCGCGATGTGCACCCGCGGCAGCGTGGTCACCATGCGGCCGTTGCCTTCGTTGGTGACGAGCGCCACCGACCCGGTTTCCGCGACGAGAAAGTTTCCGCCCGACAGCCCGAGGTCGGCGGTGAGGAAATGCTCGCGCAGCATGAGACGCGCCTCGCGCGTCAGCTTCTCGATGTCGGTGCTGCGCGGTCGCTGGTGATGCGTCGCGAAGAGATCGGCGACCTCGTCAAGATCCTTGTGGATCGCCGGCGCGATGATGTGCGACGGTGCTTCCTTCGCGAGCTGGATGATGTATTCGCCGAGGTCGGTTTCGACCGCCGTGATGCCGTTCGCCTCGAGCGCGGCGTTCAGCCCGGCCTCCTCCGAGACCATCGACTTCGATTTGATCGCCTTCTTCAGGCCGTGCTGCGCGCAGATCTCCAGCACCTGTGCGCGGATGTCCTCCGCGCTCTCGGCCCACCGTACCTCGGTGCCGCGCCGTGTCGCCTCGGCCTCGAAACGCAGCAACCAGCTGTCAAGATGTTCCAGCCCACGATCGCGAATCGCGGCGCTTGCGGTGCGCAATTCCTCGAAGGCATCGACGCCGTAGGCCGCGCGCGCGGCGTCGCGCTTGTCGGCGAAGCCGCTGCCAAAACGCTTGAGCACGCCCTGCAGCCGGACGTCGGCGAGCGCGCGGCCGGCGCGCGCCTGGAAATGCATCGACTGATTCTGCATCAGTCGGCCCGGCCCGAAAGCACTTCGGCGATATGCAGGACCTGCGTGCGGGTGTCGCCGCGCCGTCGCAGCCGACCCTCGATGTTCAACATGCAGCCGAGGTCACCGAGTACCACGGCGTCCGCACCGCTCGCTGCAATATGCTCGCATTTCGCGTCTGCCATCGCAGCCGAGATCTCGCCGAACTTGATCGAGAAGGTGCCGCCGAATCCGCAGCAGGTTTCGCAATCGGGCATCTCGCGCAATTCGACGCCGGGCAGCTTCGCGAGCAGCGCACGCGGCTGCGTATTCACGCCAAGTTCGCGCAGCCCTGAGCAGCTGTCGTGATAGGTCAGCGTGCCATGAAAGTCGCCCGGCAGCGTCTCGATACGAACGACGTTGACCAGGAAGTCGGTGAGCTCCCAGGTCTTCGCCGCGAGGGCCTCGACACGCGCGAGCCAGTCGCCCTCGCCGGGAAAAAGGTCACGGTAATGCGTTTTCACCATGCCCACGCATGAACCCGAAGGCGCGACCACGTAGTCGAAGGGTTCGAATTCCTCGATCAGCTTCTCGGCCAGGTCTCGCGCCGAGCGCCGCTCGCCTGAATTCCAGCCCGGCTGCCCGCAGCAGGTCTGCGTGTGCGGAACATGGACGTCGCAGCCCGCCGCTTCGAGCAGCGTCAACGCGGCGAAGCCGATGCGCGGCCGCATGGCATCGATAAGACAGGTAACCAGAAGCCCCACGCGCATAGCGGCGAGAAGAATAGCATGCGCACGCGCGTGATTTCACATCGCGGAATAACCGCGCAACTCACGCTACAATGCCGCGCGCCATGCTCATGAAAAAAGAACCGAAAAGCCCGATCCAGGTCATCGAGCGGATGATGAAGCTGCTCGAGGTGCTCGCCCAGCACCCCGAGCCCCTGGGACTCAAGCAGATTTCACAGTATGCGGGCCTGCATCCCTCGACCGCGCATCGCATCCTGTCGGCGATGGCCGCCGACCGCGTCGTCGACCGCGTTGAGCCGAGCGCCTACCGGCTCGGCATACGGCTGCTCGAGCTCGGCAACCTCGTCAAGTCGCGCATCAGCGTGCGCGAACTCGCGCTGCCGGTGATGCGGGAATTGCACGCCCAAACCGGGGAAACGGTGAACCTCTCGGTGCGCCACGACGACGAGATCGTCTACGTCGAGCGGACCTCGAGCGGACGCTCGGCGATGCGCGTGGTGCACGTCATCGGCGCGCGCGCGCCACTGCACGTGACCGCGGCAGGCAAGCTCTTTCTGCTCGAAGACGGCTTCGCGCGCCTGCGCGACTACGCGAAGCGCACCGGGCTGTCGGCCTACACCAAGAACACCCAGACCGGCGTCGCGCTCCTCGAGCGCGAGCTCGAACGCATCCAGCGCCAGGGTTGGGCAACCGACAACGAGGAGGCCGAACTTGGCGTGCGCTGCGTCGCGGCCGGCGTACGCGACGACGCCCAGCAGCTCGTCGCCGCACTGTCGATCTCGACGCCGACCGACCGCATGAAGCCGTCATGGGGTGCGCTGGTGAAGGAAAGCGCCGAGCGGATCGGTCAGGCGGTCGGCTACCGCTCGGTTGCGCGCGTCGGCGCCGCCTGAACACGCCAGCAGCCGTCCGTCAATCCGTCGATCGGCGCGCAAACGCCCGCATCGACGGATCAGGCTGCGTGCAGGCCGTGCAGCGAGAACAGGCCGCGGCGGTCGCGCCAGATTTTTTTTGGCGCAAAGCCGGCGTGCGCAGCAAAGGCGCGAAACTCTTCGACCGAATACTTGTGCGAATTCTCGGTGTGTATCGTCTCGCCGACATCGAAATCGAAACGGTAGCGCCCGATCGCCACCTGCTGGCGCAGGCGCGAGACGAGGTGCATCTCGACCCGTCCGCGCGACGCGTTGTAAAAGGCGTAATGGCTATAGCGGCGCAGGTCGAAGTCGGCGCCGAGCTCGGTATTCATGCGCACGAGAAGATTGCGGTTGAACGCGGCGGTGACGCCCTGCGCATCGTTGTAGGCCGCGTGCAATAGGTTGGCGTCTTTCTTGCAATCGACGCCGATGAGCAGCGCGCCGGCGCGGCCCACCAGACCGCGCGTCATGTGCAAAAAGGCCTCGGCCTCCTCGGGCAGGAGATTGCCGATCGTCGAGCCCGGAAAATACGCCACGCGCCGCCCCCGCGCCCGCGGTACGGCGATCGGGTGCGAAAAATCCGCAACCACGGCGGTCATCTGCAGCCACGGAAACTCGCGTGCAAGGCGCGCCACGGCAAGCCGCAGCGCGGCCTCCGAGATGTCGATCGCCACGTAGTGCGCGGGGCGCAGGCGCCGGATCAGCAGCCGGGTCTTCACGCTCGCGCCGCTGCCGAACTCGATCAGCTCGCAGCCACGGCCCGAGAAGCGTGCGATGTCCTCGAGATGCGCGCGCGTCAGTGCGAGCTCGGCGCGCGTCGCGTAGTACTCGGGCTGGCGGCAGATCGCCTCGAACAGATCGCTACCGCGCGCGTCGTATAAGTACTTCGGGGCGAGCGTTTTCTGCGGACGCGACAGCCCCGCAACGACGTCGTCCAGGAAGTGCGCTTCCGGCAGGTCTTCGAAGCGCCAGCGAACCGCGGGTGCGCCCCGCGTCGCCCGGGAGGTTAGCCGCTCAGCCCTCGCGCGGCGCTGCTTTCGAGCCACTTGCGGATCCGGTTGGCATCGCCGATCCGGGACAACCGACCCCAGGAATCGAGCAATACGACGATCAGGTCCTGCTTCGCCACGCGCACGCGCATCACGAGGCAGCGCCCCGCTTCGCTGATATAGCCCGTCTTGGACACCTTGATGTCCCAGTCCGGGCTGCGTACGAGCCTATTCGTGTTGCGGAATGCGAGCGTACGCCCGTAGGCCTCGACGCTGGCGGTTTCGCGCGTCGTGTACTCGCGAATCAGCGGGTAGCGATGCGCGGCGCCGACGAGACGCACGAGGTCGTTCGCGCTCGCCACGTTCTCCGACGACAGCCCTGTAGACTCGACGAAGCGCGTATCGCGCATGCCAAGGAGCTGCGCCTTCGCGTTCATGATCGAGACGAACTTTTCCGTGCCGCCCGGGTAGGTGCGCGCGAGCGCGGCCGCGGCGCGGTTCTCGGAGGCCATCAGGGCGAGGAGCAGCAGCTGCTTGCGCGTGAGCACCGAACCGGTGCGCAGGCGCGAGCGCGTGCCCTTCATGCTGTCGATGTCCTCGGTGCTCACCACGATGCGCTGCGACAGATCGAGTCCCCGATCGAGAATCACCATCGCGGTCATCAACTTGGTAATCGAGGCGATCGGCCCAACGGTCGCGCTGTTCTTGTCGAGGATGACTTCGCCGCTGTGCGCGTCCTTCACCAGCGCGACGGCAGAGCGCAGAAACACGGTCTTCGGATCGCCGCCTTTGTCGGCCTGCGCAAAACCGACGCTGAGAAACAGCACCGCAACGAGCGCGCAGAGCACGACGATTTTTTCGAGGTGATGAAGCCGGCGTTCTTCTTGTTGCATCCCCTGGGTCCCCTGTGCGGCGCGTCGAGTGTATCTCACGATTTCAATGAAACGCAAGCAAAAATAAAGAGCTACGGTCGATTTCTAGAAACAGCCTAATATATATTCTCTAGCACCCGAATTTCACGCGTGGAACGCTCCCCGGTCCCGGTCGCGTACTAGGCCGCCTTGGCGCGCTCGAGCACTTCGGCCGCGGCGGCCGCCTGCTGCTGCAGGGCCCACATGCGCGCGTACTCGCCGCCGGCCGCGAGCAGCGCGACGTGGGTGCCGCGCTCGACGATGCGGCCCTGGGCGAGGACGAGGATCTGGTGCGCATCCATCACGGTCGAGAGCCGGTGCGCGATGACCAGCGTCGTGCGGCCTTCGGCGGCACGCTCGAGTTCGCTCTGGATCGCCTTCTCGGACTTGGAGTCGAGCGCCGACGTCGCCTCGTCGAAAATCAGGATGCGCGGATTTTTCAGCAGCGCGCGCGCGATCGCGACACGCTGCTTCTCGCCGCCGGACAGTTTCAGGCCGCGCTCGCCGACCGTCGCCTCGTAGCCTGCCGGCAGCGACTCGATGAAGTCGTGGATGTGCGCGGCGCGCGCCGCCGCCGCGACCTCGGCATCGCTCGCCTCTGGACGGCCGTAGCGGATGTTGTAGCGGATCGTGTCGTTGAACAACACGGTGTCCTGCGGCACGATCCCGATCGCGCCGCGCAGGCTCGCCTGGCGCAGGTCGCGCGCGTCGACGCCGTTCACGCACAATGCGCCACCGCTGACGTCGTAGAAGCGGTAGAGCAACCGCGCCAGGGTCGATTTGCCCGCACCCGACGGGCCCACCACCGCGACCCGCTCGCCCGCCGGGATCGTAAAGCTCACGCCGTGCAGGATCTGGCGTGCCGGCTCGTAGTGGAAATCGACGTCGCGGAACTCGACGGTCGCCGGACCCGCTGGGACGTCTGCGGCCTCGGGCTTGTCCTCGACTTCGCGATTCTCGGCAAGCAGGCCGAACATGCGGTCCATGTCGATGAGCGCCTGCTTGATCTCGCGGTACACCATGCCGAGGAAGTTGAGCGGGATGTAAAGCTGGATGAGCAGGCCATTGATGAGCACGAGGTCTCCGAGCGTGAGCGCCTGCGCGACCACGCCGTCGGCGGCGAGGAACATGAGTGCAGTGAGCGCCAGCGCGATGATGAAGCTCTGGCCGATGTTGAGCATGCCGAGCGAGGCTTCGTTCTTCACCGCTGCGGCTTCGTAGCTCTGCAGGTTGTCGTCGTAGCGCCGGGCCTCGAACTCCTCGTTGCCGAAGTACTTCACTGTTTCGTAATTCAGCAGGCTGTCGACGGCGCGCGTATTGGCGCGCGAATCGAGCTCGTTCGCCAGGCGCCGGATGTGCATGCGCCACTCGGTGACGACCACCGTGAAGGTCATGTAGATCGCGACCGCCCCGAAGGTAATTGCGGCGAAGCGCCAGTCGAACTTGCCGAGCAGCACGGCGGCGACAAGCGCGAACTCGAGAATCACCGGCAGGATCGAAAACAGCAGATAGGCCAGCAGCGTCGAGATGCCTTTGGTACCGCGCTCGATGTCGCGCGACATGCCGCCGGTCTGGCGCTCGAGGTGAAACCGCAGGCTGAGCGCGTGCAGGTGGCGGAACACGCCGAGCGCGACGCGGCGGATCGCGCGCTGCGTCACGCGCACGAAAACGACGTCGCGCAACTCGGCGAACAGCACGGTCGAAAAACGCAGCACGCCGTAGATCGCGAGGAGCGCCGCTGGCACGACCAGCAGCGCGCGCTCGACATCAAGGCCGTCGACGACTTCCTTCATGACGAGCGGCACGCCGACGTTGGCGATTTTCGCCGCGGCGAGAAAGACCAACGCCGCCGCGACGCGCCCGCGGTATTCCCACAGGTAGGGCAGGAGCAGCGGCAGCACCCGCCACTCGTTCCCGGAAAGCGGCTGCGTCGGCGCGGCGCGATGCGCGCTCATTGGAGAAACATGACCTCGGCCTCGGACGAAAGGCTGCGCATTCTACGGGGTACGGCGTCAGTCCGGCGGCGCGCCGGCGCTGTGCTCGGACCTCGCGCGGCGCGCCGCACCGGCAATCGTGAGCAGGATGCCGCCTAGCCCCTGCAAGTCGAGAAACAGCGGCAGCAGGATCCAGAAGAACGGCCACGCCACCTCGATGCCGAGATGCTTGTGGAGTAGCGGGATGAGAAAGAACAGCGTCACCGAGCCCACGACGCCCGGCAGGAACGGTATCCCCGAGGGCAGGCGTTCCCCGGGTTTCGCGTGCTGCGCCGCGCGCCACGCCTGAAAATTCATGGCCAGGCCCGCGAGCGCGAACAGGCTCGCCATGGAAATGCCGATCAAGCCGAGAAGGTAGCCGCCGCTCACCGGGCTAGCGTCGCATAGCAGGCGCGCCCCGGCCACCGAAACAATTGACGCCTGACGATCGAATCAATATGATTCAAACGTTTGTTTGAATCCGGAGCGCGCCATGAAGCTACGCGCAATCAAGCCCGTTCGCGAAACCCAAACCCGCATTCTCGACGCCGCCGAGGAGCTTTTCCTGCAGCATGGCTTCGAGGGGGCCTCGATGCGCATGCTCACCACGCGCGCCGGGGTCAATCTAGCCGCGATCAACTACCACTTCGGCTCGAAGGACGCCCTGATCGAGGCGGTACTGCGGCGTCGCCTCGATCCAATGAATTCGAACCGCGTCGCAGCGCTCGACCGCATCGAAGCGCAGGCGGCCGGCCGGCCCCTTGAACCCGAAGCGATCATCGGCGCCTTCGTCGGCACGTCGCTTCGCATGATCGAGGATTCGCGTGGTGGCGGGCGCAACTTCATTCGCCTGCTGGGCCGCACCTACACCGATCCGGACAAGCAGATTCGCGCGCTGATCGGTCAGCTCTACGCGCCCGCGATGGAGCGCTACAAGGCGGCGTTCACGCGCGCGCTGCCTGGTCTGCCGCGCGACGAGCTGGTCTGGCGCATGCATTTCATGTTCGGGACGCTGTCCTACACCCTCGCGGCGACCGACACCGTCCAGCTGATCGCGGGCTTCAAGGCTGAAGACCGTTACGACGCGCGCCTGCTCGAGGCACGCCTCACCGCCTTCCTCGCCGCCGGCCTGCTTGCGCCACTGCAGAACGGCGCCGCGGTACGCAAGGCCGCCTGAACCCGATCCCACACGCACGGAGCGTTTCGACATGCTCGGTTTCCTGATTCTCATCGTCGCGGCGCTGGCTGCGATTGCCTTCGTCACGCCGATCCGCCGCGCGCTGGTTTCCACGCCGCTCCTGCGCCTGTTCCGGCGCGTACTCCCCGACATGTCGCAGACCGAAAAAGAGGCGCTCGATGCGGGCACCGTCTGGTGGGACGCGGATTTGTTTTCGGGCGCACCCGACTGGGATAAGTTGCTCGCCATACCCGAGCCGCAGTTGAGCGCCGAGGAACACGCCTTCCTCGACGGTCCGGTCGAGACGCTGTGCGCCCAGTGCGACGACTGGGAGATCACGCACGAGCGCCAGGACCTGCCGCCCGACGTCTGGCGGACCATCAAGGACCAGGGCTTTCTCGGCATGATCATCCCGAAGTCGTACGGCGGACTCGGCTTTTCCGCCCTCGCCCATTCGGCGGTGATCATGAAGCTCTCGACGCGCTCGAACACCGCGGCCGTGAGCGTCATGGTGCCGAACTCGCTCGGCCCGGCCGAACTGCTGCTGCACTACGGCACCGAAGCGCAGAAGGACTACTACCTGCCGCGTCTGGCCAAGGGGCTCGAGATCCCCTGCTTCGCGCTGACCTCGCCCGAGGCGGGCTCGGACGCCGCGTCGATCCCGGATTTCGGCGTGCTCTGCAAGGGCATCTGGCAGGGCAAGGAAACGCTCGGCATGCGGGTCACCTGGGACAAGCGCTACATCACGCTCGGTCCCGTGGCGACGCTGCTCGGGCTCGCGTTCCGCCTTTATGACCCGGAGCATCTGCTCGGCGACACCGATGATCTCGGCATCACCTGCGCGCTCGTGCCGACCGACACGCCGGGGGTGCGAATCGGGCGACGCCACTTGGCCCTGAACGCGGCGTTCCAGAACGGCCCGAACTGGGGTGAGGACGTGTTCATGCCGATCGACTGGATCATCGGCGGGCCGGAATACGCCGGCAAGGGCTGGATGATGCTGATGGGCTGCCTCGCCGCAGGCCGCTCGATCTCGCTGCCGTCGTCCTCGGTCGGCGGCGCGAAGGCACTGTCGCGCTACACCGGCGCCTACGCGCGCGTGCGCAGCCAGTTCAGGACGCCGATCGGCAAGCTCGAAGGCGTCGAGGAGGCGCTCGGGCGAATTGCCGCCAACGCCTACATGATGGACGCGACGCGCGTGATGACTGCGGGTGCGGTCGACGCGGGTGAGAAGCCCGCGGTGATTTCGGCGATCGCCAAGTACCACATGACCGAGCGTGCGCGTGAATGCGTAAACGACGCGATGGATATCGTCGGCGGCAAGGGCATCTGCCTCGGGCCGAACAACTGGATTGGACGCGGCTATCAGATGATGCCGGTGGCGATTACGGTCGAAGGCGCGAACATCCTGACACGCACGCTCATCATCTTCGGCCAGGGCGCGATCCGCTGCCATCCGTACGTGTTACGAGAGATGCACGCGGCAAAGGATCTGCAGGGCGAGGACGCCGAGGTCGAGTTCGATCGCGCGTTTTCGGCGCATGTCGTGCACACCGTTTCGAACGCCGCACGCGCGTTCTGGCACGGACTCACCGGATCGCGCTTTGCCCGCGTCCCGGCGGGGGCGGCACGCGAAACCGCGCGCTACTACCAGCGCGCGACGCACCTCTCGGCCGCGTTTGCCTTCCTTGCCGACATGTCGATGCTGGTGATGGGCGGTGCGCTCAAGCGCAAGGAAAAGATCTCGGGTCGCCTCGGCGACGTGCTCTCGATGATGTACCTCGTCTCGGCAACGCTGAAGCGCTATGAGGATCAGGGACGGCAGACCGAAGACCTTCCCCTGCTGCACTGGTCGGTACGCGACGCGCTCTATCAGGCGCAGCAGGCGATTGACGCCATGCTCGCCAATTTTCCGAACGCGTTCATCGCCGGACTGATGTATCGCATGATCTTCCCCTGGGGAACGCCGTTCCGACCCTCCTCCGACGAGCACAATCATGGTTGCGCGAAAATCGTCCTCGAGCCGAGCACCGCGCGCGACCGTCTCACTGCGGGGATGTACGTACCGAACCCGAGTGCACAGGCTGACCCGACCGCCATCCTCGAGGCCGCGCTCGAGTCGACGATTGCTTGCGAATCGATCGAGAAGACCTTGCGCGAAGCCGTGAAGTCCGGCGCGATCGTGCCGCGCGCCGGGGTCGACACCGCGACCGCCGCGCAGCAGGCCGGCGTCATCACCCCGATCGAGCTCGAGCGCTGGCAGGCAAAGGAGCGCCTGCGCAAGGCCGTCATCCAGGTCGACGACTTTGCGCAGGACTTTGGTCGCGCCGAAATCATCGCGAAGCTAGAGGTCGAGACGCCGCCCATTGCCGCCAAGGCCGCTTGAGGAAATCCGCCATGAGCCAAAAACCGATCTACGTCGTCGACGGCGCGCGAACGCCGTTTCTCAAGGCGAAAAACCGCCCAGGCGCGTTTTCCGCGGGGGACCTCGCCACCCAGGCGGGGCGCGCGCTGCTCATGCGCCAGCCCTTCGCGCCGCAGGACCTGGACGAGGTCATCCTCGGCTGCGCCGCCCCATCGGTAGACGAAGTCAACATCGGGCGCGTCGTCGCGCTGCGCCTGGGCTGCGGACAG
>Ga0255040_10000430_pt1 | contig 10922 bp, 7 predicted proteins | sample BC1_12_2_MG_FD_181711 | JGI IMG/M metagenome (GOLD analysis project Ga0255040, IMG submission 181711) | Seawater microbial communities from Strait of Georgia, British Columbia, Canada - BC1_12_2 | ecosystem: Environmental > Aquatic > Marine > Strait | place: Canada: British Columbia | collected... | reverse complement strand
ATATGCTGGATGAAAAACTGAGGCAGATCGGTATATGGGAGCTCAAGGGGGTGCCTGAGAGTTTTGAAGCGCGGGCATTTGTAGACCTCTTGCAGCGTTTGAAATCCGATACCACTAACGATATTGCTTGCCCGGCCTTTGATCGCTCCATAGAGGCTCCTGTGCCGGATGCGATCTCTGTGTCTTCGCAAGATCAGTTGGTAATAATAGAAGGCAATTATCTGCTCCTGGACACTGCTCCCTGGTCTGAGATCGCCGGCATCCTCGATACGATTTGGTATCTAGATTGTCCGACAGACATCCTCAGACAGAGGCTCATAGAGCGCCACATGGCTGGAGGGCGCAATGCAGAGGATGCCAGACGCAAGACCCAAGAGACCGATATGGTCAATGCTGCGCGCATTGCCACAGGGGCGGATCGTGCAAGCAAAAGGTTTTGCATATCTTAGCTCCCATCTTGGCCCCGTCTCTTATCTCACCTGCTCACCCTGAGCATTAAATCTCCTGGTCGTGACGCTGCCATCTTGACCATAATGGGTATTGATGCTCGAGTTATCGCTAGATTTGTATTCGGTATCACGCAGCTCGCCATTTTGATAATGACGGCTAAAGCGGCTGCCATCCTGATTATAGTCAGTATTGACTGATTGGTCGCCTCTGACCTGCTCGGATTTTTGCAATTGCTCGTTGGGACCATACACGCGCGATTCGCGGCTGCCATCAGCACCGTATGTGGTATTGACCTGCCTGCCACTGCCATCGTTAAACTTGTATTCGTTATGAGTACGATTGCCGTCTTTGTCAAAGCGGTTGGTATCGCGATCCCCGTTCTCTTTGATTTGTGTATTGACTGAGTTGCCGTCTTTGTCGACCGACTCGGTATTGGTCAGACGGCCATTGGCATCATAACGCTCGGCATAATGGCCGCCCTCTGCATTTTTGCGCATGGTCTGATGAGAGCCATCACTGGCCTTAGAAACAGGCCCAAAGTCGATAAAGTCATTATTGATATTGGCCTTGGGCAGACTGCTATTGGCAGCATCGCTGGCTTCTGTCTTGCTTTGCTGCATAGCCGTATTGCCAGCATATGCGTCTTTGACGAGACTCTGGTTTGCATTGTCAGAGACTTGATTGCGCTCTACATTATCGATCTTGCTATCGTGCTTGTCGTGCTGGTTGTCGCTCATCTCGGCCTCGTCCTAAAATTGGAGGGGGGAACATCGTAAGAATACGAGGCCGCTCGTGAAAATCACGTGAGATCGCTAACTAGGTCAAAGGCGTTAAGCTTGACCGATATCTATCGATTACAGGTCTGAGCTCTTGGTCTATAAGGACTTTAGCTCTAGCCAGGTCGACGCGTTCCGGATCGTCCAGGCCCACGCACAACTGGCCGAGAACCCTTTCGCAAGCAGCACCGACGTCCTGTGCCATCTTATAAGGACGGTTGGAAAAGGTAACGAGACTGTAGCGCGATTGGTAATCGCCAGGAAACTCTCGCTCGAGGACCTTTTCGACGGCCTTGGCCAAAAGAAAGCCAGCGTCTCCAACCTTATCGCGCATCTCGATAAAATTGTCCACGGCCATATCACTGATTGCATCGCAATTGGGCTTGCGTTCTTGACCCAGATCAGCAAATAATTTTTGCCAATCGATATGGCCTTTCGCCTCGGCTTGCGACAGCATCGACTCAAACACACTGATATCCTCAAAGCCGCAATTGGCGCCCTGGCCATAAAAAGGCACGATAGCGTGGGCCGCATCCCCAAGCAGCAGCACGTCACCAGCATAATGCCAGGGGTAGCATTTGACCGTATCCATATGACCGGTAGGATTGACAAAATATTGCTGCACTGCATCTGGTATCAGAGCGTAAGCATCCGCAAACTCGGCCTGCAAAAAGTCGCGCACCGCATCCTGGCTATCTAGACTCTCAAAGCTGACCGGTCCTTTAAAAGGTAAAAAGAGCGTACAGGTAAAGCTGCCGTCAAAATTGGGCAGAGCGATCAACATATAATTGCCGCGGGGCCAGATGTGCAGCGCGTTCTTTTCTAGATTGCTCTCCAAGATGACGAGCTCTTTGTAGCCATAATCGAGCCGGGAGGAGTCTGACTCATATCCTGGGAGCTTGATGAGAGCATCACGCACGCGCGAGGCAGAGCCATCGGTGCCGATGGTGATCTCATATGGCAGCTCGATACTCTGGCCCTTGCTCTCATCAAAACATTGCAAGCGCTTAGCAGCAAAGTCGCAACCGTCCACACGAGTCTGAAAAAAAATCTCCACCTGTCCGGTGGCTTCGGCTCGCGTCATGAGCAATTTGTTGAGCGCAGCGCGGCTGACGCTATTGATGTATTCGTCGGGATTTTTGCTATAGGGTTGAAAGGTCAATGCACCATCGCGCGCATGCATCATGCGTCCTAGCATAGGCACCGCTTGTTGCAGGACCAGATCATCCATGCCCACCTCTGCAAGAGCGATGAGACCACGGGTGGAAATAGCCAGGTTGATGGAGCGGCCAGCAGAGATGGCCTCTTTGCGCATATCGACGCGGCGCTCGAGCATCCTGACCTTATAGCCGCGCTTTGCCAAAAGGAGTGACAGTAGCGAACCGACGAGGCCGGCACCAATGATCGTTATGGTTTCTTTCTTAGCTTTATCTGACTGCATCTTATTTTTCTGCCTGTGCAAATTTCTTCACTACTTCATAAAAACGATGTACGTCCTGAAAGGAGCAATACATCGGAGCCGGCGTCGCTCTTATGATGTCTGGTTCGCGAAAATCGCAGACCACGCCCTCTTGTTTAAATGCTTGCAGCAATTTTTTGCCATCACCCTTAAATCTGATGCTAAGCTGACTGCCGCGTTGATTTTTATCAGCGGGAGTAATGATACTCAAAAAGTCAGGCGCGACGCGTCCGTCCTCGTGCAAATCAACCGTCAGCAGATGCTCCATGTAGCCGGTGAGCGCATCTCCTTTTGCGCGCAGAGCAGCCATGCCGGCACGGTCAAAGAGCTCGAGCGAGGCCTTGAGCGCTGCCAATTGAAAAATCGGTGGATTGGAGAGTTGCCAGCCCTCAGCTCCAGTCATGGGTCTAAAGTCTGGCTCCATCTTGAATCGATCAACCTTATCGTGTCCCCACCAACCAGCAAGACGCGGTAGATCAAAGCTATTTGCGTGCCTTTCATGGACAAAGCACCCTGCTATGCCACCAGGGCCTGCGTTGAGGTATTTGTAAGAGCACCACACGGCAAAATCGACTTCATCTTGATGCAGGTGCAAATGCAGATTGCCAGCTCCATGAGCAAGATTGAAACCAGCCAGCGCGCCCACAGCGTGGGCAGCTCTGGAGATTGCAGCCATATCGAAGGCTTGGCCGGTAAGATAGTTGACATTGCCGAGCATCACCAGGGCGAGTCGCGCTCCTGATTTTTGGATGGCCTCGATGATATCGTCGGGGCGCAAAGTATCTTCGCCAGCTCGTGGTGCAAGCTCGATCACAGTGTCTGCGGGGTTCAGGCCATGCAAGGCAGCCTGAGAAGCCACTGCGTACTGGTCGGATGGGAAAGCACCCTTTTCACATATGATCTGATAGCGATCTGATGTGGGGCGGTAAAAGGAAATCATCATGAGGTGCAAGTTGACGGTGAGGCTATTCATCACGACTACTTCGGACGGCAGGGCACCGACGAGACGAGCACTATATGCAGTGACAAATTCGTGATACGGAAGCCAGGGGCGACGTGCATGAAAGTGCCCTTCGACACCGTAATCGCCCCAGTCTTCTAACTCTTCCAGGATCATGCGGCGAGTGCTGCGCGGCTGCAGACCGAGGCTATTTCCAGCCAGATACACGCATGAGCGGCCGTCTGGCGCCCGGAGCTTGTCGGGAAAAATAAACTCCTCTCGATAATCCTTCAGCTCATCAAGCTGGTCCATTTCCATGGCGTAATCGATTTGCATTTGCACCACGCTATTTTCCTCTAGTCTTGCCAAACAAAAACGATAGGGCATTATCGACGAGCATGGCATCCAGTATGTCCACGCCATCTACATTATTGCCAGCGCTTTTAACGCTCTCGATGAGCTTGCCGGGTCGATCTTCGCCGAGCGGGAAAGGATAATCAGTCCCCAAAGCTATCTTATCGAAGCCAAATTGTTTGACAATAAACGATAGCGCGTCAATATCGTGAACGAGCGAATCGACCCAAAAACGACCGATATAGTCACGTGGTCCTCGTGAGATGTGCTTGCCGCAGAGATCAGGACGGGCCTCATAGCCATGGTGGATACGTCCCAAAGTAAAGGGAAATGATCCGCCACCATGGGCGAAGGCAACTCTGAGTTTGGGAAATTTGTCGAAGATGCCGCCAAAAATCATGGAGCAGATAGCAAGCGAGCCTTCGGCTGGCATGCCGACGAGCCAGGGGAGGAAAAAGTCAGCCATGCGCTCCTGGCCCATCATGTCCCAGGGGTGGACAAAAAGGCAGGCGCCCAGGCTCTGGCACTCTGCATAAAAGGGATAAAAATCTTTGTGATCCAGATTTTTTTCCTGAATGTGAGAGCCTATCTGTACGCCGGCAAGGCCCAGCTCGAGCACACAGCGGCGCAGCTCTTGCACGGCCAGATCCGGATCTTGCATGGGCACCGTTCCCAGGCCGACAAAGCGATCAGGGCGGGCATTGGCAATCCCGGCGATGTGATCGTTGAGGAGGCGACTCAGGTGCAGGCAGTCCTGGGGCTTGGCCCAGTAGCTAAACATGACCGGCACGGTGGACAGCACTTGTATCGTGACATCGTGGGCATCCATCTCGCGCGTGCGAGTGTCTGGCGACCAGCAATTGTCCTGGATCTCACGAAAAAACTTGCCAGTGTCCAGCATCATGCGGGCGCAGCAAGGTTTATGGTGGTCGAGCTGGATAAAGCCGCCATAGCCAAACTGGGACTTGAGATCGGGGATGTGCTCAGGCAGGATATGGGTATGGATGTCTATGCGTGGACGTTTGCCGCTAGCCTGGGCGGCAGCCAAGCTATCCAGTATCGCCTGCGGTATCACGTCTTGGGCTCCGGCTTGAGCTGTCGAGTGCCGCATGCCTTGCAGGTGCTGTTGTCGGCGCTATTGTAAAAGCGCTCAAAAATGGGGGGAAATTGCTTTACTATGTCGGTAAGCGTAAAGTGCTCTTCGTAGAGTTTTTCATTACAGTTTTCGCAAAACCATATAAAGCCGTCTTGCTCACCCTCGATGCGCTTGCGCTCGACCACGAGACCAACGGTGCCAGCAGGCCTGCGAGGAGAATGAGGCACATTTGGTGGCAAAAGAAAGATCTCGCCGGCCTTGATCGGTATTTCCTGAATGCGGCCCTCATCAAAAACTTTCAGGATGATGTCGCCTTCGATTTGATGAAAAAACTCCTCGCCCGAGTTGACGTGATAGTCGGTGCGACTATTGGGACCACCGACGACCATGACGATAAATTCACGATCTTCCCAGATCAGCTTATTGCCGACTGGCGGCTTGAGCAGATGTCGATTGGCATCGATCCACCCCTGAAAATTGATCGGACTAAGACGCGACATGCTCGGCCCTCTTGCAGGATCCAGACTTTTGGGGCTTAGTTTAGCAAAATTGCCGGTCAAAGCGCTAAACTGGACTTATGTATTATGTTGTCATCGTTTTTGCCCTGGTCATTGCTGCCATAATCGTGGCTAAAAAGCCCCAAAGGCCCGACAGTTACATCGAGGCCATTGGCCAATATGGGATAGTGACTCTGGCAGCATCCATACTCTTGCCGCGCCAAAGACTTTTTGGCGTGATCGATTATCTTTGCCAGGCGCTCTTTTTTGGCGGTCCTATACTTTTTACCATCCTGGTATATTACGCGCGCCCCCACCTCAAAGCCTTTACAGCAATATTCGCAGCTGCGGTAGTGACACTGCTGGTGGTAGCAATCGATGCTTTTTACATCGAGCCGCATTGGCTTGCTATCAGGCATGAGACTCTGCCTACGTCCAAAATCCCGCCAGGCAGCAGATTTAGAGTGGTCGTCCTGACCGACATACAGACTGACGAGCCAGGTGATTATGAAAGACGCGTATTTGCCGAGGCAAATGCTCAAAAACCAGATCTGATCTTGTTTCCAGGAGATTATATCCAGGCTTACCACGACAAGTATCCTGCAAAAGCAAAGATACTGAACAAAATCATCTCAGACGCAAATATTGCAGACGCTAAGCTCAACCCAAATTTTAAGGGGGCCTACGCAGTAGGTGGAGATGTGGACGAACCAGAACCAACCTGGCCGCAGGCCATCTTTGCAGGTACTCCAGTCAAAACCATGTCCTCGAGCCAGACGATCGATCTTGCCAAACCGGATATCACCTTGACCGGTTTGACCCTTGACGACAGCAGGTTTAGACGTTACAAGATTCCAAAGTCTGATAAATTTCATATTGCCTTTGGTCATGCGCCGGACTTTAGCCTCGAAGACCCGCCAGCCGATCTTTTAATCGCGGGTCATACCCATGGCGGTCAGGTGCAGCTTCCCTTCTTTGGGCCTATCCTTACCCTCAGCCAGGTCGAGCGCATGGCTTGCGGAGGCTGTTTTGTAAAAAACCCGACCGGCAAGTCAGACTCGACTCTCTTGATTTCTCGAGGTATCGGTCTGGAACGACTGGATGCCCCCAGGCTGAGATTTTTTTGCCGACCAGAAATGGTTGTTGTCGACATTGTGGGTATATCTCTCAAGACTCCTTGAGAGATATTTGAGTGAAACTGCTCGAAGAATTTGATCGCGTCAAGCAAAACCTCAAAGATGATCGTCTGCATGAGGCATACCAGGCAGCTGCGACTTTTATTGATGCGCAGATAGATGGCCCCAGATTGGCCAAGCTAAATACAGATGTGCTCATGGTGATGAGTACATTGATCAAGACCCTTTCTCTCAGCGGCAACATCAGGATGTCAGACGATATCCTGAGTCGCTGCCTCAGCCAGATCGATCCCAAAGACGATCATTTGTTTCTCGGTTTGGCCGATGAGCTTGTCCACCAGGCACAATTTAATGCTATTGCCACGCGCGACAACGAAAATCTGTACGACAAGCTCATAGATCAAGCCCTCCGTATCAGAGAGTCTTTGATCGGACCGGATGCAGGCGGAGCCGAAATGATCATCGAAGCTCTCATGAATAATCTACAAAGAGCCAGGACCAATGCTAATGCTGGATTGTCGGCCAAGGCTGCGACGCGCCTGGCGCGCTGTCGATATTTGATGGACCACCTCAACAAAGTCGTGCTCGAGATCAAGCGTCCTAGCTATTTGCTTCTAGCCAAGGTAAATACTCTCCGTTGTTTTTTCGATCAATCATCCGGACAAAAAGACAAAGCAAAACAAGCCTTTGTCGAGGCACTATCCAACTATCAAAAAATGGCTGCCCATGGTTCACTCGAAAAGACCGACGTCTATGAGATGTTTGTGGAGCAGGCTCAGCTATTTAACCTAGATCCACAACAAAAATCCGCTCTCGAAAAGATCCAGGGTGCTCGCCTGACACGCAAGCACGAAGCCACAGTGCATCAAATCAAGGCGTTTCCGACTATAGATCAGATCCAGGAGTTGATGCATCGAGCTCGCGCAAAAAAAGGCAAGACTTATTATTTGACCTCTATGGGTTTTATTGGCTCGCAAAACCTCATGGTGGGTATCACGGCCGACAAAATCACAGGCGACCTGACTATCAAGATCGATCAGACTGAGATCAGCACTGATGATGCGGCCTATGTCTTAAGACATATCAAGGATCTATGGAAATCAATGCAAAGCAAGCCCAAAGCCGTGGTGCTCAAGGCTGATATGCATGCCAGCCATTTCAACACTCATGATTCGAGTCCAGCATTGCAGCAGCAGCCATCAGGCAAGCCTGACGACTTTGATTTTAGGCAACCGGTCGGCTTTAAAGACCTGCTCGGACAAGAAGACGCAGATAGCTACTCGCGCAAGCTCAATTATGCAGAGGCCCAGGCAGGGTTTGAAGGCAATCTCAAGTCATTGCCAGCCTTTGGCCTGTTGCAAACGATATCCCTCAACGAAAACACGGGCGTGCTCGAGATCTCTACTTCAAAGGGACCTCTATGCGTATTTTTTGATAAGGGTCGTCCCGTCCACGCCTCCTCAGGCAGCGCAAGCGGGATCGATGCTCTATACGAGTTTGTCTTGCAAGAAGAAGGTTTTTTTAGATTTAACCCTGGTGTACAAGCCCCGCTGCAAACTCTCAAACTCAGCGTCGCAGGGTTTATGCTCGAAGCGGCCTCCCTCTATGACGAGATGAAATATCTGCGCTCTCTCGGCATGACAATGTATAGCGGCGTGTTTGCCCGAGAGTCTTTTGCAGATCGTGACTCGATGCAAAAGACTCTCATGCAAAGGCATGTAGAGTGCGATGAAGCCATACTCGAGCTCTACTCAGCAATCGAGGAACGTCCCATACTCATGGAGGCGATCGAGGAGTCTGGCTTGAGCCTGGCGCAATGGGCGCACGCATTATATCAACTCGTCCAATCAGGCATTGTGGCGATCTCCAACGAAGGCTTTGAATCCGACATATTTTCTCAGCGCATAGCAAACTCCTGGACTTACGATAAAAAGAAAGTCGAAAAACTAACGAATACTCTTATTGATACGCGCACCCTGGCATATAAGTTCGAATTTTTTGTCTTTTTACTGGAAAAAGAAATCGAACGCGCGCGCACTCATATGTTTCCACTATCGATCGCGATATTTGAGATACGCAAGATCGACAAGGCATTTAGCCAGTTGTCCAGCGAGGACAAAGAGCAAGTCATGTCCGTGCTCGCCGAGCTCACCGACGCCAAGCGTCAGATGGACTGGCTGTGCGTCTTTGAAGAAGAGCAATTTGCTCTGATCATGCCGGGCCTTGATACCAATCTCGCCACTATGTTTGTGCGCAATTTTTTGGCGATCCTGTCTCGAGCACTGGGCCGCCTCAAAGATGCGACCAATACCTGGGATTATAGTTTTGGTATCGCGAGCGTACCGCAAGACACTATTCAATGGCAAAAAATGGTCGGCATGGCGCTCGAGGCACAGCGCGAAGCGCGCATCAAACGCATTGGCCTCTTATCGCACCAAGAGATGCAAGAAGCCGAAAAATCAGATCAAAAATAATCTACCTAATGCTTTTCGTATTCGCGCCCGCTCTTCATGCGGGTTACGAGCTCTTGATACCTTTGTCTGGTAGCAGCGAGGCGAGGACTGGACGGGTCTAGGGATCGTTTTTCGATCTCGATAGCCTTGCTCAAGCAGCTCATAGCATCGCCTAGCTTGCCGCGCTGAGCATAGACGGCTGCCAGGCACTCATAACTGTCGGCAAGCGAAGGATTGTTGGACTGCAAGACCTTTTCACGGATCTTTAAGGCACGCTTGTAGAGGTCTTCGGCTGTGGCTAGATTGCCTACAAGTTGGTAGGCCTGGCCGAGGTCATTGAGAGCAGTGGCGGTATCAGACGAGTTGGCGCCCTTGGCCGCCTGGATGATACGCAGGGCCGAAGTCAGCTCCACAACAGCCTTTTGATACTCTTGTTTGCGCATGTAGAGGTCGGCGAGACCGGCCAGCGAATCAGCCTCGTCCACGGGGTCGTAGGTGGACTCTTTGCGCAATCGATAGGACTCGCGCAGGAGTGGCTCCGCTTTGCCAAAATCATGCAGGGCCGAATACGTGCGTCCGAGAGTAGCTTGAATACTGGCTTTATCTAAAGCCGATGCTGACTTGTCTTTGCTGATGATGGCCAGGGCATTTTCGAGACTCTCCTGAGCGTCTTTGTAGTCTCCATCAGCGTATTGCACTAGACCCAATATATAGCGCGACTTGCTGCTCTGGGGCAAACGATTGAGGGCTTCAATGCGTAAGGCGGCGCGGGCTTCTTTTTCAGCTTCTGGGAAAAGACCTGCATTGTAGGATTTTAGTGCTTTGTTTTGATATTTGGACAGCATGTCCGGACCCTGCGTAAAGGACAGGGACGCGACACCAAGGATGATACCGATGCCGATCACAGACAGCGTGCCGACAAAGATTTTTTTGTTTTTGGCGGAAAGATTTTTAAAATTGAGCGGCAGCCCAATAGATTTAGTATGAGGTGAAGGCGCACTTGCCGGCGTAGTAATACCAGCTTGCTCCTTGCCTGATACAATCGTGCTGCCCGGTATCTCGGTTTTATCGAGAGCCGGGGTTTCGTTTACCTTGAGAGTGGCTTCTGCTTGATCTTGAGCCGCACGAGCGACGACTTCGGCAGCCTGCTCGGCTGTCACTGCCGAAACCATAGTCGTGCTGGCGAGTCCCACTGGAGAGCACGAAAGCCCATCCAGGGCGACCCGGAGTTCTTGCATCGTCTGAAAACGATCTTCTGGAGATTTGGCGAGGCATTTAAATACCACTGCTTCAAAGTCTTGCGGTATCTCCAGCTCTGGACAGATGACAGAAAAGGGTTGTGGCATCTCGTTTACATGCTTGAACAAGAACTCGATCAAATCGCTGCCATTGATGGGATTGATGCCTGAGAGACAACGATACATGACACAGCCGAGCGAATAAATATCGGACCGGCCATCAACCGGCAAGGCGCGGCATTGCTCGGGACTCATATAGGGCGGGCTGCCAAACACCTCGCCCGTGCGAGTGAGGTTTTCTTGTTCGCCTTCGAGAGGCTGTAGCATCTTGGCGATGCCAAAGTCGAGTATCTTGACGAAATCAGGATCGCCGTCGAGTTCTACGAGGTGCACATTGCTGGGCTTAAGATCGCGGTGCACGACTCCGTGGTCGTGCGCGTGTCCGAGGCCAGATGCAATCTGGCGAAAAATGTGTACCGCCCTTATAGGCGCAAGCGACTTTTGTTCTTGCAAGAGGTTTTCG
>Ga0255040_10000429_pt1 | contig 10926 bp, 8 predicted proteins | sample BC1_12_2_MG_FD_181711 | JGI IMG/M metagenome (GOLD analysis project Ga0255040, IMG submission 181711) | Seawater microbial communities from Strait of Georgia, British Columbia, Canada - BC1_12_2 | ecosystem: Environmental > Aquatic > Marine > Strait | place: Canada: British Columbia | collected... | reverse complement strand
AAGCGCCTGCATGGCAACCGCCACATGCCGTGGCACCTTTGTTTGACTGGCACCGATAAAAACAAGCACCTTGAAGGGGTGGGATGCGAGAATATTCAGGTTCTTCGGTTGGACGTTTTCGAAATCAATCAGGACGTAGTTCGCTGGCACGGAAGACTCCGAGAAGTGAGGTATGAATAGATACGCATTGTACTCGCATCCGCATCGCCGATAAGGCTTTGTCGCGACTTCCTGGCAGGATCGTCGTCTGTGTGTTATGCCTCTCTCATACAGCCTCGGTGGGTCCGCTGTCCTCGTCCTTGCCCCAGCTTAGTTGTCTGTGGTCAAAGCCATGCTCAACCGTCGGTTTGACGATCTCGAAATAGGGAGACACATCAAAATCGCGTGGCGTGAACAGGCTGTGATGACGAATGTGATAAATCTCCCGCACCGTCGCCTGACATCTTTCGCATTCTTTCTCGGAAAGCGTTTCCACACTCGGCAGGATCGGGTAGCCAATATGCTGAAAAGCCTGGGCTATCCGTGTCGAACAAATGACACGGGTCGGGTCCCCGCTACCCAGTGCCAACATTCTGCGACGCCACCCGCTGGGTACCGGCGGGGTTGCAAGCAGGTAGCGCGCCAGATCGACGACGTTCTTGAGATCATAGCTCATTCCGATGCTGTCGCGCATGAACTGAACAATCTCTTCCCGGCTCTTATCGTCCAGCCCGACCGGCCTGCAGATACGCGTATTGAAGTCCGCGTACTTCGATAGCGGCACTGCGATAACGCCATTTTTCAGATCGGCTTCGATAATGCAGGGCGTATCGACGTCGAGCTTGTCTCCACTCTCGGCAGCACCAACAAAAATCGCGGCGTGCGACCACGTCGATTGCGTCAGATACTTTACCGCGGTGCTGAATCGCTGGTTGCCCTCCACTAAGAGGACATCCCCAACCTGCAATGCAGAAAGCAGATCTTCGGAGGTACTAATCGAGAACGGCTGATACTTGCTGACCTTGCCCGTCAGGTACCAAACCAATAGATCCGATATTTTTTGTTTAATCCAGATACTTGGCTCACAAAGATAGTGCCACTGTAGTTAGGACCGCCTCATCGCGCGAAAAATTTCATGAGTTACTGGTGGAATTATGAAATCATTGCGTATGTCACGCGTATTCCCTCTCTTGTTATTGATATGCAGCCAATCAAGCTTGGCCGCGGCTTTTGGTGGCTACGTGACCTTGACAACCGACTACGTAAAGCGCGGCGTTACACAAAGTGACGGCGACCCCGCATTGCAACTCGGCGCTGAATTGAGTTTCGACAGCGGTTTTTATCTCGGTGCCTGGGGCTCTACGATCGACATTAATAATGGACCGACGAGGCAACGCGACCAGGAAGTCAATTACTACGCTGGCTACGTTTTCTCAGCAACTGACTCCTTGCGATTCTCCGCTACAGCTGTAGCCTACTCTTATCCTGGCCAGACGGGGAGCGTCGATTACAACTACCAGGAATATTCGCTGACTGGCAACTTCGATGATCGCGTGTGGCTGGAATTCGCCTACTCACCAGATCTCTACAACACTGGCTACTCAAGCACGAATATCGATCTGTATGCAGAGTGGCCGATCAACGGAAAATGGGCCATCGGTGCCGGTGCCGGACAATACGACACTTCCGATCTCACCGGGAAATCCTACCAATACTGGCAATTGGGCATAACGAGGTCATTCTGGTGGGCCGACATCGATCTGCGTTTTCATGACACAGATTCGTGGGTGCCGATTATCAGCAATCCCGAGCGCGCGAAGTCGCGCGTCGCATTGACAATACAGATTCCTTTTTAATTACACCTAGTCGCCGCAGCGCTGCTCCATAGCAATGAGATTCAAAGCGTCGCAGGCGTTGATCGATACCACCGGTCCCGCGGCTTCGATCTGAGAGCGTCGCAAAATATTGCTTATCATTGCCGGCGACTGATCGGGCGCGATTGATAGCAGCAGCGCAACAACACCGCTTACATGCGCAGCAGCCAGAGAACTTCCGGACCGAAAATCGTATGCGTCTGTTGGCACCGCGACCAGGATTCGGTTACCGGGTGCAAATAGCGTGTCATTCATGGGTTCGGAAATTGATTCTTCGGTCGAGGCCGCTGTAACGCCAATAACATGCTGCAGGTTGGACGGAAAATTCGTGTTCAGTTTTGTGCGGTCCGCACCAGCCGCCACAACAACGATACCAGCGCCTGATGCTTTTTCGATCAAACGCTCCAGCAGTGGATCATGCGGCCCAACCAAACTCAGGTTCAGAACGTGAGGCGGATCATCAAGGATCGCATCCAGCGCTTTCGACAACGAAAACGTGTCGCAGATCGCTGGTTTTTCCTCCCCGCCACTCCAACACGAGACGTAAAGTTCGAGCGTTGCTTCAGGAGCGATGCCGACAATACCCGCTGCATTGTTTGACCGAGCGCCGATGACGCTGGCTATCGCCGTGCCATGCGTGTCGTCAACAGACTCGCCTTTGTTCGAGAATTTCCGTACCCGGTCGATTTGGCCCTGCAGGTCTTCGTGACCGGTATCGACACTACTGTCGATCATTGCGATACGAATTCCCTCGCCGCGCGTCGTTCGGTGCGCCGCGCCGATATCAAGAATCTCGAGACCGTACTGCAAATTAAAATAGGTATCGTCGTAGGAATCGACCCGTTCTGTGCTGGTCTCGAAACTCTGCAATAGCTGAGCGGACTCAACTCGCCCGTCGGCATTCAATGTCTCGATGATACGCAGTCTGTCCTCGCCTTCGGGAACTCGATACACAAAGCAGTAGACAGACAGCGACTGAATGGGCCAATGATCGATTTCCTGCAGTGAATACTCGTCCGCAAGCTCCGCCGCATCACGGCGGACCTTGCGCGCGATCGAATATTGTTTTCGTCTTTGATAAGGGGCCGCTAATCCCGCATTCGTTGATCGCGCCGCCTCATTGTCAAAAGTAACCAGAATGTCGCGCTCAGGATCCGGCGTTTCACCGGCCAGCGCGAAGCTGCCGAGTAGTAAAGCTCCCAGAGCTAGCGCTGAATTGAGCATTCTCATAGCGTTTACCTCATCGGTAACTGGAGTGCCGTGAATTCTGCTGAGTGTACGCCTGCAATCGATTCGGCGCGCTCTTGATACTGCTCAAGCGCTACGAGCGACGGCGCCGACAGTCGTACATGAACCTCGTAATCGCCGTTAAGCGCTGTAGTCCATTGCACGACGTCGTCAAGCTGCGAGACAATTCCCTTGCGTTGCTGCTCCGACACATTCTCATCGAAGCGAAGCTGCAGCACATAGTCGATGTTCGTTGCAGGTCCTGCTGATGTCGCTGTTTCAAATTGCTGGTTCGGGCTTTCGAGTTTTCGGTCAAAGAACAGCGACACAATCAACGCCACGACCAGAATCGAGAATCCCGCCGCGGTCGCCATTCGGCGTCGCGTAAATCCATAGCCCGGAGTTGCGTGGCCGCGCCCAGTCCCTTCACCGCTCAGTAATTCGGCGGCGCGGGTTGTAGGCACGATCGGCGTGACATCGTTTTCGATTGCGGCAGCGCGCATGCGCGTGTGCAGCTCAACATCGGCTCGGCAATCGTCGCAAGCTTCAATGTGTTCACGAACAAGCGTAGCTTCTGCGTCCGACAAAGTGCCGTTGACGTACCAAGGAATCATCTCGCGTGCATCGACGCGACATTGACCCTGCTGAACCTTACTCATCACCAAACTCCTTCTGCCCACTTTGAGGGTCCCGGCTCCTGACAAGATGAACTTTCATCTTTTTTCGCGCATGAAACATGCGCGTTTTCACGGTGCTTAGCGGAACGCCGCTGACGTTCGCAGCTTCAGCGCATGACAGCCCAAGAAAATAAACCAGCATTACTGTCAATTTTTGTTTCGGAGGCAACGCATCAATGCCCTGCCGCACCCAGTCCTCGCGCTCAAGACGAGCGTCATTTGCAACAGCGGCGGCGTCCTGCTCCACGAATGGGACGAGTTTAAGTTTGCGTTTTCCAAGATGCGTCAGTGCCTTGCGATAGGCAATGCCGAATATCCAGCTCGACGGTTTCGAATCACCGCGAAAGCGGCCAGCGTCCTTCCACACGGTTAGCAGGACATCATTTGTCAGTTCTTCTGCTACGCCATGCGAACGCGTCAGTCGGAACAGGAAAGTGAACAAGCGTCGATGATAGCTGTTGAACAATTCGTCAAACGCATCTCGGTCGTCGTCCGCAATACGAAGCAGAAGCCGCTGTTCATCAGCATCTTTACCAGTACCCGATATTCCAGTTCGTACAGACATCATCCAAACACCAACGACCGACCTTATTAGACAGGTTACGCCCGCCCGTAGTCAGTTAGTGTCAGTTTGCACCCCAAAAGGTTCATTTCGGCGTCAATTGAACCTTTTGCGACAATTCTCCCACTCACTGAAAAACCAATATTTCTCCAATGGTGGGTCGAAATTGAATCTGTCGCAACGCCGTAACAATAAGAACATCATTTCCCTCACATCGATAAGCCTGTTTCTCGCGGCCTGTACCGGTGGCGATGGCAGTGGACTGCCGCCCGGGTTACCTCCCGGTGCATTCGGGCCCAACTTCTCTGAAATTCAGGCCAATGTCCTGACACCAACCTGCGCGACCACCGGCTGCCATCAGGGTGCGAGCGCGCCGCTGGGATTGCGGCTTGATCCGGCGGCGAGCTACGGCATGCTGGTTGGCGTCCCGAGTTCCGAGGCATCCTCGGTGTTGCGCGTCACGCCAGGTGACCCGAATAGCAGTTACCTTATTCAAAAACTCGAGGGCAGCGCGTCGGTTGGCGCACAAATGCCCTTAAACGCACCGCCTGTCGAGCAAGCGTCCATCGACGTAATTCGCCAATGGATTACTGACGGCGCTATTGACGATCGGGTGCCATCGTCTGCACCGATCAAGGTCACATCGCTAACGCCCATCCCCGATACGGCACTGACTGCTGCTCCTGCGAACATCGTTGCGATGTTTGACCGCGAGCTCGACGTTTCGACGATCAACATGATGACTTTCGTTCTTGAAGCCAGTGGTGGCGACGGGTCGTTTGCCGAGAACAACGAGACGCCTATAACCGCGGCGAACATCAGCGCGACGGCCACAACTGCGACCTTTGCTCTGACGGGCGTTGCGTTAGCGGACGACACCTATCGAGTGCGACTGTTCGGCTCCGGCGCGTCAATCGTCATGGATCTCGACGCCAGTGCGCTCGACGGTGAATTCTCCGGAACCTTCCCCTCCGGCGACGACGTCGCTGGCGGCGATTTCGAAGCGAGCTTTTCGCTTGCCGTACCGGTCAACACGGCAACGCTGGATGCCTTGCAAGCGAATGTCTTTACACCGAGCTGCGCATTCTCGGGATGTCACACCGGACCCACTGGCAGCGTACTACCGGCGGGCATGGACCTCGGCAACGCGGATGCCAGCTTTGCGAGCCTCGTCGGCGTCGCAAGCCTGCAGCAACCGAGCTTGCAGCGGGTCACGGCCAACGATCCCGAAAACAGCTATCTCGTGCAGAAAGTCGAGGGCACGGCCGCTGGCGGTCAACGAATGCCGTTGAGCGGCGGCGCTCTGGATCAAGCGCTTATCGACGACATACGGCAATGGATATCTGACGGGGCGAATCGCTAGGTGAATACTAATAATCACAAACTCGTCGGACTCATCCTTACCCTCCTGGCTTTGCTCGCAAGTGGGCACGGTGCCTACGCCGAGCCCTATCTCGCCGTTCAGAAAGGCATGCAGTGCTCGTCCTGCCACAGCCATCCGGGCGGCGGCGGTAAACGCACGGTGTATGGCAACGTCTACGCGCAATCCGAACTGGCCGCCCGACATGTCGGCGACAGCGACCTTTGGACCGGTGAAGTCACGAAATGGCTTTCGATCGGCGGGAACCTGCGTGCCAGTTTCGTGGACGTCGATACACCCAATCGCAGCGGCACATCCGATTCCGGTTTTGATCGCGGGACCTTCTACCTTGAGGTCGGTCTGATCCCGAACCGGCTTTCAGTCTACGTCGATGAGCAATTCTCCCCCGACGGCCTCGAAAATAGAGAAGCCTACCTGCGGTTGAACAGCAAAAACACAAAATGGTTTGTGACGGCGGGCGAATTCTATCTGCCGTTCGGCCTTCGCCTGCAGGACGATTCTGCCTTCGTTCGTCAGGCCAGCGGCATCAACTTCGCAAACACGGATCGAGGGCTGCAAGGTGGCTACAACGCCGGTCCCTGGTCGACGATCGCCTCAATTACTGATGGCAGCGGCAGCGGACAAGATAGCTCGGACAATCAGTTCAACCTCACGTCCAGTTACGTGCAACCCGGCTGGCACGCAGGTGCCAGCATCAACGTCAACAACGACGATGCTGGCGATCGCGAAATGTTCGGCGTCTTCGGTGGATACAAAACCGGCCCTGTCGCGTGGCTCGCAGAGTTCGACGTCATCAGTGACGACATCGCACCGGGCGTGACGGTCGACGCGTATGCCGGGCTGCTGGAAGCGAACTGGACCATCCGTGGCGAGAACAACCTCAAGTTCAGCTACGACTATCTCGATCCGAACACTGACATCAGCGAGGACCACCAGGTTCGCTACAGTCTTGTCTGGGAACACTCACCGCTACAATTTTTTCAGGCCCGAATCGGCTACCGACTCTACGACGGCATACCGCAAGTCGATGCACAGAATCGAAAAGTAATTTTCGCCGAAGTGCACTTTTTCTTCTAGGAATCCTCCCATGACTATTACACGATCACTGCAACAATCATTAGCAAACACCGTCCTGTCAATTCTAATTTTAGCTGTTGCCTGCGGCTGCGGCGGTGGCGGGAGTGCTGCACCAACACAGCCAGTCGTTCCCCCGCCGGACACGACGAATCCTACCGTCGCACAAGTGCAGGTTCCAGCCAGCGCTGTCAATCGAACTGTGACCTTGACTGTCACAGCGACCGACAACGTTGGCGTCACCGCCGTCCGCTTTTTGGTTGGCACAGTGCTGCTGGGCACGGATAACACCGCGCCTTACAGTATGGATTGGGACACGTCCGGTGAAGCGGAGGGTGATCACACGGTCACGGCCGAGGCGGATGATGCCGCCGGAAACACCGCGACATCGGTGGTGGCGACATTCACGGTGCAAAACGTGCTGGTATTCGCCGCGAGCCCGAGTGGCAATGAAGAGGTACCGGCTACGGACTCACAAGCTACAGCGCAGGCCGATTTGACGATTAACATTGCGACCGGCGACGTGCAGGGTTCGCTTACAACAAGCGGCATTACTGCGACAGCCGCGCACATTCATGACGCATTTGCCGGAGCCAACGGCTCCGTATTGATCGGACTTGAGCAGGACGCCGGTAACCTGGCGCTCTTTACAGTACCCGCCAGCTCAACGCTGGATTCCGCCGAAGTCGACCGATTGCTGAGCGGCGCCCTGTACATCAACGTTCATTCAGCGGCGGCGCCCGGCGGTGAAATTCGCAGTCAGCTTCTGCCCGACGGATTTGTATTACGTTTTGCGGATCTTGAGGGAGCTGCATCCGTTCCACAGGTCAAAAGTATGGCTAGCGGACGCGCGGCGATAACACTTGACCCATCAGGCGGGGCGATCGTCATTCATGCGCAAGTCGCTGGACTCGACGACGCCACGCAGGCACATCTGCATCAGGCCTACGCCGGCGCAACCGGCCCGGTCGCCGTAGCACTGATGCAGGACATGGTTGACGTCGGCCACTGGTTTGCGGAAGGCCAGACACTTAATGCGGCTGCGTTAACCGCGTTCGCAAACGGCGAGTTGTACGTTAACGTGCACAGCCCGGCTAATCCCGCTGGGGAAATCCGTGGACAGGTACTACCCGATGGCATTGCAGTCATTTTTGCCGGGCTGTCCGGTGAACAGGAGGTTCCGGCGCTCGATATAAGCGCGAGCGGACTTGCAACTTTAACGCTCGACGAAGCGGGCTCGTTATTGAGCGTGCACGTTAATACCAGCGGTCTGGGCGATGCGTCGGCATCACATTTACACAACGCGTTCGGCGGCACGAATGGACCCGTCGAATTTGGCCTGACACAAGATGGTGGCAATCCTGCGCACTGGTTTGCAGAACAGCAGGCACTCTCCGCGGCTCAACTCATGTCGGTTCTCACTGGCGGCACTTACATCAATGTTCATAGCCCTGCCAATCCGGGCGGTGAAGTTCGTGGGCAAGTAATACCCGACGGCATTCTGTTCGCAGTTGGCAGTGTTGACGGCAATCAAGCGGTAACGCCAATAGCGACGGCGGCAAGCGGTACGTATGCCGTTACTGCTGATCCCGTTGCGGGCACCGTCGTCGCTCACGTGAACACGACAGGTGTCGCCGATGCGACGGCGGCACACCTGCATGATGGCTATGCAGGAACGAACGGCGGCGTCGCCGTAGGACTCGCACAGGATGCAATCGACGTTGGCCTCTGGTCAGCTGTGGACGCGCCGATCGACGCGGCGCAATTTGCCGCCCTTGCTTCGGGTCGCTACTACGTCAACGTGCACACGCCGGCAAATCCTGGTGGTGAAATCCGTGGTCAAGTCGCATCGTCAAGCATCGAAGTCTTATTCACCGACATGGCGGGCAGTCAGGAAGTGCCAGTCGTTGTCAGTGCTGCCAGTGCAATCGCAGCAAGCACGGTCGATCTTCAAGCGCGTACCGTAACGATACACGTCAACGCTTTGGGCGCCGACGACGCAACAGCGTCACACATACATTTAGGTTATGCCGGAGAGAACGGCGGTGTGCAGGTCGGTCTCACACAAGATGGCGGCAACATCGCTCACTGGTCCGCAAGCGACGTACAATTGGACGATGCGGGTTTCGCCAGCTACCAGGCGGGCCAGCTATATGTAAATTTGCACACGCCAGCAAATCCCGGTGGCGAGATCCGCGGCCAAATGGCGCCGCCGCCCATCGAAGTGCTGTTCACAAACCTGACGGGCGATGCAGAAGTACCTGCAGTCGTGACAGCAGCCAGTGGCATCGCGGCAAGCACCGTAAACCGTGATACGGGTGCGTTGAACCTCCATGTCAACGCCTCCGGCGTAGACGATGCAACAGCATCACATATTCATACTGCAGCCGCGGGCCAAAACGGCCTGGTGCTGATCGGATTGGTTCAGGACGGTGGAAACCTCGGCCACTGGTCATCGACCGACATGGCATTAACGACGGATAGTCTCGGCGATTACAAAGCAGGTAGCCTGTACGTCAATGTGCATACACCCGCGAATCCGGGCGGCGAACTGCGAGGCCAGATAGCGCCCCCAGACGCTGCCGATTTCGATAACGTGGACCCAGTCGCTTCACTGGCGTCGCCGGGCTCGCCGGTAAGCGGCACTGTCTCACTGACGGCGACCGCCAGTGACAATCAGGGCGTTGTTGAGGTGCGCTTCCGCGTTGACGGTGCGTTGATCGGAACCGACACCACAGCACCGTATTCCTTCGACTGGGATACGACCACAGTAGCCAACGGCGATGTGATCCTGACGGCAGAAGCTGAGGATCTCACAGGCAACATTGGCGTTTCCGCGGACGTACCGGTCGCGGTACAAAACGCCGCTGCAGTGACGCTCGGGCAGTTGCAGACGCTGATTTTCAACTCCTGCTCCGGCTGCCATTCAGGTCCGACGAGCGGCAACCTGCCCTCAGGAATGAACCTCACGAGTACCAACAACAGCTTCAACGCATTGGTGAATGTATCCAGCATACAAGTTGGAAGTCTGAATCGAGTGACACCGGGGGACCCTGACAACAGTTACATTGTGCAAAAACTCGAGGGCACAGCCGCCGTTGGCGGACGCATGCCACAAGGTGGTCCGTTCCTCAATCAGGCCACCATCGATATGCTGCGACAGTGGATCATGGATGGTGCGCTGAATAATTAGATAATCGGATACAGCGCGAAAAATTTCATGTGTTGATGAAAGCCGCGGCAAAGCCGCGGCTTTGCTGGCGCCCGTTAGCGTAGCAACTACAGTATGATCCGTTCATGCCGGTTTTTCGCTTTCTTGAGTTCGAAATTATCACCGCACGTCGCGAGGTTGTCCGTGACGGAGAATCGCTGCCTGTCGAACCCAAGGTTTACGATTTGCTTCTCTATCTCCTTGCGCATGCCGAACGGGCAATCAGCAAGGATGAGCTTCAGGACGCGATCTGGCCGAATGTAATCGTTACCGAATCGGCCCTGACACGCTGCATTATGAAAGCCCGACGGCTGGTCGGGGATGATTCTAAAAATCAGCGCGTGATCGGGACCGTGAAAAAGGGAGGCTACCGATTTGTCGCGCCGGTCGAAGAGCTGGCACCCGATCAAATCACTACGGCGGAGTTGCAAGGCGGTCGAGAGCGAACCTCGATAGCGGTTCTACCCTTTTCAAATCTCAGTGGCTCACCGGATCAGGACTATCTTGCCGACGGGTTGACGCTCGACATCTCGACTGACTTGTCACGTAATGCGTGGCTTTACGTCATCGCCCCGGGTTCTATGAACAACTACCGGTCTCACAACACCGACTATCGCAGTGCAGTGCAGGACCTGGGTGCACACTATGTGGTCGAAGGAAGTTTGCGACTCGCTGGCGACAAACTTCGGATTAATGCCGCCCTGGTCGACGCCACTACGGGTACGCATGAATGGTCTGAGCGCTACGACCAGCCGCTGGCAGATTTTTTCGAAATTCAGGACGACATCACGCAGCAGATAGTCACCTCGCTGGGATCCCAGGTGCGGCGTGCTGAGGGTCGCAAAGCCGAGAAAGCCAGCAACGACGCACTGGATGTCTGGGGTCTGCTCCACAAGGGGATGTCAATCAGCTGGTCGCGATTTAACCGTGACTCCAACCTT
>Ga0255040_10000428_pt1 | contig 10935 bp, 10 predicted proteins | sample BC1_12_2_MG_FD_181711 | JGI IMG/M metagenome (GOLD analysis project Ga0255040, IMG submission 181711) | Seawater microbial communities from Strait of Georgia, British Columbia, Canada - BC1_12_2 | ecosystem: Environmental > Aquatic > Marine > Strait | place: Canada: British Columbia | collected... | reverse complement strand
CAGTCAATGAGGAGGAATTAGATGCCACCCATGGTATTGACCTCCTGGGCGTTACTGGTTTGGGATGAGCTCAACAAGCGTGGCTGTGATGCACGTGCAATATTCAAGCAAGCCGGTCTCAAGCCCGATCGGCTTGGGGATGCCAATGCACGCTACTCCGCGGCTGCCATGCAAAAACTCTGGGCACTTGCCATCGAGGCCAGTGGCGATGATAATTTTGCTTACAAGGTGGGGCGTCAGTGGCGGCCAACAACCTTTCACGCACTGGGATATACCTGGCTCGCCTGTACCACACTGGCCGAAGGTTTGAAGCGAATAGCGCGTTACTCACGCATCGTTAATAGCGGTGTTGATATTTCGTTTCAGCACAGTGGTAGTTGTGGTGAACTCATTATTCATATTCAGTATCACAAGTTCGTTATTCACCAGGGAGCGCATGATGCGGCGCTAGGCGCATTGATGACGATGTTGAGGATGTTGATGGGAGAATCCTATAGCCCGATGGAAATTCATTGTTTTTATGCACGCCCTGCCACGGCCATTGGTTTTGAGCACGACTTGCGTTGCCCGATTATCTACGATATGCCAGCCAATAAAGTAATCTTCGGTAATGCTGACCTGCACAGACAATTGGCTAGCGCCAATGCTGAGCTGCAAAAAATCAATGAAGACCTGCTGTTGGAAAAAATGCATCAACTGGATCGGGCTTGCATGGTTACCCGCGTCACCCAGGCCATCAACAAGGAATTGCCCACCGGTGAGGTGTACGAAAAAGACATCGCTGCATCGCTAGGAGTGAGTTTACGAACCATGCAGCGCCAGTTGGCTAAACAGCAGCAGAGCTTTAAGCAACTACTCGACGAGATTCGAAAGCAGTTGGCCGAGCAATACCTGGCCAACAGCCAGCTGTCGCTCAATGAAATTACTTACTTGCTGGGTTTTGCCAATCAGGCTAACTTTACCCGCGCCTTTAAACGCTGGCACGGAGTGCCACCCAGTAGCTACCGTCAGCAGCGGTTAAAATTGATTGCCTGAGAGAATTTATGGAAGGTTGCCTGGATTCTCTCGTCAGCAAGCGACTACATTCCAGGGATCAAGGAAAGGTTTCTTAACTTACTGTCCGGAATTAGTTATTTACTACACTAGCCCTGTAATCCTATTTTTCCACCTGGTTTTCGGTATCAGTCTTGCGGCCGGGTTTAGAGGTAGTTCGAGACTTCGAGCAGGTTACCATCAGGATCGAGAAACTCATGGCACTGTTAATTGATATCAAGCATCCACAATGGATGGAAGACGACGAGTTGCGCACGGAACTATTGCATTTCTATCCGGAGGCAGATATCCGCATCGGTGAAAGTCCGGGGAACCTGGATGAAATAGAGATGTTGACTGTCAGCAGCTATTTTCCAGGCGAGGCCTTGCAGTACCCGAATTTGAAAGTTATTCAAAAAACCGGCGCCGGGGTAAACAATATTCTGGCCGATCAGAAATTGCCGAAAGCAGTTCAGGTAGCGCGCCTGCAAACCAGTACTTCGGGTAACGAAATGGCGGAATATGCGTTGGCCCTGGTGTTGCAGGAGCAGCGCCATTTGCGTCAGTACCATGATCAGCAAACGCGTTCGGAGTGGATATCCTACCCGCCACGCAAGGCAGCGGAGACAACGGTAGCTGTGCTTGGTCTGGGTCGTATCGGCTTGCTGGTGGCACAGCGCTTTGTTGCTAACGGTTTCGAAGTGGTCGGCTGGAGTCGTAGTCCCAGGGATATACCCGGAGTCGACTGCTACGCCGGTGCAGAGGGTTTGCCCACTGTGCTGGAATCTGCCGACTACGTCGTTTCGGTACTTCCGTCAACACCGCAGACTCGTGGCATGTTTAACCACAGCCTGTTCAAATGCTTCAACCCGCACGCATTTTTTATCAATGTCGGTCGCGGTGACCAGGTTAAAGAAGATGATTTGATGCAGGCGCTGGATAATGATTTGCTCGCCGGCGCTATTCTGGATGTGATGTCGAGCGAACCCCTTTCTGACGATAACCCGATGTGGCTGCACCCGAGGATCCAGCTCACTCCGCATATTTCGGGTTACCATTTAGGCGATGCAATTATCGATATCGCTGAAAATTACCGGCGTTTACAAAACGGTGAGCCGCTGTTAAACCTGGTTGATCTCGAACGGGGGTACTGATATGAATGCAGTCACAGCCTTGCAGCAAAAAATTCGGCGGGCGATTCCGTTGAGCGATGCGATGCAGTTCTCGATCAAAAACTTGAGCCTGGATGCAATTGAGGTTACCGCACCACTCGAACCCAATATCAATATCCATGGTACCGGCTTTGCCGGCAGTATCTACTCGCTTGGCGTGCTCACCGGTTGGGCCCTGTGCACACATATCATGGACGAACTCGGAATTGAGGCCGAGCTGGTTGTGGCCAGGGCGGAAATTCGTTACCGCGCGCCTGTTAACGGCGAACTCGACTGTAGTTGTGCCTGTTCGGCGGCACAGCGTGAATCGTTCCGGCAGGGTGTTGCCACGGTTGGCAAGGGTAAACTGGTGCTCGATGTCGAGGTAGGCGGCGATCGACAGGCGGTATTGCAGGCTACCTATATCGCAGTAAAGGGGTAATTGGCTGCCGTCTACAACCAGCGCCTGACCTGACGTTTGTAGTCGAGGTAAACCTCGCCGAACTTACGTTCGAGGTAAATCTCTTCGCGTTTGATGACCAGTTGCTGCAACAGGCAAATCAGCGGCAAGACGCCCATCAGTATCCACCAGCTATTCAGTACCAACCCGCTACCTGCAGTGGCGATGCAGAATGACAGGTAGATTGGGTTTCGACTGTAACCAAAAATCCCCTGCTTGATAATCGTTGTCGTGGGTTGCCAGGGCTCGATGTGAGTTTTCGCCTCGAGGAAATGAAACAGGCCAGCCAGGGCAATCAGCAGGGCCATCACGAGTAAAACTGCACCGCTCAGCCAGACAAGGTCCGCGTGTAACACCGGTAACGGCATGATCCAGTCGATCAGGTAGCCGCAGCCAATTGTCAAGCCCACCAGCAGTGGCGGTGGGAACTTCAATCCGGGTCCGCGTCTGTCTTCGCTTTCGGGCAATGTATCCGGCATCAGGTTAGCTGCCCCTGGGGCGGCCCTTGGGTAACTGAGTGGCGCGCCGGCCGCTGAGTTTTTCGATCTTTCGGGCAAACTTGCTGTCGCCCAAAACCCAGCCTTTGAGGGTAGCGTCGGTGATCTGCTGAACCATTTCATCGTTCAGTTTTTGCTTGAACATCGCCTTGTAGGCTTTGGCGCGCGATTTGTCGTCCTCGCCCAGTTGCTGATATTGCTTGTGCGCAGTGATCATTTCATCGACCTTGCCAAGTGCGTTATGCGCATAGCTGCTCCAGCGATAATCCATGGGCTTGCCGACCAGCCCGTTGCGCACCGGATTCAGCTCGATATAGCGACTGCAGTCGAGCAGGTACTGCTTGCTCTCGACCACGGTTGACCGATAACGTCCCTCCCAAAGGGTGCCGCTGCCGCTGTAACACTCGTTGAAATACTGTACATAATTCCTTCCTATCGACTGTGTCGCTCTGGAAATGCTATCCGTGTTTCCCGGGGTTGCCAGAATATGTACATGCTCCGGCATCAGCACGTAGGCATGTACCTCAAGCTGATAGTTATATGCTGCTGCGTCGAGACAGTCGTGGAAATACTGGTAATCCTGATCTTCGAAGAAGATTTGTTGCCCGTCGCGTCCCTGCTGAATGATATGTTGAAGCTGATTTGCTATTGCGTAGCGAGGTAATCTGGCCATGTAAATGCTCGTTAACTGCCAAAGATGATTATTTTAGCAATAATATGTCATTGTCCCCCAATTGTTAAAATAAATGACAAAATTTTGACGTTTTGATTAATTGTGATCCCGTGGGATGGTGATTTCATCCCAATCCCGTTGATTTATCAGCTCTTCACCTTCATAGGCACGCACCGTTGCCTTTATATAATAGTTTTCTACATCGCATCGAAACTCACTTTCGGCCTCGGTTCGAATAGACCAGTCGCCACGATGCATCCAGCAGATATAGCGGCTCAGGGAACGACAGCTGAGCGGATCTTCAGCCCCGATAGTCCAGCGCTCATCGTGCCGGTGCCGGGTGCACATACCGTTACCCGGGTTTTCGACTTCGCCGGTATCGTCGATGACCCGATAATGTGATTCCCCGGTTTGAAAGTTGTGTTCGACCCAGCGACGACTGAGTTCGGGCTCATTCAATTTGTATTCGGGTAGTGGGTTTTGCTCTTCTGGTTCGGCTTGCTCGTAGACATCGACGCCCGCCCGGACTGGCAGTGTGATCACCGCATCCGGCCCTAGTTTAATGGTTGCGGTAACGACTTCGGGCGGTGGCATTATCATCGGCCAGTAGCTGGTCGAAATTGCGACGCGCATCTTGTGCCCGCGCATGAATCGGTAGCCGCACTCATCTAATTCAATTTCAACCGATTCGGCGTGACCCGGTATCATCGATTCAGGCGTTTCGTTGCCGTGTCTATGTGCCAGATTCAGCACTCCCCAACTTACCCTCGAAACTTCACCATTGGGGTGGATGTCATTCAGGCGCACTGCGATGTTTCCGAGTGGTTTATCGATAGAAACTTTCAACCGAAGAACAGGCCGACCCAGAATTTCGATCGGTTGGTGCAGCTTGCCGCTATCAAATACAAGCGAGCCGGAATCGTCATGGCGCTGATCCGACGGCATTTCTCCGTTCGGATTTACCGTAAAAAATTCTCCGCAACTGGTTCCACAGTTCTGCGGCGACATCATCGTTTTTGCCTTGGTTCGACCTGGGATGTCGAGCAACTGTCGATTCGGCGCCAGGTAATAGTTGCGTTTTTTGGTGTCGCGGGCCGGTAATTCTGCTTCCGCTACCCATCTCCCGGGTGCGCTTTGGTGATGCAATTGCGGTCGGGTTGCTTCGAGAATATAGGCGCGATAGTCGGGTAAACTTTCGACTCCGTTATCGACACCCTTGAGCCATTTATCCCACCAGTTGATCGCTTCACTGAGGAAATCCAGGCGTGGTTTCGGCAGCGCGAAATGAGGGTACTTGTGAATCCAGGGGCCATTAATCGCTTTGGCGTTTTTAAGATTGATTGCTGCCGCGGGTGGCGCATTGATGTAACCATCCGCCCAACCGGAAATAACCAGCGCTGGTATCTCGATATCCTGATAGTTTTCGTTAATCGATCCATGCTTCCAGTAGTCGTCTTTACGTTGGTGCGCAAGCCAGGTTGCCAGTGGAAAGGGTTGAGACTTGAGTCTTTGTATCCAGGTATCGCGCCAGCTTTCTCCGACCAGCTCTGGATCTGGCGGTCGCGATGCGTAACAAAGCATAGTGCTCGACCAGTAGAAATTGGAATAAAGCAGGCAACCATTTTTGTAGTGTATGTCATCGTTGTAACGATCGACCGTGGTGCCTATCGAGATCACGGCCTTTAGCGCCTTCGGCTTTAACGCCGCGATTTGCAGGCCGTTGAAACCACCCCATGAGATACCCATCATGCCGAGTTTGCCATCGCACCATGGCTGGTTTGCGATCCATTCGATTACCTCGCAGCCGTCAGCCAGTTCGCGTGGAGAATACTCGTCGTCCCAGTCGCCGTCGGATTCGCCGGTGCCGGAGATATCGACACGCACACCGACATAGCCTGCCTCGGCGAACGTCGGGTAGGTGCTTTCGTCACGTTGCGCGGTACCGTCACGTTTACGGTAGGGTAAATACTCGAGAATAGCGGGTAGCGGTGTTTTGCTTGCGCGGTTGGGCATCCATATACGCGCTGACAATTTGCGCCCGTCGGACAACGGGATCCATTCGTTTTCCAGTACTTTGAAACCAGCTTTTTTCATTTTTATCTCACCGCATGCGGGAACGACATTTTGCCTGCCCGTGGCGGGCCCAGGCAAGTATTAGCAGTGATTGTAGCAGGGGATATTAACCCTGTGACGTAGTTTGCCACCGGGTTATTCGAGTATCGGGCCTGCTGTTACCAGCCTCTTACCGCCGTCGGTATCGGTGTATTGCTCGAAATTATCGATAAACAGCGAGGCCAGTTTGTCAGCTTTCGTGTCCCACTCGGAGCCATCGGCATAGCTATTGCGTGGATCGAGTATGCCTGCGTCTACCCCGGGTAAATCTGTGGGGACACTCAGATTGAAGACCGGAATCGTCGCGTTGTCTGCTGAATCGATCGAGCCATCGAGAATTGCATCGATTATCGCGCGTGTTGCCTTGATCGAAATACGTTTTCCACTGCCGTCCCAACCGGTATTGACCAGGTAAGCCTGGCTGCCGCACTGATTCATCTTGTTGTACAGCACTTCGGCGTATTTGGTCGGGTGCAGCGACAGAAACGCCTTGCCGAAGCAGGCGGAAAAAGTCGGCGTGGGTTCAGTGATGCCGCGTTCGGTGCCGGCGAGCTTCGCGGTGAAGCCGGACAGGAAGTAATACTCCGCCTGTTGCGGAGTTAACTTTGAGACCGGAGGAAGTACGCCAAAGGCATCGGCGGTGAGAAAAATGACCCGACTGGCGTGACCGGCCCTGGAGACTGGCTTGACGACATTGTCGATATGATAAATCGGGTACGACACCCGGGTGTTCTCGGTTTTGCAACCATCGGTATAATCGATTTCTCCACCTTCTTTGACGACTACGTTCTCAAGCAACGCGTCACGACGTATCGCGCGATAAATATCGGGCTCGTCTTCGGCGTTCAGGTTGATGACCTTGGCATAACAACCACCTTCGAAGTTGAAAATCCCGTCGTCGTCCCAGCCATGCTCGTCATCACCAATCAAACGGCGCTTGGGATCGGTAGAGAGAGTGGTTTTGCCAGTACCCGAAAGACCGAAGAAGATTGCCACGTCGCCGTCTTCACCGACGTTTGCAGAACAATGCATCGACGGCATGCCTTTCAGCGGCAGCAGGTAGTTCATCATCGAGAACATGCCTTTTTTCATTTCCCCGCCATACCAGGTGCCGCCAATGATCTGCAAGCCTTCGGTCATGTTAAAGGCGACGAAATTCTCCGAGTTCAAACCCATGGCGGTATAATCCGGGTTTGAGGTCTTGGAGCCGTTGAGAACTACGAAATCCGGAACATAGTCGGCCAGTTCTTCGGTATCGGGGCGGATAAACATGTTGGTCACAAAGTGAGCCTGCCAGGCGACCTCGGTGACGAACCGAACCTTGAGGCGGCTTTCCGGGTTGGCACCGCAAAAGGTATCAACCACGAATAGTTTCTTGCCTGAGAGTTGTTCGGTAACCAGTTGACGTAACGAATTCCAGGTGTTGCCGTCGATCGGCTTGTTGTCGTTTTCACCCTGGTCGGACCACCAGATAGTATCGCGGGTAGTATCGTCACGAACCAGGTACTTGTCCTTGGGTGAGCGACCGGTAAAGTCACCGGTATCGACCGAAATAGCGCCTGACTCGGTCAGATAGCCAACTTCGAAACCATGCAGGTCGGCCGCTGTTTCTTCGGCAAACAAAGTTTCATAATCGGGGTTATAAAGAATTTCGGCGGTGTCGCGGATGCCATAGGGCGATAGGTCTGGGTGATTGGTCATGATACTTTCAACTAAATTAGAGGGACTGGGCATGGTTCGAATACTCGATGATAAGCAATTTCGCGAGTATATAAGAATACCCAATTCACAAAAAACAACAGTTAACGATAAACATATAAATTAAATGTACTATTCCGGTGCTATTTACTTAAGCTGGTCATCCCCGCGCAGGCAAGTAATAGAGTCATCCCCGCTCCCCCTATAACGTCATCCCCGCGCAAGCGGGGATCTTGCAATGGTTATGAGATCTCCCCGCTTGCGCGGGGATGACTTCTAGTACCCGGCATTACAAGATACCCGCTTTGGCGGGCATGACTTGGATTTTATTAAAAAACGCCACCATTTTTATTTTAATATTTCGCGCAATACGGCAACGACCTGGTCGATTTGTTCTTTTTCGATTACCAGCGGCGGTAGCATGCGGATTACATTCGGGCCCGCCGGCAACGCAATGATACGGTACTCGAGTAACTGCGCCAGTTTGTCCTGTACTCGTTGTTTAAGCTCGATGCCGATCATCAACCCCAGTCGGCGTACGGCCCGTACCTGCGAGAGATCGGCTGCGTTCAGCCGGGTTTCAAAATAATCGCCAAGCTCGGCAGCGCGTTCTGCCAGGTTATCGGACTGGTAGACCTCGATCGCCGCCAGGGCCGCGGCGCAGGCCAGCGGGTTACCGCCAAAAGTCGTGCCATGCAAACCGGGTTCGATGTGAATATCGGCGTTGAGCAGGGTCGCTCCGATCGGTACACCTCCGCCCATCGCTTTGGCCACGCACATCATGTCCGGTTGCAGGTCAAAATGATCGCTGGCAAAGAATTTGCCGGTACGACAAAAACCAGTTTGTATTTCATCGACAATCAATAATACGCCACGCTCGGTGCAGAGCTTGCGTACTGCTGCCAGGTACTCGGCCTGGATGGGATTGACCCCGCCTTCGCCCTGTACCAGTTCGAGCATTACCGCGGCCGTGTTATCGGTGACCGTGGCATCGAGTTTTTCGATCTTGTTGAAGGGAACATAGTCGAAACCTGGAATCAATGGTTGGAAAGCTTCCCGGTACTTAGGCGTGTAAGTGGCGCTGACCGCTCCCATGGTGCGGCCATGGAAGCCACGCATCGCGGTGACAAAGTTGGTGCGTCCGGTGTGCAGGCGGGCAAACTTGAGCGCTGCTTCGATTGCTTCAGCGCCGGAGTTGCAAAGGTAAGCCCGAGTCAGGCTCCCTGGTGTTACCTCGACCAGCTTTTTGAGCAGGTTTGAGCGTACATCGTTATACATGATATTCGGACAGGTGATCAGGGTTTCGGCCTGTTGCCTGATCGCCGCAACAAGCTTTGGATGTGAGTGCCCCAGCGAAGCGACCCCTATGCCGCCGGCACAATCGATATATTCCTGTCCCGCTTCATCGTAGAGACTGGCCCCACTGCCGCGTACCGCAACTAAGTCTCGTTTGGCCTGCAAGGGTACGCCGTACTCGTTTTCCAGAGCCTTGTAATCAGTCATGAATATGGGTCCCCGCTCCATCGAGCGCGTTGATAATGGGTTGTTCGCCACGGCCATCGGCTATGATGACGCGCGTCTTGCCGCCCTGGCAAAGTCGTGTCAACGCCAGTAATTTGCGCTTGATCCGACCCTCGACGCTGGCTTCGCGACGGTGCAGCTCGCTGACACTCATGCTGCTGACCAATGATGACTCATCGTCAGGATCATCGAGAAAACCAGGCGCCTCGATCAACTGAATTACAGTGTCGATCTCCAGTTCAGTGGCAATCCGGGCGACGATATCGTCATTCTCTGAATTGATCGCAAATCCGTTTTCGTCGACGATGGGTATCGTCAGCACCGGGCAGTAGTCGTTTGTCAGCAACAGGGTTAGCAGTTGGGTGTTAATCGAGCGAGGCTTGCCGGACAGGTCGCGCTTGATCAGGGTTTTACCGTTTTCACGTACGCGAATACCCTTGTTGCGTTCACCCTGTACCAGGCGACCGTCGAGCCCGCTCAAACCCACCGCGTTGATTCCATTACGTTGGCATAGTTCGACGATCTGCTTGTTACGCAAGCCCGAGTAACTCATCATGATCACATCGAGCGCATCCTGGTCGGAGAACACGCTGGTATAGCCTGAAACCGAAGTCAGAATAGTTTTCTCCATGCCTAACCGCTGTGCCAGCTGGTCACGCAGGACATTGGCGCCGTGCACAATCAGAAACGGCTCTGCCAGGGTTGCCAGGTCCGAGATTGCAGCCGCGAGATTAATATGTTCACCACCGCCTATTTTTATCAGCATCATAATTCAGTCGTCGTATTGTTATCGATGCGAGACCAGTCCTGGTCTCCAGCGAAAGGTTGAGAGCATACCAGGTGCAGACCCTGGTCATGCTTTTCATGCATTTGGAAATAATCCGGGTCTTCGTTGTAGCTGGTCGACAGGCATGATTGCTCTCCGTCGGAGAGGAAGAAATTCATCGCACGTACATAGGAACTGCGTTTTTTGATGATATCAACGGCCTTGTCAGCGGCAGCGCATTTATCCCCCTTGTCGAAGCGCCGAATATAGTTGTAAATTTTTTCGGCGCCGATACGACCTTCCGCCTTGATCCGCACCCCGCGTAATTCGCCGTTGAAGATGAACATCGATTCACCATCGGAAAAGGGCATATTATTCTCTACCACGATGCCCTCGTCACGAAACGCGCTACGCGCATGGACCAGTAACAAACGGGTGTTGCCGAACTGGTTCAAATCATCCTCCCAGATCGGGCGAATATCGTGGTACTGATGCCAGCCATCTTCTTCGCGCCACGCACAACCCCAGCCGTGACCCTGAAACTCCCGGCTATTGCGCGACAGCTCGGCGAATGGGGCGAGCATTTCCGCAATTGGGAATCGGGTTGCGCAGCGCGCGTAGAGAATGCGACACATGACGGCGTTAAATCAGGGGTGTAGTCCCGGGAATTCGAGCCCCGTGGTTTCGTCGAATCCCTGCGCGATGTTGAAGGCCTGCACTGCCTGACCGGCGGCGCCTTTCATCAGGTTGTCGAGCGCGCTGATAACGACCAGCCGATTACTGAGCGGGTCGCGTTCAAAACCGATATCACAGTAATTACTGCCGGCGAGGATTTTCGGTTCCGGGTAACGATGGATGCCGCTGCGTTCCTTGACGATGCGAATAAAGGGTTCATCACCGTAAGCGCCTCGATAAAGTTTCCAGACGTCTTTTTCTTCGAGGTCCTGGTTCAGGAATACATGGCAAGTCGCCAGAATTCCACGCACCATCTCGATCGAAGTGGCCGAAAAGTGAATGTTGTCGGC
>Ga0255040_10000425_pt1 | contig 10981 bp, 4 predicted proteins | sample BC1_12_2_MG_FD_181711 | JGI IMG/M metagenome (GOLD analysis project Ga0255040, IMG submission 181711) | Seawater microbial communities from Strait of Georgia, British Columbia, Canada - BC1_12_2 | ecosystem: Environmental > Aquatic > Marine > Strait | place: Canada: British Columbia | collected... | reverse complement strand
CCGTGGTGAACCGGCGATGCGATTCATCATCGCCGCCCGGGAATACGAGCAAGAGCGAGGCGACTCTCTGCACACAATTGCGCTCTACACGGACCCCGATCGCCGGGCGATGTTCGTACGGGAGGCGGATGAAGCCCATCCGCTGGGCCCGGCGACCTACATGACAGATACGGGCGTGCGAAAGTCGAGCTACCTCGACTACGAACGCCTCGAGCGCGCTCTCATCGAGACGCGGGCCGAGGCGGTCTGGCCAGGATGGGGTTTCGTCGCCGAACGGCCGGAGTTCGTCGACATGTGCGACCGGCTCGGCATCGTGTTCATTGGACCTACGGGCGACATGATGCGCCGGCTCGGCGACAAGATCACTTCGAAGCAAATCGCCGAGCAGGCTAACGTTCCGGTTGCTGCGTGGAGCGGCGGTGCGGTCGAGACCCTCGAAAATGCGCGCGAGCACGCAAGGCGCCTCGGCTACCCGCTGATGATCAAAGCGACCGCGGGTGGCGGTGGCCGCGGGATTCGTCCCGTCCGGAGCGAGGTCGAGCTGGCAGAAGCCTTCCAGAGCGCGCGGTCCGAGGCAGAAAAAGGATTCGGGGACGGGACGGTCTTCCTCGAGCGGATGGTGACCGGGGCCCGTCACGTCGAGGTTCAGATCATCGCGGACAACCACGGAACCAGCTGGGCGCTGGGCGTGCGCGATTGCACGATTCAGAGACGCAACCAGAAGATCCTCGAAGAGACCCCCTCGCCCGCGCTGACCGCAGATCAGCAGCACGAACTCGAGCAGGCTGCGATCCGGCTGACGCAGGCGATCGGCTATCGGAACGCGGGCACCGTGGAGTTTCTCTACCACGAACCGACACAGCAGTTTTCCTTCATGGAGGTCAACGCGCGGTTGCAGGTCGAGCATCCCGTCTCGGAAATGATCACCGGCGCCGATCTGGTCAAGCTACAGATCTACGTCGCGCGCGGCGGCCGGTTGGACGCAGAGCCGCCGTCAAAGCGGGGACATGCGATCGAAGTGCGTCTGAACGCCGAGGATCCGGAGGACAACTTCGCGCCGGCGCCTGGGGTCGTAGAACGGCTTCGGCTGGCCAGCGGCCCCGGGCTGCGCGTCGATACCGGGATCGCGGAGGGCGACGAGATCCCTTCGGAGTTCGATTCGATGGTCGCCAAGATCATCGCTCAGGGCCGTACGCGCGAAGAGGCGATGGCACGCCTTCGTCGCGCGCTCCTCGAGAGCGAGGTCGTTATCCGCGGTGGCTCCTCCAACAAGGGCTTCTTGCTTGGTCTGATCGACAATCCGGCCGTGCGCTCGAACGAGGTCGACGTAGGCTGGGTCGATCGCCTCGTCACCGAAGGGAGGCACCTACCCCGCGAGGGAGCCGAGGTCGCTCTCCTCCAAGCAGCGATCGAGACCTACGACGCCGAGCTCGATGTAGAGCTCGCGCAGTTCTACATGGCCGCCGCGCGGGGGCGCCCTGGATGTGCAGACGCGTTTGGTCATCGCATGGAGTTGATGTACGCGGGAAACACATACGAGCTAGGCGTGTTCCGCCTGGGCCCGCAGCGCTATCGCATCGATGTCGACGGGCAGCGCATTGAAGTCCTGGTCGAACGCTTTGGGGGGGCGGAGCGGAGGCTCCGCGTTGGAAACCACCACTTTCGAGTTCAGTCCGTCGACCAAGGCCTCAGTGTGCTCGTCGAGGTCGACGGCGTGCCGCATCGAGTCTCGCGCGACCGCGGCGGTCTCGTCCGCGCACCCTCGCCGGCGGTCGTGGTCAAGGTGCTCGTGCGCGAAGGCCAGGAAGTCGACGTGGGAGACGGTCTCGTCGTCCTCGAGGCGATGAAGATGGAGATGGTCATCGGAGCCAAGTTCGCCGGCAAGGTGCGCGAGGTGATGGTGATGAACAACGTGCAGCTCGGCGTCGGCGCGCCGATGTTGCTCATCGAGCCGAGTGGCGCGGAGGGCGAGTCGGCGAGCGGGGCGCGGTTGGATTTCTCGGCTATCGTGGCCGACCTGGATCCGGCCCCTGCGAGCTCGAAGCGAAATCTGACAGAGCTCCGGCGGCTGGTGATGGGCTACGACGCCGACGGCGCCGCGCTCGCGCGCGAAATGGCTGACGGCGACATTCATACCTCGGACGTTGCGTTCGATGATCCCGCGCTCGTTGCCCTCGAAGATCTGAATCTCAACATATTCGTCGACCTCTGCTCCTTGTTCAGGCGCCAATCCCACGGATCGGATGCTTCGCAGGACTTCGGCAAGTACACGGCCGAGGAGTACCTGTTCACGTTCCTGCGCGACCTGGTCGTTCGTCGGGACGAGGAGCTCCCTGCGTCGTTTCTCGTCAAGCTTCGCAGGGCGGTCGCGCACTATGGGCTGGACGACATCGAACGAAGCCCAGAGTTGCAGGAAGCCTTGTTTCGGATTTGCAAGGGCAACAAGCGCATCGACGATCAGGTCGCGCCAGTCCTCAGCTTGCTGCAAAGCCGGCTCGACAACGTGGGCATGCTTCGGGAGGTCACCGGCGATGGCTTCCGCGAGCTGCTCGCCCGAATGATCATCGAGACCCAAGATCGCTTCCCCGCGATTCACGACCTCGCCCGCGAGCTTCAGTATCACTACTTCGAGCGGCCGGTTCAGGAACAGGTCACGAAGGTGACCCTCTCGAAGGTGGACGCGATCCTCTCGGCGCTCGACGCGGACCCACACGGGCCCGACCGAGCCGCTCGAATCGCCGAGCTGGTCGCGGTCCCGCATCCGCTCAAGGGGTTTCTATCGAGGCGGCTCGAGCAGGCGAGCGACGAGGAGCGCCTGATCATGCTCGAGACCCTGGCCCGCAGATATTACAACATGTGCGACTTGAAGGACTTCCAGATCGCATCTGACGGCGGATTTGAGGTCTCGAAGTGCTGGTATGAATACGAAGGCCAGAAGATACACTTCATCGCCACGCACATCGTTGGCAAGGACTTGGCTGAAGCGATCGTCGCGCTGAAGCCCCACATCGAAGCGGTCCCCGCAAGCGACGATGTGGTCGTCGACTTCTATGTGTGGCACCAGGGTGAGCTCCAGCCCCCGGATAAGACCGCCAAGGGAATCCAGTTGATGCTGGAAGCCGCCGAGTTCAGTCGGCCGATTCGGCGCGTCATCGTCTCGCTCAGCGGCAGCGAGACCGGGCTCGGAGCCGGCGGGCTACAGGGGTTCACCTTCCGAATGCGCGACGGCGGGTTCCACGAGGAGCTCATCTACCGTGGAATGCATCCGATGCTCAGTAAGCGCCTGTTCCTGTGGCGCTTGAAAGACTTGGAGGCGGAGCGCGTACCATCGGAGGAAGACGTCTACCTCTACCGCGTAATGGGTCAGGACGAGCGACTCATCTGTCTGGCCGAGGTCCGCGATCTCACGCCAGTACGCGACGCCGCCGGGCGCATAGTCGGGTTTCCGAGCCTCGAGCGAACCTTGTCGAAGTGCTTGACCGCGATCCGCCGCGAGCAAAGCAGCAGGCCGTCGCGCAATCGGTATCAGTGGAACCGCGTCCACCTCTTTCTTTGGCCGCCGGTGGACTTCAGCCAGGAAGAGATCAACACCATCATCCACAAGCTCGCCCCGGAGACGACTGGGCTCGGGCTCGAGCGGATTGTCGTCCAGGGAGAGATCCGCAACCCGGCGACCGGACGGCTCGAGCCGAAGCTGCTCGACATCTCTAATCGTGGGCGCCGGGGCCTACGTGTTCAGCTGCGCGAGCTGCCAACCTACCCGATGAGGCCCCGCAGCGAGTACGAGCAGAACGTAGTTCGACTGCGACAGCGTGGGCTCACCCACCCGTACGAGATCATTGGGATGGTCACACCGGGGGAAGACAGCGACGTTCAGTCCGACTTTCCGCGAGGTGAGTTCCAGGAATACGACCTCGACGATGACCGTCAGCTCGTCCCAGTCGACCGCCCGCCCGGGAGCAATACCGCAAACATCATCGTAGGTCTGCTCACCAGCTTCACCAGCAAGTACCCGGAAGGCATGACGCGGGTCGCGCTCTTTGGCGATCCTAGTCGTGGTATGGGTTCCCTTGCCGAAGCCGAGTGCCGGCGGATCATGGCGGGAATCGATCTTGCGGAAAAGATGAAGGTCCCCCTGGAGTGGTACGCGGTTTCGGCGGGCGCCAAGATCTCGATGGAAAGCGGCACAGAGAACATGGACTGGATCGCCGACGTGCTGCGGCGAATCGTCGAGTTCACGCAGGCTGGCTCCGAGGTCAACGTCGTGGTCTGCGGCGTCAACGTCGGCGCTCAGCCGTACTGGAACGCCGAAGCGACGATGCTGATGCACACAAAGGGCATCCTCGTCATGATCCCCGAGAGCGCGATGGTGCTCACCGGCAAGCAAGCGCTCGACTACTCCGGAGGCGTTTCAGCCGAAGACAACTCGGGGATCGGCGGTTACGACCGGATCATGGGGCCGAACGGCCAGGCGCAGTACGCCGCCCGCGACCTGGCCGACGCCTGCCACATCCTCCTTCGCCACTACGATCACACCTATGTGATGCCGGGCGAGCGCTTTCCCCGCCGGGCAGCGACGACGGATCCCGTCAAGCGTAACGTCTGCGACGCACCGCACGGCCATGTGGGGGTCTCCACCTTCGCAACGGTTGGCGAGGCGTTCGACCCGGAAACCAACCCGGGCCGCAAGCGGCCATTCGACGTCCGGAAGGTGATGCGCGCCGTAACGGATCAGGATCATGAGGTTCTCGAGCGCTGGTACGGGATGCGCGACGCGGAGACGGCGGTGGTCTGGGACGCGCACATCGGTGGCTTTCCCGTTTGCCTCATCGGCCTCGAATCGCAGCCTCTGTCTCGGCTCGGGTTCGTGCCGGCCGACGGCCCGACCGCATGGACCGCCGGAACCTTGTTTCCGATGTCCTCCAAGAAGGTGGCGCGTGCGATCAACGCAGCGAGCAATAACCGTCCACTCGTCGTGCTCGCAAACCTCTCGGGGTTTGACGGATCGCCCGAGTCGATGCGGTCCCTTCAACTCGAGTACGGCGCAGAGATCGGCCGAGCGGTCGTCAACTTCAAGGGGCCGATCGTGTTCTCGGTGATCTCGAGGTACCACGGCGGTGCGTTTGTGGTGTTCTCCAACAAGCTCAACCCCTCGCTCGAAGTCTCGGCCCTCGAGGACACCTACGCATCGGTGATCGGCGGCGCGCCCGCAGCGGCGGTGGTCTTCGCGGGCGCCGTTCGCAAACGCACTGCATCGGACGAGCGGCTCATCGCGCTTCGACGCAAGCTCGATCAGGCTGAAGGTGCGGATCGGATAGCGCTGCGCAATCGCATCAACAAGATGAAGAGGGTCGTCCATTCGGAGAAGCTTCGCGAGGTCGCCGAAGAATTCGACGGCGTTCACAGCGTGCACCGCGCCCTCGAAGTGGGCTCTGTCCAGAAGATCATCCCGGCCACGACGCTGCGCCCGTATCTGGTGGATGCGATCAAGCGCGGAATCGAGCGCGAGCAGTCCAAGGCATGACGATCCGCTGGATGCTTCTTCGTGCGTCCGCATTGCCTGAAGGAGACGACTGGCTCGGCGCAAACGAACGGAAGGCCCTGGCGGGGCTCAAGTTCCCAAAGCGGCGTTCCGACTGGAGGCTCGGGCGGTTCGTAGCCAAGCAAGCGCTGGCGTCGTCTACGGGCATCGACCGGCTCGATCGAGTCGAAATCATCGCCGATGAGGATGGCGCGCCCGACCCATTCATCGACGGCAGAGCGATCGAATCATCGATCTCGATCAGCCATCGCGAAGACGCGGCCGCATGCGCCATCGCGCCGGATGCGCGAGTGGGCTGCGACCTGGAGGTGGTCGAGCCGCGGAGCACGCGCTTCGTCAACGACTTCTTCACCGATCTTGAACGCACGGCGGTACAACAGACGCCGAGCCCGCACCGCGATCGTCACGTTGCGCTCACGTGGAGCGCCAAGGAAAGCGCACTCAAGGTCTTGCGAGTCGGACTACGCCGCGACACGCGCCGCGTCGAAGTCGAGATCGAAGACCCCAAAGTGACGGACGAAGGCTGGCATTCGCTCCGCGTAACCGTCAGCCCCGAAGGCCACTGCTTCCATGGATGGTGGCACCAGGACGAAGACCTCGTCCTCACCGTCGTTTGCGACGTTCGAGGCGCGCAGATTCGCCCTGTGAAACTCTAGCGGCTCGGCGCGGGCTGGGCTCCGCGCAAGGGCGAGGCGTCGCCGTCTAGCCCTTCAGCCAGGAGTAGGCTTCACGCAGTGCGTCGCGTCCGTCGGAGTCGATGATATCGCCGTGGCAGAGGATGATGCGGTCGAAGTCCCAGCCGAGGATCTCGTCGATCGAACGGCGTGCGCGTTTCCGGTCACGGAAAAACGGGCGAAGGCTACGGCTAACGCCAGGCCGGCCATGGATGCCGGCGGCCCTGAGGTACGTGCGGGTCGGCCAATGGGAAGACGTCCCGAAGTTCTCGACGGCGTCGGCGACGATCAGTGAGCGCGAAGCGCGATGAAGAAACACCGTTTCGTTCAGCATCACGCCGTCGAGAAGCGTCGCGTCGAGATCGTCACGCCAGTCCGGGTACACCTCGCCCATGAGCTCATGGTCGATCGACAGATCCTTTCGTCGTTTGGCCAAGCCCGTCGCCGCGTGAAGCAGGGCGTTCGGGTATGCGTGCTGCCACTCTCCGGCGTACAGATGATGTCCCTGACTGGGGGCGACGATGTGACGGACAGGCCCGATGTCATCGACCTCGGCCTTCAGGTCCGCAGAGAGGGCGATGGGTGAGTGGACCAGCAGACCGCCGTCCTGAAGACGGACGACGGTCATGCGCGTGCCAAGCTGAAGGCCAAAGAAGGACTGTGGCGCAGCCTGTATCCAAAGGTCATCGGCGAGCTTGTGCAGCGTCATTCCGCTCGAAAGTGGCGAGGATCTGGCGCAAAATTCCGGGTTTCACGCTACCGGGACGGTATCAGCGCCTCATTAGACTGGCAACGGGCTCCAGGTGTCCCCTGGCCACTATGTGCTATGTGGCCCGCTCCATGTCTGAGTTACTTAGCCTAGAGCAGGCCCCCGCGGGTCTCGGCGCCGCCCTGCGCAAAGCCGGGTTCGAGCAATTTACTGCCATCCAGCAGGCGATTTTGGACCCCGAGTTGACGGGTCGCGACCTGCGTATTTCCTCCCAGACGGGCTCTGGCAAGACCGTAGCCCTGGGTCTCCTCCTCGCGCCCACGGTGGCGACCGCCGCTGCGACCGCAGGGCCGCGAAAGGCTCGCAAGTCCGCGGTCGCCGCGCCCGTCGCCCTGCTCATCGCCCCAACCCGCGAGCTGGCCGGGCAGCTCGGACGTGAGCTCACCTGGCTGTATGCGCCGCTCCGCGCGCGCGTCCTCGTGGTCACTGGCGGCACGAGTGTCTTCCAAGAGCGCACGCAGCTGCAGACCCTTCCGCAGGTAATCATCGGCACCCCTGGGCGCCTCCTCGATCATCTGCGTGCCGGCGCCATGACGCTCGAACACCTCAAGACTGTCGCGCTCGACGAAGCTGACGAGATGCTCGACATGAACTTCGAGGAAGAGCTGGACGGCATCCTCGGATACGCGCCCGCGCTACGCCGGACGCACCTGGTCTCCGCGACGTTCCCGCGCGAGGTCGTGAGGTTGGCCGACCGGCTTCAGAAAGATCCCGTCTCGGTGCAAGGAACGGCGCTCGGCGAAGCCAACGCCGACATCGAGCACATCGTGATGCGCGTGCGCCAAGCCGATCGATTCAACGCAGCCGTCAACGTGCTGCTGCGCTACCCAGAAGACAAGACTCTGCTCTTCGTGCGCACGCGAACCGAAACCGTCCGTCTCGCCGACGAGCTTTGCGCGGCTGGGCTTTCGGCCCGCGCCCTGAATGGTGAGATGACCCAACGCGAGCGAACCGCCACGTTCATGCAGTTTCGTAGCGGCGCCGTGCGGTACCTGGTCGCCACCGACGTGGCAGCGCGCGGACTGGACGTGCAAGACATCGGCCGCGTCATTCAGGTAGATCTTCCTGACAACGCCGATGTGTTCACACACAGAAGCGGCCGCACCGGACGAGCCGGACGTCGCGGCACCAACGTGCTCTTCGCCGCTGCTCGAGCGGAATTCAGAGTCAAAGGTTTGTTGCGCGGAGCGCGCGTCGAGGCCCGACTAGCCTCCATACCAACTCCCGAAGAGATCTTCGCCGCCACGGACGAGCGAATTGGCGATGGCTTCCTGCGCGACCTCGCGAATTCGGACGGCGAGGTCGACGACCGATCCCAAGAACTTGCCGAACGCCTGCTCGCCAAGCATTCGCCAGCAGAGCTCGTCGCCTGTCTACTGAAGCGGGAAGCGAAACGCAGTCATGGCACTCCGAGACAGGTTCGGGATGATGCAAAGCCCGGTCACCGCGAGCGCAATCCGCGCAAGGTGGGCCCTACGTCGCCCACGCGGCAGCGGCCGCAAGGGGACTTCATCACGTATCAAGTGAGCTGGGGCGCGCATGCCGGCGCCGACACACGTCGGCTGCTGGCGATGGTCTGCCGGCGTGGAGACGTATCGAGTAGCGTGGTCGGCGCCATCCGGGTCGCCCCGAAGAGCTCGACCGTGGAGATTTCATCTAGCGTCGCACAGCAGTTCGAACGAGCCGTGACCCGACCGGACAAGCGAAATCCACGCGCCCAGTTCCGGCGCTGGGATCCGAGCGCGAGCACCAAGCGCCCCCGAGGCCGGACCGCGCACGCAAGATAGGAAACTGCCACCTACTCGAATTCGTCGAGGAGCTTGCGGTCGACGTGCTTGCTCACCGTGCGGCGGTCGACGCCGAGGGTCTGGGCTGCCTTTTCGAAGCTACCCTTCTGTGCGTAGATCCAGCTGCTGTATGCCGACATGACGCGGTCCATGTCGGCCTGCCCGCTTTGCATTTCGGCGAACAGTGCCTGAAGACCGCGCTTCGGCGCGGGGGCGTCGGGCGGCGTGTAGCGGTCGTGAATGAGTAGGTTTCGCACGCACTGCTCGAGCTCGCGCATGTTGCCAGGCCATGGGTAGCTTGCGCCCACGTTGGCTTCGATTCCGCCGACGATGCTGTCGATGAGGTCCGGATCGGCCGAGCCGAGCGCCCGTTGAACGATGACGGTCACCAAGTGCCGGAGCTCGTCCAAGCTACCGCGCAGCTGCTCCCGCAATGAGGGCGTGTGGATGATGTCGGCGCACAATCGATAGTACAGATCCCCACGGAAACGGCCCGCGGCCATCTCCTCGGACAGGTTTTGATTCGTCGCTGCCACGACTTTGCCCCCGAACTCTCTCGGCTGCGTGTCGCCGAGGCGATGAAACTTGCGCGACTGGAGCACGCGCAGGAGCTTCACCTGGACTTCACCGTCGAGCTCACCGATCTCATCGAGAAACACCGTGTCGGATGGCCACTTGCCCTCGAGGTGACCGGCGCGGTCCTCCGCTGCCCCCGTGAAGGCGCCCTTCTTGTGCCCAAAGAGCTCCGATTCGATGAGCGTCTTGGACATGGCTGCCACATGAAGTGCGTGGAACTGGTCCCTGAAGTCCGTGCGGAAGCGAAGTCGACTGACGTCGAACCCGATGAACCGTGAGAAGCCGATCGCGCTCGCCACGAGCTCCTTGCCTGTTCCGGACGGACCTAGAATGAGCGTGCTGACTTCATGCATCCGACCCTGCAGATGATCGAGGTAGCGAAGCGGGTCATGGGTGAACACCGATTCCCACACGCTGCTTCGAAGCTGGGCGGCAGCTCGGGACGTTCCCAGGATCTGGTGATACACGAAGTGAAAGGCTCGGCGGCTTTGGTAGAAGATCGCAAACAGCTGCGCCGGCGTTCTCCCCCAGGACGGCGGCCCGACGTGCTCGAGAAGCTCAGTGAAGTCGTCGCAGAACGCGTCGTAGAAGTCGATCTTGGGCGATGCCGCGTCTGCCGTGATCTCGAGGTAGAAGGCTTGCTCGTATCGGTAGTACAGGACGTAGAGCGCCACGCCCCGGATCAGCTCCCGCTCTCGCTCGGAGGGTTGCTCGCCACGTGCGAGTCCAGCCTGCGCCCTCTTCAGTTGCGCTTCGGCGTCGCGTTGAATCGCCTGAAGCACGGGGTCTTCGAGGGACCAGTCCAGCGGCCGGCTCCAGGCGGACGATGCGACCGATTCGTCCCCCAGGATCATGGCCTCGAGGGTGCGCCGTTCATCGCCGAACGGGTTGATGAACCCCAGGCGCCCGATCGCCTCCAGTCTCCGGGCAGCGTGCTCTTCCAGCATGTACAATAAGTGTACACTAAATGTGCGTTTTCTGTTCATCGCTGAGCAGGCTGCGCCCAATTCATCAGTGTTTTCAATGCTCTCCGAACTGGCACGCCCCCTGCTCTATCGGACACAGGAGGTTGCCCATGAATCGAGTGAAGCGCTGGACGATGACGATGACGAGCTGGGTCGATGGGGTGCTCGCCCAGATCGAGAATCACGAGGCAAACGTCGATGCAGCGATTGTGAGGGTGCGGAAATCGACCGCCCGCGCCCGCGTACAGCTGCGGCGCGTCGAGCGCGACCAAACGACGCTCAGCAACACGCTTGCTGCAGAAGAAGAAGCGATGAGCGCCTGGCTGCGACGCGCAAAGAAAACCGAAGACGAGGACGCGGCGCTCGAATGCCTCCGGCGGGCGAAGCTCGCCGAACGGCACAGCGCGCGCCTTCGCGCCCGCCTCTCCGAGCACGAGCGAACCCACAAGGAGCTCAACGATGGTATCGGCCAGCTGAATAGCCGTCTCCGCGAGCTCATCGAACGGAGAAACTTGATGCGCACACGGCAGTCCCGCGCTGAAGCGATGCACGGCATGGCCACCGCGACCACGCCCATCGGCGACCTAGAGGACCTGTTCGAACGCTGGGAGACCCGAGTCACGGAGGTCGAGATTGCGGGTGACGTCGGTGACTACGTCGACACGTTC
>Ga0255040_10000423_pt1 | contig 10994 bp, 13 predicted proteins | sample BC1_12_2_MG_FD_181711 | JGI IMG/M metagenome (GOLD analysis project Ga0255040, IMG submission 181711) | Seawater microbial communities from Strait of Georgia, British Columbia, Canada - BC1_12_2 | ecosystem: Environmental > Aquatic > Marine > Strait | place: Canada: British Columbia | collected... | reverse complement strand
GATGAATACGGCATCAAACTCCTGTTGCAGGTCTTCGAGTGAAACGTCGACCCCGATTTTGGTGTTCGTACGAACCTCGACGCCGAGATCGAGTATGCGCTGCACCTCACCGTCCAGCACCTCGGGCGGAACCCGGTATCCGGGAATGCCATAGCGCATCATTCCCCCAAGTTGTTCGCGCCCTTCAATAACCGTACAGGCATGCCCCATGCGGCGCAGATGATAGGCGCAGGCGAGACCAGCGACTCCGCTGCCGACGATGGCGACCTTTTTGCCCGTGTCTTCCTTTACCGCGTCAAACTGAAGTTGATGTTCCAGTGCATAGTCGCCGATGAATTGTTCGACCGCATTGATACCAACGCGATCCTCGACCTCGTTGCGGTTACAACCATCCTCGCACGGTGCCGGGCAAACCCTGCCCATGATGGCCGGAAAAGGATTGGCATCGGTAACGCGCTTGAAAGCGTATTCCTGCCACGGCATGTCTCCGGGAGCCTTTTCGATGCCGCGCGCAATATTCAACCAGCCACGGATGTCCTCACCCGACGGGCAGCTTCCCTGGCATGGCGGCGTACGATGCACATAGGTCGGACATTTGTGCGACGCATCGGCAATGAATATTTCTTCCTGCCAGGGTCGGTGGGCATTGTCGCCATCTTTGAACTTTCGTCTCGTGAGAAGTTTTTCGGTCATGTTGTACTCATTTCCTGAACTTGTTCGACGTCGCCGGTCGTTTGACCGTCGAGCACGATTGCATTCGACACCAGTTGATGAACACTGACGATTCTGTCCATGTCAATTCCGTAGGTTGGCATGACCTTCGCGAACTGCGACTTGCAGATGGCACAAATCGCCGCCATGTGCGTGACACCATAGTCTTCAACGACTTCCTGGAGCGCCTGCATGCGGGGTGCCGCACCCTTTTCCCTGAGTTCTATCAGGTCATCCGTCAGTAACCCACCACCGCCGCCACAGCAAAATGTGGCTTCATTGATGGTGTCTGCGGCCATATCGACAAAATTATTGCAACAGGCCTTGATGATCGCGCGGGGAATCGTGAATTGCCCGCCCGGCTCATCACCCATGCGTGAGCCACGTGCAACGTTGCAAGAGTCGTGATAGGTCAGCGTCATGTGGTCGTTGGCAGACTTGTCCAGCGTCAGCGCACCTTTTTCGATCAGGTCGAAGGTATACTCGCAAATGTGTTGCGGTATCGGGTAATTGGAATCCAGAAAATCGAACGGCCCGGCCAGCGTATTCAAAAAATTGTAGGCGACACGCCACGCATGCCCGCACTCGCCGAAGATGATGCGCTTGACTCCCAGATCCTCGGCCGCCTTTCTAATTCGCTCCGCGACCTGCTGCATTTGCTCGACAGAGCCAATGAACAACGCAAAATTCGCTGCTTCGGATGCGTATGAGCTGACGGTCCAGCTGACACCCGCCTGATGAAACACCTTGGCGTAGCCGATCAGGCCATCGACGTGCGGCTCGGCAAAAAAGTCTGCACTGGGTGTCACCAGCAGGATATCTGCGCCTTTCTCGTTGACCGGCAGCCTTACTTTCACACCGGTTTCTTCTTCGATGTCCTCTTCCAGCCCTTCCAGCGTATTGATAAGAGCTGGTTCAGGTAGCCCGAGGTTATTACCGATTTTATGAACCTTGCCGATGATTTCGTTGCAGTATTTCTGACCCTTGCCGACATGATCCATGATTTCACGTGCCGCCATGGATACTTCCGCGGTATCGATACCGTAGGGACAATAAACCGAGCAACGCCGGCACTGCGAGCACTGGTGGAAATAGGTGTACCAGTCATCCAGCACATCTTTAGTCAGATCCGCGGCGCCCACCAGCCAGGGAAAGAACTTGCCCGCCAGGGTGAAATAGCGGCGATAGACCTTGCGCATCAGGTCCTGGCGCGCAACCGGCATATTCTTCGGATCGCCGCTACCGAGGAAATAGTGGCATTTGTCGGTGCATGCGCCGCACTTGACGCAGCTGTCCATGTAAACCTGCAGCGCCCTTGAACTACCGAGCAACTCGCCAAACTTATCTATCGCCCTGGTATGCCAATCGTCTACCAGCTCTCCCGGGAAGCCGAGTGCTTCCTGGTGTTCCGGGGCCGCCACGAACGGCGATGAATGTGCCATCGCTCCCCGCTTGAGCGTTGGAATATCGATCGGGATCGCGATCTCGGCGATATCGTAATCAGCCATCGGCTATCCGCCCCCGGCCTTTTGCCCATTTGCGCTCAGTGCTGCAGGCATGGGCGAAACGTGTCTTTTCTCGCGGGGATTATCGACCTGGTTACGGCCGGGACTGAAAAACACGCCGGGGGCGTGCAGTAACTTCGAAAATGGGAAAACGAGCAACAATACCAGCACCAATCCCAGGTGGATCAGCAACACCGGGTCGGCAGGAAGCGGTTGCCAGTCGAAATACATCAGGCCAAGCACGAACGCTTTCAAAGTAATGATGTCGGTGTGCGCCACATACTTCATCATCAGCCCGGTCGCGGCGATGCCGATCAGCAGCAACAACATCAGGTGATCGGATGGTGCAGAAATATAACGAATGCGCTCGACCGTGAAACGCCGCATCCAGAGTCCGGCCAGGCCGGCAACCATTGCGAACCCTGCATACAGTCCGAAAGGCTGCACCCAATTCACCCAGAACCAGACAGGCTCAGTGAAATATCGAAGATGCCGCAGCACCACGAGCAACAATGCCGCATGGAACACCCAACCGAACAACCAGGTCCACTTGTTCGCCTTGAACAGGCTCTCGAAAAATACGACTTCTTTCGCCATACGAACGACCACGCCCGATCGAGTCACGGGCGCCGGAGTCGTCGGGATTTTCAATGGCGCGGGGGTTCGCGCATACAGCCGGATTCGATACGCCAGACCGAGGACCAGGATCGCCGTCGCGGCGTAAAACAGTACTGCAACTATGGTGCCCAGTACCAAGCCCTTTACTCTTTACTTACACGCAGCCCGTCGGTTTTGGCAATCCAGCAATTTTGCAGGCTTGCTTGGCCGGACCATACGGGAATAGCTCATAGAGATACTTGCTGTTGCCCTTCTCGGGCCCCAGTGATTTCTTGATCGCCTTGGTCAGAACCCGGACCGCCGGTGCAATCTGGTATTCCTCGTAGTAATTACGCAGGAAGTTGACGACTTCCCAGTGATCGTCGCCCATCTCGATATTTTCGTCCTCGGCAATCAGAGCCGCTAATTCGCGGGTCCACAAACCGATTTCAACGATATAGCCTTCCTCGTCGTGTTCGACAGTCGTGCCATTGTATGAATAAGCCATAACTCACCTCTTGCTCAAATCAATAATTAATACTATAGCCAAGATCGGGAAACACCACGTTCAGTCATCAGGCTTATAGCCATGACTGCGTGGCATCATTTTCAACCACCAAATCAACAAAACCCTCATAGTCGATGACACTAATGCCCTCGATCAATGGCGTGTCACTCAGGCCCCGGGCAGCTACATCGGGACCAAGAACATAAAAAGAAAAATCATCCATTCGGCCGCCAATTTTTTCAGCATGGGCGGCCTTCCCCAGCGCGGCGTAGACGCCATCCTCGATAAACAGGATTGAACTCCCCGGCTTCGCCAGGCGAAGGCAGCTATCCAGCGAGCCTTTTTCAAATGGGGATTTATTAATTAAATGCAACATAGAGCTCAGGAACTGATTACGACATCTTGCTGCGCCATGACGTCACGCAACTCTTCCGCAGCCATCACCTCGACAGGGATGACAAGATCATCAGCGGTCAGGCCACGCTCGTCGAGCGACTCCTTTTCGACGTAAATCTTCTCAACGTCATAATCATCAAGCGCCCCGTAGGTCTTCGAGAAATTCTTCATGCCAATGCCTGTCGTATCCTGATTTTTCTTCAACTGGCATACGCCGTCATCCATGAATACGACGCTGACGTCCTGATCGAATGCGGCAGCAACTAATACCACCTCGAGACATTCCAGCGCGTAAATCGTGCCGTAGGGTGCTTTGCGATTGACGTACATAAATCGCTTTATTATTTCGGGCCCATTTTCGTCGAATTCATCCACTGCGCTGTTACCCCATCAATCGCCAAACACGACCAGCCTGTCCGCCTGGATACCCGCTTCGACCATCTGGCCAAGGCCGGATATGCGGAAGCCTTCCTGCAAGACCTCGTCCTTGATGCCACGGCGCAGCGCAGCGGCGACACACACCACGAGATCGATATCGTTTTCCGCGGCCAGCGTCGACCACAAGGTAACGATGTTACGGTCGTCACTTTGCGGCTCAGCCAGCTTGTTGCCGTTATACACGCCGTCGTTGTAAAAAAATACGCGATAGATCTCGTGTCCCTTCGCGAGCGCGGCCACGACAAATCGATAGGCGCTGTCAGAGGCCTGGTGTGTTAACGGACCCTCGTTGACCAGGATTCCAAGCTTCATCAGAAATGAATGTGGGCCGACGCGTTCAGGCTGGCGCGTCCACCACGCCAGTCTTCAATTTGGTGCTTGGTAAAAGCCAGCCCCGTCATCTCGAAGAAGCGCGGCCAGCCAATCCGGTCGATCCACTCACCCAATCGTTCCCAGGCCCGCGCATCCTCCTTGTAGGCATAGAGAATAGTCTTCACGACCTCAGCCACTTCTGGCCAGCGCGGTGGGTTGTTTGGCAGGTTTGCTGCGACCAGTTTGTGGAAGGTTGGCTTCGTGCGTGCATTGGAGTGTTTGCCACCGACCCAGATCGCCAGCTTGGTCGAGTCCGCCCCGTTGATCTGCATCGGGGGGCAAGGCGCATAACAGGCACCGCAGCATATGCATTTCTTTTCATCGACTTCGAGTGATGGTTTGCCATTGACCATCGCCGGTCGAATAGCCGCCACCGGACATCGAGCGACGACTGCCGGACGTTCGCAGACATTGGCAACAAGATCGTGGTTGATTTTGGGTGGCTTTACGTATTGCACGTTAATGGCAATATCACCCTGGCCACCGCAATTGACCTGGCAGCACGATGTGGTCATGCGCACCCGGTTTGGCATTTCTTCATGCGTGAATTCGTGATGCAATTCATCCATCAGCGACTTGACGACACCGGACGCATCGGTGCCGGGGATGTCGCAGTGCAGCCACCCCTGGGTATGTGAAATCATCGACAACGAGTTACCCGTACCACCGACCGGAAATCCCGCCTCGTTCAGTCGCTCGATCAGCGGCGCCGTCTTGTCTTCGGCTGACACCATGAATTCCGCATTGCTGCGGGTCGTGAAACGTATATGACCATCGGCGAATTCGTCCGCGATGTCACACAACTTGCGGATTGTAAACACATCCATCTGGCGTTGCGTGCCGGCGCGCACCGTCCACACTTCGTCGCCGCCCTTGGCGACGTGATGCAACACGCCGGGACGCGGTCGATCGTGCCAGTCCCAGTTACCGTAATTCTTTCTCAGTATCGGGTGCATATACGGAAACGGATCCGGAACACCGGTTTCGTCGGGTCTGCGGGGAGTTGGGGCGCCTTTCATCGTTTCCTCCTCATCCTGCGGCCTCTAGCCCGGACGTGGCTTTTTTCCGTTCGTGCCATTTCCTGGCCTCTTCATCCCAGTCATCCGTCCGCACATAGGAACTCGTGCGAGGATGGTTGACCATGTTCGGATCGACATCAACGCCGATCGCATCGAGGAAATTGGCAAGGCCAATGCGATCGATGGTCTCTCCCACACGTTCATGTTCGAGCGCGTTCTCGGCAAAGAAATCGACCACCGTCTCCGTCAGCTCATTAAACTTCTCGAAATCCTCGTCGCTCTCGAGCTTCATGAACGGGACGATGACCGTGCCCATCGTGTCACCAATTTTCAGCGAGCGCTTGCCACCGATTAACACGGAGATGCCACGATCATTACCCGGTGACAACGCTTTCGGCATTACATTTATACAATGCATGCAACGCACGCAGCTCTTGTTGTCGATATCCAGGGTGTCGTCGTCGTTGAGGCTGAGCGCGCGCGTCGGGCAATTCGAGATCACCGTATCGATCATCTGTTTGCGGCCAACCCTGGCCACATGTTCTTTGACCTTCTCCTGATCGACCTGCATGTCATCGCGCCAGGTGCCAATGACCGCGAAATCCGCACGATGGATGGCGTTCACACAATCATTCGGGCAGCCGGAGAACTTGAATTTGAACTTGTACGGCAGTGCCGGGCGATGCATTTCATCGAGCAGGCCGTTGATGGTCTCGCGGTGCGCACGCACTTCGTCGTAACACGATTGCTCACAACGGGCATGACCGACACAACTCATTGATGTTCTCAAGGCGGGCCCGGCGCCACCCATGTCCAGGCCGATCTCGTTCAATGCATCGAATGCGGGTTGCGCCTTCTCCGTCGTGCAGCCCTGGAACATAATGTCCCCTGACTGCCCGTGCAGGGCAATCAGGCCTGAGCCGTGCTCTTCCCAGATATCGCACATTTTGCGTAACAGCTCGGTTGAATAATGAAACGCTGGTGGCGGTTGTACACGCAACGTATGAAATTCTTTTGATTCAGGGTAGTCCTCGGCGACCTGCGAGAAACGGGGAATAATACCGCCGCCGTAGCCAAAGACACTGACGGTACCGCCCTTCCAGTAACCCATGCGGGTTTCGTAGGAATGCTCAAGCTGGCCCACCAGGTCTTTCATCATGTTGGCGTGCGGGGTATCGCCGTCATCGGCCAGGCGTTTGAGCCCGGTGACAAAACTCGGCCAGGGACCGTCTTCCAGCTCATCCAACATCGGGGTTTTATGCGGTTTCTTCGCCATAACAGGTCTCATCAAATGTTTCGTTTCAATGCCTTCATATTAGTAGCTATTGGCAGCTACAGAAGGAATGAGTCGGCCAGGAGGATTTTCTAGATTTAGTATATTAGAATTTTATGATAAAGGGTTTCCATTCTCAGTTCCAGCGGGGTTCTCTCTCGGTATGAAACCACAGCACAGCTTCCGGCCTGCGGTAATGTTCGCTGCCAGTGAAGCCAGTTACCGTGAATATCGGGCCGCCAGGCTCGACCGCTACCCTGCATCCGTGGGTGATCTTGTGGTCGAAATCGGCGGGCTGACCCACCTGGATGACGACGCAAAGGCGAGCATCCTGGCATGCTGCGGACGAGCGAACATGGCGATCTACAATTGCCGTGACCGAACGGCTGACAGGGCGGCTATTCGTACGTTCGCCGCACAATTCGGATTACTGCGGCTCGACCACCACCTGTGCGCGACCGATGACGGCGTCGCCGAGCTGACGGTAGCCTCCGAGGGTATGCGGGCCGGGTATGTGCCCTATTCGGATCGCAGCTTAAGCTGGCACACCGATGGTTACTATAATAAGGAGTCGCGCCGGGTGCTTGCTGTAGTACTGCATTGCGCGCAGGTCGCGGCAACAGGGGGAGAGACTGCCGTACTCGATCCGGAAATTGCCTACATCCGCTTGCGCGACGCAAATCCCGCGTTTATCGAAGCATTTGAGCACCCGGAATGTATGACGATCCCGGCAAATGTCGGCGATCAGGATGAAATCCGGCCCGCAGTCTGCGGACCTGTTTTCTCGTATGACCACGCCAGCGGAGCGTTGCATATGCGCTACAGCGAGCGCAAGAAGAACATCCGCTGGCGCGATGACCCCATGACTGCGGCGGCCCGGGAATTCTTGTCGAATCTTCTCGCCGATGAAAATGGCCCGGTTCTGCGCTTTCGCCTGCAACCGGGACAGGGACTTATTTCCAACAATGTACTGCATACGCGAACAGCTTTTGCAGACGGGCCGGGGCAAAAGCGTTTTCTGTACCGCGCTCGCTTTTTCGATCACATTCACACAAGCTAACTCAATACACCAAACCGTGGACTAAGAAGAATGGAAACCATTGAAGTCAATATCAGTGACATCATCATCCAGCATCCTGAAATCAATTCCTTCGGCCAATTGATGGACGCGGTTCGCGGCATCACTTCCAACGATATGCTGTTTCTCAATTTTGACGTCAAACCTGACTACCGGGATACGCCGCGCGACTGGCAATGGCAATTGGAAGGGGCTTTTGTCGGGGGCAAGCGGTGAACGACGAGGCAGTTGCTACACTGGACCAGTTCGCTGCTCCGTATGGGCGCCAGGTAACGCTGGATAGTGTCGAACACGAAAGCGGTTTGCACATGTTGCGGATCCACATTCGTGAGGGCCGCCGCTTTACCGTAATGGATATCGATGCAGACACTGCCACTCGCTGGGCTACGGTCATGAACACGTGGGCCGGTAATGCTCGTTAAGATAACAACAAGAAAGAGAGTTTGAATTGGACCACCTACCCATCTTCCTCAACGTAAAAGGACAACGCGCCCTGGTTGTTGGCGAGGGCACACTGGCCGCGCGCAAAGCCGATCTCCTGGTGCGCGCTGGTTGCGACCTCACCGTGATCGCCCCAACACCGAACAAGGACCTGGCCCGCTTGCTTCGGGAACAGCAAATCACACACAAGACGGGCGACCTGGTCGCCGACGATCTCGACGGCTGTGTGATTGCTTTTGGTGCCGCCTCGGACACGGCGGTGAACCGGAAACTGCACGGCCTGGCCACCGCGGCCAGCATACCCGTCAATATAAGCGACGATCCCGAACTCTGTGATTTCATTATGCCGGCACTGGTTGACCGCTCGCCCGTGCTGATCGCGATCGGTAGCGGCGGCACCAGCCCGTTGTTGACACGCATGCTCAAGGCCCGCTTCGAGACCACCATTCCTGCGGCCTATGGTCGCGTGGCGGAGTTTGCCGGCCAATATCGGCAGCGGGTCAAGGATTCCATCCCCAACATGACCCGACGTCGACGTTTCTGGGAAACGATGATCGCCGGACCGGTTGCCGAGCACCTGTTTTCCGGCCAGGAGGAGTCGGCCGCAGCGCTGATGGACAAATTGCTCGATGAGGCCGCAACCGATGGTGACCAGTCGCCGCGCGGCGAGGTGTACCTGGTAGGTACCGGGCCGGGCGATCCGGACCTGCTGACGTTTCGGGCGCTTCGCCTGATGCAGCAAGCCGATGTGGTGCTTTACGACCGGCTGATCGGCGATGGCATTCTCAACCTGGTGCGCCGCGATGCCAGCCGCATTTATGTCGGAAAGATGAAAGAGGACCATACCGTAGCGCAGGAAGAAATTAGTGAAATGCTGGTCCGCCTGGCGCAGGAAGGCAAACGTGTGCTGCGGCTGAAAGGAGGCGATCCATTCGTTTTCGGACGTGGTGGAGAAGAAATCGCAACGCTTGCTGAAAACGGCGTTGCATTCCAGGTGATACCGGGTGTTACCGCGGCCAACGGCTGCTCAACCTACGCCGGCATACCGCTAACCCATCGCGACCACGCCCAGGGATACATTGTCGTCACCGGCCACGAAAAGGATGGCGAGCTCAATCTGAATTGGGACAGCCTGATTCAACCGCGTCAGACTGTTGTCATATACATGGGTCTGACTTCTCTCGGATCGATTACCGAGGGATTCCTCAAGCACGGAGCGGATCCTGCTACGCCGGCAGCTGTCGTCGAAAACGGAACTCGTGAAGGTCAACGCGTGATCACGGGAACCCTGGAATCCCTGCAAGACAAGTCTGCCGCAGCAGAAATCAAGAGTCCCGCCCTGATCATTGTCGGCAGTGTCGTAAACTTAAGGGACAAGCTTTCCTGGTTCGCCAACACGCGGCTGGAGCACGATTTATGAGTGATGCACTGAATTACCTGATCAAGGCCCGTCCGGAAGCAATGAAAGCATATTTCAGCTTCCTCAAGGAAAGCGGCAAACATCTCGATCCCAAGACTCGCTCGCTGATTTCCGTTATCACCAAGATAGACAGTCAGACTGAAGCCGGCTTGCGGCAGTATTTACCGCGGGCTTTACGAGACGGCGCCACGCCGGACGAGGTACTGGATGCCATACTGATGGCGTTCCCGACACTCGGCCTGGCCAAAATCGTCTGGGCCATGGACATTTTGCTGGACATGGATATCCCGGAGTTTCGTACGGAATTGCTGGGCATCGAACCCGAATGGCACGACCTGATCGACTGGAATGACGTCAAAGACGGTGACATCACCTATGTAGAAGATTGCGACAGGCGAAGCGTCTTTATTTATCGATCCGGCGACGCTTGCCAGGTGTATGACAGCCGTTGTCCTCACCAGGTGACAAACATCCCGCACCTGGCCTTGGCGGGAACACGCCTGACCTGTCCGAAACACCAGTGGGCATTCGATGTTTCGTCGGGAGAGTGTGTCGAAAAAGGCAGCCGTCCGCTAAACCGGTTTGAAAGCAGGATCACAGACGGTCGATTGCAGGCTTACTGGTAGCCGCTCCTACAGCGCGTTCAACGGAATCTTGAGATAGCTCACGCCGTTATCATCGGGCGCCGGGAGATGGCCTGCACGAATGTTTACCTGCAGCGATGGCAGTATCAGCTTCGGCATGCTGAGCGTTGCATCACGCTCACTGCGAAATTTGACGAAGCCTTCCTTGGTAAGGCCGTCACGGACATGAATGTTTTCTTCCTTCTGCTCGGCAACCGTAGTCTCCCACGCAAAATCATCGCGATCTTGTCCCTTGTAATCATGGCAAATAAACAGTCGCGTCTTCGCGGGCAAAGCGAGTATTTTTTGAATGGACTCGTACAACGTCGCGGCATCGCCACCGGGAAAATCGCATCGTGCAGTACCGGAGTCCGGCATGAACATTGTATCGCCAACGAATCCCGCATCGTCAACGACAAAAGTACAGCATGCCGGCGTATGCCCTGGAGTTTCGATGACGATTCCAGAAAGCGCTCCGATTTCGAACGTATCCCCGTCGCTAAAGAGCTGATCAAACTGTCGGCCATCGGTCGGAAAATCCTGCAGGCCGAATACGTCTCCGAATACGTCTTGAACTTTTGTTACGCCAACGCCGATGCCCGTCTTGCCACCG
>Ga0255040_10000422_pt1 | contig 10995 bp, 9 predicted proteins | sample BC1_12_2_MG_FD_181711 | JGI IMG/M metagenome (GOLD analysis project Ga0255040, IMG submission 181711) | Seawater microbial communities from Strait of Georgia, British Columbia, Canada - BC1_12_2 | ecosystem: Environmental > Aquatic > Marine > Strait | place: Canada: British Columbia | collected... | reverse complement strand
GATAGGACAGACTACATAGTTGAAGAGAATAATGAAATGAGAGACTTAGTTCAAACTTTAGCTAGTGATGAACCTAATGCTCTAGAGTTAAAATTCTATCCAATAATCCCAAATGTTGTAAACGTTCTTGTTTCAGAATTTGCTAAACGTAATAGTAAAGTAAATTTCAGAGCTGTTGATGAGTATACCTATAATGAAATACTTAATAAAAAAAGTGAAGAGATTGAAAATGTTTTGGTGAAGCAAGCTGAAGCAAAGCTTTTAAATAGCTTATTACAACAAGGTGCTGATCCTAATGATCCTGAAGTTCAAAAAATGATGCAGGAGCAACTATCTATAGATAACTTAAAAACTCTTCCTGAAATAGAAGACTTCTTTAATAAGGATTATGAAGTCCTATCTGAAAAATGGGCTTCAAAACAACATGACATTGATGAGCAAAGATTTAGAATGGATGAGCTTGAAGAGAGGGGCTTCCGTGATATGCTTATTACTGATAGAGAGTTTTGGCACTTTAGAATGATGGAGGATGATTATGATATAGATTTATGGAATCCTGTATTAACATTTTATCATAAATCTCCTAATAAAAGATATATATCACAAAGTAACTATGTTGGTAAGAGTGAGAAGATGACTTCTGCTGATGTAATTGATATGTTTGGTTGGCTAATGACTGAAGAGCAAATGACATCTTTACAATACCATTATCCAATAAGATCAGCTGGCTATCCCCTTACAGGTTATCAAAATGAAACTAAGTATGATGCAACAAAATCCCATGAGTGGAATACTGACATGCCATCACTAGCCTATAGGCAACTTACTTCAATGCGTGATAACAGCTATAATGCAAATGATGTTGTTGATTGGGTATTAGGTGAATCAGAAGATAACTATGATTTAAGTTCAACAACAATGCTTAGAGTAACTCAGGCGTATTGGAAATCTCAAAGAAGAGTTGGTCACTTAACTAAAATAGCTGAGTCAGGAGAAGTTACTACACAGATTGTTGATGAAGAATATAGAGTTACAGATAAACCTATTTATAATAACCAACTTATAAAAAATAAAAACCCAAGCACTTTATTATTTGGTGAACACATTGAATGGATATGGTTTGGGGAAGTATGGGGTGGTATTAAAATAGGCCCTAATCATCCAAGCTTTTATGGAGTAAAAAACTCTAATGGTATAAATCCAATTTATATAGGTATTAACCAAAATCAATTAAAACCTCTCAAGTTTCAATTTAAAGGTGATAATACTATATATGGTTGTAAGTTACCTGTTGAAGGTAGGGTATTCTCTGATAGAAACTCTAGGTCTACATCTTTAGTAGATCTTATGAAACCTTTTCAAATAGGATACAACGTAGTAAATAATCAAATTGCTGATATACTTATTGATGAATTGGGTACAGTAGTAATGCTTGATCAAAATACTTTACCAAAACATTCTTTAGGAGAAGATTGGGGTAAAGGTAACTTAGCTAAAGCTTATGTTGCCATGAAAGATTTCAGCATGCTTCCTTTAGATACATCTATTGCTAATACAGAGAATGCATTAAACTTTCAGCATTTTCAGCAACTAGACTTATCTCAGACTAATAGACTTATGTCTAGAATACAACTTGCCGGTTATTTTAAATCAGAAGCGTTTCAAGTTGTTGGAGTTTCTCCTCAAAGAATGGGTCAACAGATTGGTCAATATGAAACAGCTACTGGTGTAGAACAATCTGTGTCAGGTTCATATGCTCAAACAGAAATGTATTTTGTAAATCATTCTGATCATCTTATGCCAAGAGTTCATGAGATGAGAACAAATCTTGCTCAATACTACTTTTCTACAAAACCGTCTATAAGAATGCAGCATACTACATCTAATGATGAAAGAGCTAATTTTGAAATAAACGGTACTGATCTTTTATTAAGAGATTTAAATGTTTACTGTTCTGCTAAAGCAAATCATAGACATATCCTGGATCAAATGAAACAGTTAGCTATGTCTAATAATACAGCTGGAGCTTCTATCTATGATTTAGGAAAAATAATTGAGGCTGATTCTCTTGGTACACTAAACTCAGTACTTAAAGGTATGGAGTCTAAACAACAAGCTCAAGCACAACAACAACAAGCTCATGAGCAACAGATGGCTAAGCAAGCTGCAGAAGCAGCTGAGAAAGAAAAAGCTATGGAACTTTCTCATGAAACTCAAGAAAATGAAAAGAAACATAGAAAAGATATTCTTGTTGCTGAAATTAAATCAGCTGGTTACGGAGCTATGCAAGACATAAATGAAAATAAACAGAGTGATTATATGGATGCTCTAGATAAGATTCAAAAAACTGATCAGTATGATCAAACTATGAGCTTGCAAAGAGAAAAGGAGAGCAATAGACAAGTTGATGAAGTTCAAAAGAGTAATATCAAAAGAGAGGAGATGAATTTAAAAAGAGAGCTTAAAGAAAAAGATCTTCAGATAGCTAGAGAAAATAAAAACAAATACGATTCTCCTAAAAAAGAAAAGAAAGATAAATAGTTTTTATCTATAGCTATATAATGCAAAAATTATTATTGTATAAGCTGAAGATGTAAAACAATATATATTTAATCTTATTAATTTTGAGTATATTATAATATAAAACCAACAAAACATGAGTGAAGAAAACAACGACAGTACAACGGTACAAAAAGTTGATATTAATATTGATGAGTTATTAGGAACCGCTGCAGATACAATAATGGTTCCTGAAGAAGAAACTGAGTCTGGTAATAAAAATGTTTTATCAAACATGACTCCAGACACATCGTTCCTTGACAAGCCTACAACAGCAGGCACAGTAGAAGCTAAACCCACTGAATCATCAGCTACTAATGATGATGCTGGAGCTCAGTCTTTTGATCAGATTGTTGATGAATCAACTCCTTCTGATAGACCTAAAGCTAAAGCTTCAGGTAAAATGGTTCAGGCAGCTAAAAATCTGATTGATAAAAATGTATTATTACCTTTTGATGAAGATAAGCCTATAGATGAATATTCAGCTGACGATTTAGAAGAGCTTATAGAAGCAAACTTTAAACAAGTTCAGAATAATTTATCTGAGCAACTTCCTCAACATTTTTTTCAGAATCTTCCACCAGAAATGCAACATGCATATGATTATATACAAAACGGAGGGAGTGATCTAAAAGGATTGTTTAATGCATTATCTCAGACTCATGAGATGTATGAATTAGATGTTACTAAAGAAAAAGATCAGATTCATGCAATAAGATCTTATCTACAAGCTACTAATTATGGAAACCCTGAAGAAATCCAGGATGAAATAGATAGTTTAATGGATAGAGGGGATTTAGAAAAGAAAGCTAAACAGTTTAAACCCAAGTTGGATGCAATGCAGCAAAACATTGTAAATCAAAAACTTGCAGCTCAAGAAGAAGCAGCTAAGCAAAGACAAGAACAATCTCAAACATATATGGAGAATGTTTACTCTACCTTAGAAAAAGGTGAGCTTAATGGTTTAACACTTGATAATAAAGTTCAGAATATGCTCTATAGTGGATTAGTTCAACCAAACTATCCTTCTATAAATGGCAAGCAAACAAATTTGCTAGGTCATTTACTAGAAAAATACCAATGGGTTGAGCCAAGACATGATTTAATTGCTGAAGCTCTTTATCTATTAGCAGACCCAGAAGGATATAGATCACAAATATCTAGTCAAGGTCAAAGAGCAGCTACTGCAGAAACTGTTAGAAAATTAAAAACTGAGCAGAGTTCAAGAGATGCATCCTACACTCAAGAACCTAGTAATGAAACACCAACTAGAAGATCTGCTCCAGGCATATCAAGACCGAAGAAAGATTTTTTTAAAAGAAGTTAATAAATAAGTAAATAAATAATAATTAAAATTTAATCACAAAATGGCAACTCCAGTATTTAACAATGGTTTGTTTCTACGTGACACTAACTACCAAGCTAGTTCTCACATTGATTCATATCATTTACAGAACATGCTTAGAGATGCAGAACCTACTGATATGGGTCCCGTAGACATTTGGGCTATGGCACAGAAAGTAGAGATGCCTCTTTATCAAATGTCATCCTTCGGTGGCAAAAATGTTATTGAAGTAGATAACATCCGTGGTGAATGGAAATGGCAAACTCCAGTCTCACAAGATCTTCCTTATATTATTGAAGATATTGAACCAGCTAATGAAGCTAAAGGTGTTGATGGTACAACATTTAAGATCAAGCTGAACAAGAGAGAGTTTGGACATGGAGACATCATTACTTATGACAAGTATAATGGTGTTGAACTATTCGTTGTTCCTGAAGAAGATATTCTTCCTTTAGGTGACGGGTTCATCTACACTGTTCAATTAGTGAACAATGACAACTACAAGTTTCTTGAAAACAAATTCTTAGCTAACGGAACTAAATTCTTTAGAAAAGGTTCTGCTAGAGGAGAGTATGGTGAAAGATTTTCTGACATCAGTACTAAAGCTGGTTTCCGTGAATTCTACAATTATGTAGGAGGAGCTGAAGCTCACGTACATTATTCTGTTTCATCTAGAGCTGATATGGCTATTAAAGGTGGAATGAATGCTGATGGTACTATTCCAGTAACAGAAATCTGGAGAAACTTTGACAAAAATATGGATCCTTCTGTTTCTTCTATTACAGAGATGGTTGGAGTAATGGGTGAGGATTATGTAAAGAAAGCAGTTGCTAATGGTAACCTTTCTAGAACATTCCTTACTTCTCTTGAAGCAGCTCACTTAACCAAGATTGCTACAGATATTGAAACATATCTTATGTGGGGTCATGGTGGTAGAGTAAGACAAGATGGTCCAGATGACATCAGATTATCTGTTGGTCTTTGGAAGCAGCTTGATAGCTCATTTAAGAGAGTGTACAACAAGTCTAGTTTTAATCTTGAATTGTTCCGTGCTGAACTATACAACTTCTACAACGGTAGAGTTGAGTTTACAGGTCCAGACCCACAACGACAGTTAGTTGTTCAAACAGGTATGGGTGGAATGAGAATGATTAATGAAGCTATTAAACGTGAAGCTACCTCTTCAGGTCTTTACATTGATGCTTCTGACAAATCTGGTATTGGTGCAATTACTAAGAAAGGTATGAACCTTGGCTTTGGTTTTGCTTATACTAGCTATGTTATTCCATTCTTAGCAAATGTTCAGTTTGTAATTAACCCAGCATTTGACAATGTACATACTAATGATATAGAAAACCCAACAATTGATGGTCACGCATTAAGCTCTTATAGCTTTATCATTTTTGATATCACTGATAACACAAATGATAACATCTATATGTTGAAGCTTTCTTGGGACAACCAATTAAAGTGGTGGTATCAAAATGGTACTATGGACTACATGGGAAGAACTTCAGGTTTCCAATCTTCTGGTCAGTTTAACGGATATAGAGTATTTATGACTCAATGTATGCCGGCAATCTGGGTAAAAGATCCAACCAAGGTTCTAAAGATTGTAATGAGAAATCCTATTACAGGAGGCTCATTCTAATTTTCATAATTTAATTTTTAGTTAATAGGAAAAGGGAGGAGTTGAAAGCCCTCCCTTTTTTTAATCAAATAGTTTAAAACTCAAAAAAATGGCACTTAAAAAATTTACAGCAGTAAGCCCAGATCCTTTATTGGAGAACGCTTCAAGAGCTGGAGCTTACGGGGAAGCCCAAAAAGCTAGATTAGTTCACGTTAACAATGTTATATCTTTTTTACAATCTGCAGCTACTGAAGAGCATGCTGATAATGCAGCAGCTATATTAGCAGGATTAGAAGTAGGAGATTTTTATCACACGGCAGGAGAGTTAAAAGTAGTAATCTAATATTAATTAAAACCAACAAACCATGGCAAAACCAACAACAAAAAGTAAAACAGCTAAAAAGAAAAACTTTTTAGATACAATATCTGGATTATCAATCAAACCTTATACTGAAGAAAGTTACCAAAATATGGGACTAGAAGAATACGGTATGGTAGTATTTCCAGGTACAACTCAGCAAGAACAGCTTGCAGCAATTGAAAGAAATGGTCAAGTAAGATATCTTACAGGACTTGATGAATTTGCTCCTGAAGTTCAAAACATTAGAGATGTTGAAAAGAGAAATGCTGTAATTAGAAGAATAAGAGAAGTAGTTTCTGAGCTTGAAAAGCAGTTTAAATCAAATGTTATAGATCCTGATGATCCAGAGTTTTGGAATAAGGTTCAGCAAATGAAGCCTGATAATGAAGAATTCTTTTCTGAAATATCTATAAGATGCGGCAATGAACCTACTTACTTAAAACCTAAGCAGGACCCTTTTGATTTAATTAAGCTTATGGCTATTGAAGCAGGAGGATTTCCTTTAGTTGCAAAAAGCTTTGAAGATGCTAAGGCTATGCCTAAAGCACCTAAATGGTTTCTTGACAAAGAGGAAGATACAGTATCTACAAGAACTGAGTACAAGAAACTTAGAAACAAAGCTATTGGTGTATTAGATGATTTATATTCTAAGAACCCAATTAAGCTTCTTTACGTAACTAAGATTCTAGAAGCTGATAGTGCTAGATACAAAAAGTCAACTCCTATTGATGTGCTTTATGAAGCACTAGATGAATTTATAGCAGGAGGTGGTAATGAGTCTAGTAAAGCAAATGCTGCTAAATCAATGATTAACACAGGTAATCTTGATATGGAGACATTAAAACTTAGAGCTATTGTAAAAGATGCAAGTTTCTATAAGTTTATTAGTCTCAAGCCAGATGGTATGCTGTATCATACTAAAAAGAATAACATGCTTGGTAGAAACATTAGCGATGTTGTAGAATTTTTAAGAAATCCTATGAATGAAGATGTTTTAGCTGACTTGTTAAATGAAGTAGAAGAATATTGGACATAAATTAAAATTTAAAATCATGGGTTATAACAGTAAAAACGGTATGTGTAAAGTAGTTACTTCACCTTCACCAGCTAATAAAAGAATGAATGCTAATGTAAAAACTAGCTTATCTCCTTCACCAGCTAACAGAAGTATGAACAAAGCTGCTAAAGTTTCTCCTTCTAAATAATTAGGATGAAGAACGCAACTATTCAACTTAAAGTACAGCAAAGACTTAACAAGCTTGCCAGCAATGACTATGATAACATAGAATGCTGGCAAATTGTTGAAGCTTTTAATAAAGGTCAAGTTTCTTGGTCTAGAAGGCAACTTCACGGTTTAAATGTTAAACAAACCGGGGATGAGCAATCTAAACGTAGAAAGGATGACCTGCAGATAATATTAAGTGAAAAGAAAATCTCTATGGTTAATAGAGGTGATTATTATGAGAGTGTAGGCTTACCTGCTTCTTATTTTGAATGGAAGCGTATTTCTGCTAACGCTACTAGTGAGTGTTGTAAAGACCCAAGAAGGATGGTTATATATCTTGCTGAAGAAGCTAATGTTGATGAACTTCTAAGAGATATAAATAAGCAACCAAATTTTGAATGGGGAGAAACCTTTTGTACTCTTAAAGATGGTAATGTGAGAATCTATACTAATGGTTTATTTGATGTACCTGAAGTTAGATTATCTTATTATAGACAACCAAGAAGAATTGAAATTGCTGGTTGTGTAGATCCTTATACTCAAACTACAACTGTCACAGATGTAGAATGTGAGTTTAAAGATGATATAATAGAATTACTAGTTGATGAAGCTGCTAAGATATTAGCAGGAGATATTGAATCCTTTAATCAAGTTCAAACTGCATCAGGTCAAGTAGAAGGAAATAACTAAAGATGTTGTTGCAGATGAGAAAAGAATTAAGTATATTATTAATAGGTAGCATAGGCTACTAATGTTTGTTTAATTAAAATTTATAAAAAATGGCGTATTTTAATCATGCCTTTCAAAAATGCTTCCTTGGTACAGGGGTAACTGTAGCAGAAGGATCTTCTGCAGCAGCTGAGCCAGGAACAACTGATGGGTTTATTACAAGTTCAGGGTCATCTACTGCTAGATTAGCAGATACAAGATTGGGACCTGGATATTTTGGTATGTATAGTAAAGATACATACTTATCACTATCTAACGCAGATTTGTCTGCTGCAGGTTGCTGCCCACTAGTTCTTGCTTCAGCTTCATTGAAGTCTAATGATAAGCAAGGACCTTTTCACGGTGGTTACCAAGAGTCTAACAAATCTAAGTATATCAACCCTAGGTTGATTAGAGAGTTTTACCGTGTAGATGAGTGTACTGCTCAACAACACATTGTACATGTTGGTTCTACTAACTTTACTGTTGGTGGTGCTGCTTTAACTATTACTTTAGGAGTAGTTGGTGGAACAGGTTATGTTACTGCAACTGATGTACCTACTACTGGTGGTACTGGATCAGGTTTAACTGTTGATATTACAGCTGTTGGTGGAGATGTTACTGTAGCTGCTATTAACAATCCTGGATCTGGATATACTGCAGCTGATGTAGTTAGAATTGTACAGGGTGGTGGAGCATCTGATGATGAAACTTTTATTGTAGATACTGTAGATGCTGCTGATGCTCATTGCTGTAAAGCTTTTATGTGTGGTGAAACTTACTACATGGAGTTTGAAGTAAAAGGATCTCCAGCTTTACGTTTTGCTAATCACAACCTTTATCAGACTTTCCAAGCTGATGGTGGATGTTGTGCAACTGAAGTACCTGCTGAAGTAGATTCAACTTTAATCTATATCCAATGGGCTACGCAAATTGTAGAGAGTGAGTATCTTAAAGATTTCATTCAAGTAGTTGTATTTGATGAATCAGGTAATCCTTGGTTTGCAACTGCTGCTTTAGCTGAAGCTGCTGGATGGCCAGCTACTCAGATTTGGTCTAACTACGTATCTGCAGGTCACACTGATGGTGATTGTGGTGGTATGAGACTAATGGGAGCTTATGTTGATACAGTATTTGGTAACTGTTCATTCGAAGTAAGTGATCACTTTGAGAAAGAACCTATTAAGATTCTTGCTTCTGAAGTTGATTATAAAGGAGATCCTTGTGCATTCACTGGTCTTTGTGTTGTTGAAGAATGTCCTCCTTTACAAGGGATGGGTTATGGAGAAACTGTTGTTAGAGACTTGATTGTATCTGAAAGCTATCTTCAAAACTTCTTTGCAAGTAACAGTCAAAGAATCCGTGAGATTACTCAAGGTGATGATATCTTAAACTCTGTAACAAGAGGTAACTTGTATACTCGTTACTATATCTTACACAGTGTTCCAAGATTTAACAATCCAACTGGAACATTTGATAATGATCAATACATGTTAGAAGTTATTACTAACGGTACCAATGCAGCCTTTGAAACTTTCATGGATACTTGGTTAACTGGATGTGGTGACGGATGTGCATCTCTAGAAACTCAAGCGTGTACTCCTTGTACTCCACTTGATCTTCCAGTGGCACCCTAATATAACATAGATAATTAATACTAAAAAGGGGGAGTGAGGTTAATATCTCCTTCCCCTTTTTTTAATACTATTAATAATGGCTCAGCACGTTTTAAGTTTAGAAGCTCCAGATACAATGAACTTATGTCAACTAAGATTAGTTGATACAAGTATTTATAATACGGATGTGGCTGTAAAATGCCCTATCCTAGAAGTAACTCTACCTGGGTTTACTTCACCTGTGCAATTTGGAGAAGATAAAGTATCTCCGGGATTTATACTAAATCTTACAGCATGTGATTTAGAAGTTCAAACTTCTGGTTGTGGTACAGAATTTAGTAGCCTTGCCGATGGTATATATATTATAAAATGGAGTGTTTCTCCTAATGATAAAGTATACGTAGAATATAATCATTTACGTATAACAAAAGCTCTTAAGACTTACGAGTCTATTCTATGTGATTTAGATATAGGAGCTTGTGATCCAGATGCTATTCTGGAAAAGAAACTAAAAGATTTACATCAAATAAAAATGTATCTTGATGCAGCTAAAGCAAAAGTTGAGACTTGCCATGAACCTAACCAAGGTATGGCTCTTTACAACTATGCTGTTGGCAGATTAGATAAGTTTGAATGTAAAACCTGCCAGAATTGGTAGAAAAATTAAAACCAACAAAATGAGTATTTGTACTAATTGTAAGTCTAGGTTATCCTGCGGTTGTCAAAAAAGAACTGCTAAAGATGGTAAGTCTTGTTGTAATGGGTGTGTGCATGGATATAATGCAACCATTCAAATAAAGCAGCAAAAAAACACTACTGTTAAAGCACCTTCTAATATAACAACTATATATAAAGGACCTGGAACACAGCTATAAAATAAACAATGGCTACAAGAACATATGTTGTAGGTGGTAACAGAGGAGTTAGAAGACTTGATGATTTAACTGGCTCTTGGCAAAGTGTTAACGTTGATGTTGCTCCTGTTACGCAAGCTTTGGATCTTTATGATGTAATGACAGATCCTAATGATCCTAACAAAGTTTTTGTAGTTGGGTCTAGATTTATTGATTCAGGTTTACTAGGTCTCTATTACTCTACTGATGGTGGAGTAAATTGGCAACAACCAGCCTCTGGTGATATAATATCTACAGCTTGTTCAAGTTCTGTATTCTATGAAGTATGGGTTGTTGACTCTAATACAATCTATATATGTGGGGATTACGGTAATGTTCTAAAGTCTACAGATGGAGGGGTTACTTTCAATCTTACAACAACATGCCCTGGTACTAGCTGTAATGATGTAAGAATTACTATAGCTGCTATACATTTCCCTAATGCTTTAAACGGTGCTGTCTGTTATAGTAATACTGGATCTCCTTCAGTACAAAATATTTCTGTAACAAGTAATGGAGGCGTTAGCTGGACTAACTATGAAGTAACTACTAATTTTGCAGGTACTCTAGAAGGCTTAGGTATACATATGTCTTCTGATTTTCAGACTATTACAGCATTACATAGAAACAGAATCATAAGAAGTACTGATGGTGGAAC
>Ga0255040_10000419_pt1 | contig 11043 bp, 20 predicted proteins | sample BC1_12_2_MG_FD_181711 | JGI IMG/M metagenome (GOLD analysis project Ga0255040, IMG submission 181711) | Seawater microbial communities from Strait of Georgia, British Columbia, Canada - BC1_12_2 | ecosystem: Environmental > Aquatic > Marine > Strait | place: Canada: British Columbia | collected... | reverse complement strand
GGTTTCGGAGTTTTCAGAGTAGAGGCGCTTTGATTTGTTTATGGGTATTTCCCAAGAGTCTTTCATCTGGTCTCTCTTTTTGTCTAATGAGATATTATTAAAGCATGTTATTATAGGCTAATCAACATACTTTTCAGTTGGTTTCATGGTTTTCTTTTACCTCGATGTCAGAGAATTCAAACTCAGTTTTGTACTTTCGGTTGAAATAGAACAGCGCTTCACGATAAAGGGTCTCATCGAGACCCCTACCGTCTTCTGTCATCCAACCGACATAGCCCCTCACGAACTCGTTCAGGTCTTGCTTCGTCATAGGATGCCTATTGCTATCAAAGCCGCAATCAGATCATTTTCAGGTTCCTTTTCAGGTTCCTTTTCAGGTTCCTTTTCAGGTTCCTTTGACTGGGATGATGTATTCGAGTCTTTTGAGATAGGTAACAAAGCCTTTTCCTCCGATTCGGTGTCCGAATTTGTCACGATGATTGCCACTGGCCTGACTGAGTTGCTCCTCTGTTAGTTTTCCATCAGGCGATCTCAAGAGAGCGTCTCGAACAATTCGCCATGTTTTAAGGTTGTTTTCTAAAGACATTGCTTCTTTCTTAGTGGTATTTATTTCGTATTTCATCGGCTTTACCCTCTATTGCTTTCTTTCCAATGTGATTGGTGACTACGAAAAGGATCAGACACCCAAAAACAAACAGGCCGTTAAGCCCCAGATGCCAATCCAACCATACAATAATGCCCGTATAGACGACAAAGAGGAATCTTGCTACCCATCGAAGTCGTTTTATGTGCTTCGGTTCTTCAAACTGATTCATTGGTTTTCCTCACTATGTCCTGCCACAAATCAAAATTATCAAAGTTCTGCCTCTTCAAACAAAATAGACAGATCCTTAGATCAGGTCTGTTGGCTTCATCATCTGGAAACTTATAGTGCCAGACATGGAATCCCAAACGACAACGAACCGGCTTTGAAATCAGTCCGATCTCTATGTCGTACCACTTTCTCTTCAGTCTTCTGAAGCTCACGACCACTCTCCTTCTTCTTTTTTCGCTTCTTTGGTAAGCTCACGCAGTTCAAAAGCCAATCGAAGATCTCTGTCCTGCTCGGTACACATGTCGCATTGGTCTTCAAACATTTCTGACGCAAACATGATGCCACAAGTCCTGCACTTCACTTTTGGTGGTTCTTTCGGCTTCTTTTTGTTGCCCGTTTGACTGTTTTCAATCAGATCAAGCGCTCTTGACCTCATCTCTTGGGCGTTTCTGTATTTACTCATTGTCTTTTCCTTTCTTTGCCATCTCCTCTTCCCAATAGAGCAAGCGTTTTCCGCTTAACTCCTTCTTGCCATAGAATGTTTTAGCAAGATAAATGCCGAAATCGATGTTTTCGTTATCATTATGCTCTTTATCGACCAGTTCATAGACCATCATGCCGTCTTCCAGGCATTGCAGCTTCTCCTCCTTGGAGAAATCCACATAGCCTTCCTCGTCGGACTCTTCATTGATGATTGTCACCATTCCTCTGGCGATATCAACGAGATCTGAGAAGGAGAATGGCCGCCCTATGCGCTGAAAGTAGCGTTCAATGGCGTGCTCTGAGTAGGCTACGGGTAGCGCATGATGACTGGATTTGCACTTTCTACCGTTCAGCTTTGTACCCATGACGTAATAGCATCGGTCGATTGATTCCGACAGCAGATAAGCGCCGTAAACGTTCTTGTTGGTTTCACTCATGCTGATGAGATACTCACCGGCCATTGCTTTGAGTGAGTTTTTTGCGTCCCGCATCCAGCGCTTCTTGGATTTGGTCCTTCTTGAGGTGAGTCTTGAGAGATCTGCCTCTCTTTGCTTTGATGCCTCTCGTTCCATTCTTTTTCTGAGACCTCTTGAAAGGCTCTCATTGATGATGCCATCGACTTTTAGCGTTTCCACCTATTTGTCTCCTCTGATTTAACGTCACAAGATACAAATTATGACGTCAAATCAGTGGTGAGTCAAGTAACAAATAATCAAAAGTGAAAGCGCCACTCAAGACTTCCACCGCTAAGCTCATCATTCGGCACGACAAACACGGTGAAATTGTCCTGCTTATGATGATAGGAGTAAGCCCACCATGCGAAAGCGCCTGCTGTGACAGCAACCAATCCAACCGCTACCCATGTGTCCACAGGTTCCTTTTCCACCTCCTCATGACAGTGGTAATCCTGCTTATTCAGGGAGTTGACATAGTGACAGCCAGAGCTATCCGTCTGTACTGTGTCATGCGCATAAGTGGCTGCTGCGTAAATAAGAATGACAAAGAAGGCGAGCAGTATGTAAAGCCTGATGAGGTTCTTCATGGCGTCTCTCTCATGTAATTTCAAGAGACTATAATAATCTGACAATCAAGGGGAAGCAATAGCGCTGCAATCAGCAATGAGATCAGCAGTTGGTAGGAAAAATCGACGCTCTGTAATGCGTTCTAAGCGATGCCCATGAAGTCCTAATACACTTGTATAGCTTGGAAAAGCGTCGCTCACAGAGCATTTATTCCGGGCATAAAAAAGCGCCCCTGGAGAGCGCGAGAGACTAGACGCCGAAGCATCTGGCTGTAGGTGAATTCTACACAACTGGTTCCGAATGTAAACTCATGAATTGCTCTTTGGTCTTCCTGAGTGCGACATGATCTGGATTGACACACAGGCGGTTCTCACAGGAATGCATCAGATGCATCCCCCTTGGAATATCTCGAACGTATCGCTGATAGCCGTATCGATGCGCCAAAACACAGTTTCCGTCGAACCAGAACAGTCCGTAGCCGCTTGTCGTGCGTGATCCAGTCCAGATTTGGCAGTCATCAACTTTCTTGATTTTGCCGTCAAATCGATCATTTGCCGACTCAACGTATGCTTCTGAGGCCATTTGCCTATCTCCAATCAGACGTAAAAAGGCCCGGAGGATCACTCCGGGCAGACGAGACGTTCTTTACGCTGCGGCAGCAGCAGGATTGTTGGCATTCCAAACTGCGTAGTAAACACTGTCTTCGTTCAGGTGAAACGCTCCATTCACGAAGTCTGCAATTCCAAGGATCGGCAGCAGTGTCTTCATCTGTCCAGATTGCGCTGCTACGGTTCCTTTTCCGTAACTCTTGACTCCGTTAAGGCTCGCAGAAGCGTACACTTGCTGGAGACGAGCCATCGAGAGGGTTCCGTCCTCTGAATCTCGCAACTGCTGCATGGCGATCTGCGTGTAAACGCTGACTTTGTTGCGGTTTCCGAGCACGTATGATGCGAACTCAGGCGCTTTCTCGCAGCGCACTTTGAGTGGCAGCTCGTCCAGTTTGGCGAAGAAATCGTCTTCTTCGGTCTTCACGCCCGATGTGCTCAGCTCCAGCGATTGCTCCATCTTTCCGCCGACAACGCTACTCCAAGCTTCATGCCCGATGCGCGTCTTTGCTTTTGCAGGTCCACGCTTTCCTTTGGTTTTCACTTCTTTGTTAGAAGCAATGACGGCTTCCAGCGACGGAGTGATCGGATCAGGACTGGCTTCGGTCTGATCCTCGTAGATCTTGGCTTTTTCTTCTTCCGCTTCTACGGCTTCGAGCGCTTCCTCCAATACTTCATCAGAGACGGCTTCTGGAGCGGCTTCCTCCAGCGAATCCAGCTCGACAAGCGCCGATAACGCATCGTCGGACAACTCAGCGGGTTCTTCTGGAGCGGCTCCAATCGGAGCAGCAGGCGCCAGATCGTCAAGCAGCGAATCAAGATCAACTTCTTCGTTGGTTACAACTTCGTTGGTTTGAGTGTTCATAGTTTCTAGCCTCATATGTAGTTTAATTTCGTTTTGTGTCTCAAGCGACAAAGCTATTATTGCAACAGATCAGCGGCACATCAAGCATTTATTTAATCAATTATCGAATAATTTTAAATAAAAAAGCGACCGAAGTCGCTTTGTATACCACAGTGTACTTAGTTCCTCACACTGCGAAGGTTTGGCTTCCTTCTCTTAACCGCTCTCATGTCGTAGCCTAGAGCAAACAGCACCTTTGACATGGTGTCTATGCGAGGAGAATGCGTTATGCCGTACTTCCACTTCTCGATGGTGCTCAATCCAACTTTGGAAGCCGACGACAGCTCTTTTGTGCCAGCTTGATTTAATTGCCAGAGATGTCTCAGTATCACCCTGAACACTTCGAATTCGCTGGATACTTCATTAAATTGCCTAGTTTCTTTTGCCATGATTAAACGTCTCTCGGTTTTATTAATCGGTACTCAACCCCATTTATAACAGCTTCCTCACTTCCAGCCCAGCTTTCACGGACCCTTATAGCGTTTTCGACCATAAATAGAGGATGATTCCGGTACTTTTCTGCTCTTAGAGTGCGCGTATGCCCTCTTCTAAAATGTTTTATTGGGCTTCGATGTGTACCTCCTTGATGCTCTCTGCTTTCTTTGGTTGTTGGAAATCTGTTCAGGAATCGAATTGAAACCAAGTCCTGACGAAGCCAAGGACGTTTCTTGTGGATTGTCTTTGGCTTTACGCCTGTATTCTTCTCTGAGACAGGATAAACACCGTTATCTTCGATCCACTTCGACAACATGGCGATCCAGTAGCATCTGGATTGAAACGCCGCAATTATGACCTCTCGATTCTTTTGGCTTTCTTCAATGTGTCTAACAACTCGCTTGTGAGCGCCTTCGTCATCGTCAGTTTCAAACATGGGATTGACGAAAAGCTCTGGGTTTTTTCCAGCAACAATGCCGACAGATATGATGTAATCGAAGTCATCTGGTGATTCTTCATTATCGAAGAAACTATCCATCAATATGGCGCCTTTTATCTTGTCGTCCTTGTAGACCCTTAGAATGAAATAGTCGCTGTCAAATCGGTAAAGCGCAATAGGAATAGACTGGAGCCAGTCTTTCATCCGCTTTTCTGCTTTTTGAGGGCCGAGTTCTTCCTCGTTTATCTCGATATAGTTCTCTTCAATTCGAATGCCAACGCTTTCACAGTCATCTTGGTCGATGCTGATCAATGGAATTGAAGCGATGTGATTTGCGGCTTCAATTCCGTATTTTTTGGAGATGGATTTCAGAAATCGGTGATCACCTCTGTGTTTCATCTTTTCGTCTCTTTTCGTGTTGAAGAGACATATTATTCAATAATTAGAGGCAATTCAACATTTATTATAGACAAATAAAAACCCCTCATGTCTCACGACATTAGGGGTTTCGTCGTCGCAGCATAGAGGTTGGGGGCAACTATGCTTCAGGCACTATAGCTAATTTTTTTCTTTGCCACCACCAAAGCGATACATAAGTTTGTCCGCCGTATCTCTAGCTTCAGAGAATGAGGAGCTGTATTTGCCAAAGATCAGCGCATAAAACAGCTGGTCAAGCAAAGAGAAGGCCAATAATCCCATATAAGCGACATACAGCGCAGTATGGTAAAAGAACAGGAAAACATCCAATAACAGTGACAGCACTATCTGTGACGGCATCGCTATAAATGGTCTCACTGCCCAAGCGAAGTTGTGAAGCCAGATGTGAAGCGTCATCTTACGCATTTCAAGCCAATTGAACGGGTTTTTAGTTTCTTGCATGGTCTAATCTCTCTATTTTAAGGTAGTGTGTAAAAACCGGTCTCAATGCCCTTCCAGAAGCAATTTGCGGTGATATCGACATCATATTCCGCAGCGTGCGCTTTGGCTGGATCGTATTCAAAGCCTAACGCAAAGGCCAATTCAGACAACTTGGGCCATTTGCCCATTGGAGTTGCTTTTATGCCATTCTTCATCGTACAGAAGGTGTCCACCTTCATCAGATCCCTCATGTCATACATTTCTGTCTCTCGTAGCTCATGGATGATGAACGGCACATCGAACTCTGAATTGTGCGCAACAATTACATCGGTCAACTTTATTATGCCGAATAGCTTCGATGAGGTGCCCTCAAAGAATGGCTCATATTTGAGGTCCAACAGTGAAATACCATGCACGTTCTGAGCGCCCCGATCTATAGATCTTTTGGGATTGAAGCGCTGAACGTAGGTCTTTCCGATTTGCTTGTGCGTTTTGCCCCTATCGTGCGTCACATCGACGCGAGCGGCTACTTCAATGATTTTGTGCCCGTCTTCTGGCGATATGCCAGTAGTTTCTATATCCAGTGTCGTGATCACTTGTCTTGTCATGTATTGGCCCTAGCTTAATGAGTGATATGCGGAGCGGTTTACTGAACACCGTCGTCAGATGGGTTTCTTGATTCCAATTCGACGATTGACTCTGCGGTTGCATCTGGTGACTCATAGTTAGGCACTCTCACATTCAGGATGGCACGAAGATACTCGATTCCACTGAATGGTATCGCATATCCGCCATCTTCGAACTCTATCAAAAGTCCTTTTTCTACAAGATTAGCCATCGTCTCTTTGTTGAAAACAATTGGCTGATAATCTCTAGCAAAAAACAACAAGGCGCTCAAATCTTCGAAGTCGATGTCAGCGTCGGCTAGTTCTTCTTCGAATCCAATAATTTTATCCATGGTTAGTCTCTCTCGTTTAATAAGGTCGTCTTCGGTCACTTTGCTTTCATCTCTTTCCATATTGCCTGATGAATGTCATCATCAATAAGACCCGACACAGCTTGATTCAACACGGAGAAGCCGAAGCGATAGACTTCCGGTGTGATCTGCTTGGTGTTTTTCAAGTCTATCAGCCACTCGCAAGTCTCTAAGGTCTTGCGTTCGATCTCGTCTCTTTCTGATGGTACTTCCATTGTTGTCTCCTTTGCTTTCAAGAGACTATATTAAAGCACTTTATCAAAGGCTGATCAATGATTAATCAATTATTATTTGTCTGCCTTATCTTTTTCTTTTTCCTCTCCCTCCAAGTAAAGATCGAGCCAGCAACAACTGTATGTGCAGAATCTGGCTTCTTCATCCAGATAAAACACCACCCACCCTCTTTTCTTCAGATATTTCGCCATCATTCGCTCAATCAATGCAAAACCTCCTTGCCAACCAAATTGCAGGCATTCTCATATGACTTCCTCATTGCGTAGCTAAGTGCCAACTCTCTATCCTTGATATCAACCAGATCTCGTCTGATGAAGTAAGTTTGAGCCTGACACCGAGCATCTTGCATCAAGCCGATAAGCAGCGTGTTGTACATCTCCATATAAGGCTTATTTATCGAGCCTGTCCTTTTTCGGGGATCAAGTACGACATCTATGCCGGGTTGGACTAAGACAACGACCCCGAACATCCGATTCGTCGATTCGAAGCACCGTGCAATGTAATCATCGAACAGAGCGGCCTCATAGTCATCTTCGCCAACTAGCTGATTGATGTCTGCCATGACATAAGCTGCACAGTCCAGCGGCGTCCGATCAGAGATAAACGGGTATTTAACCGACAAATCCGCAATCATCTGATCCAATACCAAATCCTGAATTGTCATTCTCAAGCCAAATGACATGGGCTTTGAAGGATCTATGTTCATTCGTTCAAACACCTGTGATGTGGTTGTCTGAACAAATCTTAGATGTGATTCTTCTGAAAAGTGCCTTGCTAATGTCGTTTTTCCGCTTCTGGATGCGCCTGACAGTCCAATGGTCATATTATTGTGTCTCTTTAGTTATTTATAGCCTTAGTGCTCTTTTCATGTTTGGCTTCTTGTAATCTGGGCCTTTCATGATTTTTCCGTCGTCTCTGTAAATAGGACGACCATCTTCACCCAATTTGCTCATATTGGAGGTATGCACGTAGTCCATACACCGATCTGCATCAATACCCATCACAACAGCGAGTCCATTGACGACAACCAGCAGATCCGTTATTTCCTTGGCCAAATTAGCAAGATCGAGGTCATTGAACGCATCATCATCAACTTCGGTCATTAAAATATCCGAAACACCCAATACTTTTGACTGCACGATAGAAAGGCGATTGTTTTCAGAGTCTCCACCCATAGCGCCAATAACTTCGCCCAATTCTTCAAGAATCAGATTGATTCGAAGACGCAGCACTCTTGGTGAAACATCTGTAGACGGTCTGTAGTTCACAGGATGGCCAAAAACTTCATGGAACTCTTGGATCATTTCGTAGGTTGTTGCCATGCTTAATTGCCCTTCTTCTTCATGATGTCGATTAGTTTACCTATCACGTACTCTCTTTCTTCTTCTGTAGCGGTTGGAATGGTTGATTTTATCGCGCCACAGTATATTTCAATGGCGTAGCTTTTGGCAGAGACTATTGTGGTTATATCGTAAAAAGACACAATAATGAAGCTGCCCATTTCTTTGTTAAAGATCTGAACATGACCTATGTCATTCAACTCTTCTATTTTGAACCGACATTCGTTCTCTTCGATAACACCTGTCTTTATGTAGTTCAGGAAAGTGTACGCTAAGCCATCTCCAACTTTCTCCACTGATTTGGTCAATGTGAACTGAGTTGACATCAATTGGAAGAAATCAGGATTAATGAAGGTGTCTGCTTCTTTATGAGAGGCATCGATATGAGTAACGAAAGCTCTGTTTATATAAGGCAAGGATTGAGAATACACACCGCTTCCGCCGATAATAGAGATTTTGTTGATTTCTTCCTTGTCGCAAAGGCTATCTGCCAACTCCAAGGCACCTTCCATTGTGTCTTCGAAGTATAGGTTTGGTACGTTTTCCCACCCAAACAGATCTGCATAGTTACTCTCATTGGTCAGAACAATGTGAGTCCTTCCTTTCAGCATACGTGGCAGACTTTCAAATGTTTTTCTGCCCATAATCAGCACAGATCCTGCCGTTAAGTGTGCGAAACGGCGCTGATCATCAGAGATTCTGTAAAGTAATTCGCCTTTGTGCCCAATCCCTCTGTTGTTGTCGTAGGCTGCAATCAAAAATACAGATCTGCCTTCTGTAATTGACATCATGACCAGTCCCCATATCCACTTTCGGCATAAGCTTTAATTCTTGCCTGTTTTTCCAAAATTAAATCCTCCCGATTTCTTTAGCTCCATCTCCCCTTTCCCTCTTTCTCTTGAAGGTCAGATATGATCATATCAATTTCGATTTCTTCTTCGGTCATTTCCTGATGTCGCTCGTCATAGTCCGCTTCATCAGGGCAAATGCCTTTACTGGCTTTGCATTTCACATCAACAAAATAGGTAATAAAGCCCTCTGAATCACCAAAGTTTTCAACACCCCATGATGCTTTAACACTCATATGTGGACAGACAAGACAAGTTGGGTCGACAAGATCTGTGATGGTCGGATCTGTCTTTGACATGAAGCTAACCAATGACAAAGACTCTTCAACGAATTCATGCCAGTCTTCCTGATCTTCGGCTGTCTCCAACTTGCAGTCGCCAAGTATGTCTTTAACTCTTATCATACAATTTCGCCATTGTGACTAGACCATTGAAGTCATCTGTCTTTATGCCAGCTGCTATTGCACCAATGCTATCTGCAATGTGCTCATTCTTATTGCCAAAGCCTCCTTTCCCTCTGAACCAGTCAAGATCTGGGAACTTGTGTGTTGCCCATGTGATCATGTCCTTCTTGCTTGCTGTCTTTTTGCCACACGCAGCTAACTTCACTTCTGACGGCATGACTTGTATAAGCGGTTGCAGTATGCAAGATAGATAGCCGACGCATAAGCCATACGAAGCCATTGCGCGAGCACTTTGACTTCCAACAGGTATTTCAACAAAGACAACATCTGCCTGCTTAACGAACGGCGCAAGACAGTCTCTGTGGTTTCGAATTCTTTCCAGGTCATCGGAGTTTTTCCTGATTCGTTTGTCTGTACTTGGTGGCGACTCGCTAAGCCCAATGTGTTTAATATCGTAGGTATTACTTTCAATGTAGTATTCTCCAAATGCAAAGCCGAAATTATTTAATGATGGATCTATACCCAATATAATCATGTGATTACCAGATAGTTACGAAAATCTACCAAAATCAGGGTCTTCTATGTACTTTACAGCTAGAGTCGGCTTCTCTTCTGATATCGGATCAATGAATGTGATGGTGCTAAGAAACAATTTAAGGTTTTCGTCGTTTTCAAAATACCTTTTCCATCTGTGCATCTTGACGTCTAACCATGCAACTCGTCTGTTTTTCTCAGAGTAATCAACAAGAAGCTCTTTTACTGGCGTAAATCGACCATAAATATAACGCTCATTGCTTGAAAGCTTGGCGTCTTTGAGACTAACAACGACTCCAGCCGGAATAGGAAGCGTTCTGTATCCAAGATCGGTGTGGACTACAGTCATCGTGGTGTTCTTAACTTTCAAATCTATGGTCCTGACACCATTCACATGACTTGAGTCAAATTCGCCCTTCTTTTCTACCCAGTAACGACAAACATCATTCCAACTATCAGCCATCTAATGCAGTCCCTTTTATCTTTGAGAAGCCCGATTCTTTGACAATCGTCACTTCATTCTTTATCCATGAGGCTAAATCGTTGTGAGAGACAACAAGTACGGTGCCTTTCTCATGAGCCTTCATCTCAAGAATGTGCATTAGGCGCTCAAGTCCTGCATCATCTAAGGCGTCATCAATTTCGTCACAGAATACGAATTCTAACGGCTTTGCTGCCCTGCTTGATACTAAATCTTGCAGTGCCAATGCACAGGACAGTCTGACTTTGCGCTTTTCACCCCCAGATAAGCCCTTAAATGACTTTGCGCCCGTCAATGACTCGACATCAATACAAAACTTCTCTCGCAACTCACCCGATTTGGTCTTAGATATTGTGTTCCATAAAGCCGAAACATTTCCGTCTGTGAGACACGATAAATATTCGGCAGTTCGTGCATTGAGAAACGGGGTTACTGTATCGAGAATATGCGCTCTAACACCCGAAGATGAGTAGACGTTTAATGCTTCATTTGACAATGACACCCTTTCTTGAGATATAATTAGGTCTTTAGAAATGTTAGCCCGAGACAAATTTATGTCCGTTAGCTTGGTCTCTTGAGATTTGAGTGATTTGGCTAGAGGATTGGACTCCTCCTTTAAGGCTTTGGCGCTTCTAATATCGTCCGCTATCGAAGATTTGATGGCTT
>Ga0255040_10000418_pt1 | contig 11067 bp, 9 predicted proteins | sample BC1_12_2_MG_FD_181711 | JGI IMG/M metagenome (GOLD analysis project Ga0255040, IMG submission 181711) | Seawater microbial communities from Strait of Georgia, British Columbia, Canada - BC1_12_2 | ecosystem: Environmental > Aquatic > Marine > Strait | place: Canada: British Columbia | collected... | reverse complement strand
CGCCGTGGCCGAATTGATACCGCTGCCGCGGGATCTTCGCGAACAGGGGCTGCAGCGTTATGGCTTCCACGGTCTCTCCTACGAGTACATCGCCTCGGTCCTGCCACAGGTGGCGCCGGAGATCGCCGCAGGACGCGTGCTCGTGGCGCATCTCGGCAGCGGCGCCAGCATCTGCGCCCTGAATGACGGCAGGAGTGTCGACAGTTCATTGGGATTCACGGGTCTCGACGGGCTGTGCATGGGCAGCAGGCCGGGCGGGCTGGATCCGGGCGTGGTGCTGTACCTGTTTCAGCAACTGGGTCTGAGCGCGCACGAGGTCGAGGACGTTCTCTACCGAAAGTCGGGGCTGCTCGGCATATCGGGCATCAGCAACGACATGCGCGCTCTGCTCGGCAACGACGAACCCGCGGCGCGGCTGGCCGTGGATTACTTCGTTTACCGCGCTGCGAAGGAAATCGGCGCCCTGACCGCGGCGCTCGGCGGACTCGACGGGCTGGTGTTCACGGCGGGCATTGGGGAGAACTCCGCTGAGGTTCGCCGGCGAATCTGCGAGGCCTGTTCCTGGCTGGGTGTCCACCTCGATACGGAGGCCAACGAAGCGTGTGGTCCACGCATTACCACTCGCGACAGCGAAGTATCCGCATGGGTGATCCCCACCGATGAGGAACTGATGATCGCCCGGCACACGACCGCCCAACTGGATGCGGGTGGCTAATCGTCGCTGAGCTTCGCGCGAACCCTAGAGATCGATCTTGCGCCGGATCTGGCCGCGCGAGATCGCAGCGCGTCCGACACGCTGGATAGCGAGGGCGAAGGCGGCGGTCCTCATGTCTGTTCGACGCTCCTTGGCCATCGCGCGCACCTCGGTATAAGCGCGGCTCATTGTTTTAGCGAGCTCCTCGCGCACACGGTCCAGCTCCCAACGGTACTGTTGGATATTTTGCGCCCACTCGAAATAGCTCACTGTTACACCGCCGGCATTTGCCAGGATATCGGGGATGATATTGACTCCGCGCTTCAGCAGAATCTCGTCCGCCTCGGGCGTGGTCGGGGCGTTCGCGGCCTCGGCGATCAAGGAGGCCCTTACCTCGCCAGCGTTGTCCGCCGTCAGCACGTCTTCGATCGCGGCCGGGATAAGGACGTCGCAATCCCAGGTCAGGACGGCAGCAGGATCGATCTCGTCGGCCTCGGCGAAGCCCTTCACGGTGCGGTGCTCGCGCGTCCATTCCGCAAGCGCTTCGACATCAAGTCCATCGGCGCGGGAAACCCCGCCGAGGTGATCGCCGACAGCGACGATCTTTGCTCCCCAACCGGCCAGCGTCGTCGCGGCGAAGCTCCCGACGTTGCCGAAACCCTGGATGGCGACCGTGATTCCTTCCGGCGTACGCCCCTCCTCTTCCAAAGCGGCGACGACGACGTGCGCCACGCCGCGACCGGTCGCTTCCTCTCGACCGTCGGACCCGAAGAGGTGCAGCGGTTTCCCGGTGACGACCGCGGGTGAGAAACCCTCGAATTTCGAGTACTCGTCCATGATCCAGGCCATCACCGACCCATCCGTATTCATGTCGGGAGCCGGGATGTCGACTGTCGGTCCGATCACGTCCTTTATTTGCGTGACGAACTGACGCGTCATGTTATTCACGTCGATCGACTCCATCTCGTTCGGATCGCAATCGATGCCGCCCTTCGCCCCGCCGAAGGGGACGCCGACGACGGCGGTCTTCCAGGTCATGAGGCTCGCCAGGGCTACGGCGTGGTCCTCGTCCATCGCGGGGTGATAGCGCAGGCCTCCCTTGTAGGGGCCGCGCCGGTTGTTGTGCTGTGCGCGATAACCGATGTGATGATGGATCGTCCCGTCCGCACCCTCGAAGGCGAGCTCCGCCTTCACGATGCGGTTAGGCGTCAGGAGAATCGAGCGCAGTTTCTGTTCAAGGTCAAAAATATCTGCGGCGCGGTGGAAATAGCGTTGGCTGGCTTCGAGCATGACTCTTCCTCCCTGGGAACTAGCCATTACAGAAGTCCTCCCAGTCAACGGGACCTGACAGGAATTCTTGGCAAAAAACTAATTAATTACTGTACGACCGGATTGCTTGCCTTCCATTCCAGGTAAGCCCCATCGTACACCTTCACATTTTCGTAGCCGAGGACGCTCTCAAAGGCAGTAAAAGAGACGGCTCCCCGGACACTGGTTCGACAGTAAAAGATGACTTCCTTTTCCGGTGTAATTCCATTGGCAGTAGCGATGGCTGCCAGTTCGGAGGCTTCTTTAAAAGTCCCGGTTTCGGTAAGCAAATCTGTGTAATTGAGACTTATCGCTCCGGCGATGTGGCCTTCACTGTTCTTCGCTGTCCCCTCAAATTCGGCGGGTGTACGCACGTCTACCAGGACCACATTCGGATCGTCTTTATGATCCCTGACATGGTCGGTGGATGCGAACAGTTCGGATTTCGGATTTGGGATGAAGGTCACTGGAACCACCTCGGTGGGTGTGGTGACCAAAAGCAGTCCGGCTTTGTCCCAGACGTCCATATCCTTGTGCAGCACCCTGACATTCTCAGCACCCACGTGCTTCAGAATCCAGTGAATACGGGAGGAATACAACTGTGATCCGCCGTCATAGATCACGATATTGCTGTCTCTGGCAACACCTTTGTTGCCAAAAATATCCGACAATTCACCCAGGCACTTGATCAGGCCCGGAACACCGCCTTCCCGATAGAGGCTGGCGTGGTTAATGTTTACAGCGCCTTCGAGATGACCCGCGTCGTACTTGTCGGATTTGCTGGCATCGATGATTACCAGTTCTTCGTCATTGTCCATCAGCATTTTCAGTTCTTGCGCCGAGATGATATCCGCTTGTACCAATGGCGCAGCAACGAAAAATACCGCCAGCAACGTAATGACAGATTTTATGGTTCTCATTTCAACTGGACCTATGTTGGCAATAGTGGACTGAATACAATCTGGAACTACATCAGGAACATGCCGGTATCCACATTCGGATTAGACTTTTCGAAACGAAGGATAGAATTTTCTATCGACCTCGCTCAGAGACTCCCGACCTGGTGAATGTAGACCAGGTTGGACAGACTACTCTGTTCCTGGCGAACGGAGTATACGTAGATTATCGAATCGCCCAGGCCGGCCCAACCCTCGGCCTGGACCAGGACGTCGGTTCTTTTCAGAAACTCCGCAGGATCGGCCGGCTCGTCCATCGACACCGGTTTCACGCCGTGCAGCAACTGTACACGCCGCAGCAAGTCCGGCTTGCTGCAACAGGCCAGGATGGGAATGCCCAGGCGACTCTGGGACAGGTGAATGACGGCGTCGTCGAACTCGGCCCATAACACAACCAACCTTGCGTCCAGCCCTCGGGTCATCGATGCGACACCATGCGCCAGCGCCGCGGCCTGAGTCTCTTTTTCGCGAGGCGTGCTGACCGTCGCCGTCTGGCTTCTCCGGAAATCGTTGGTGCGGGTCGCCACCCGGTTCATCATTCGCACCGCTTCGACCGGCCACTGGCCTACAGCAGTCTCACCTGACAACATCACCACGTCGGCCCCATCAATGATCGCGTTGGCCACGTCGCTGACCTCGGCGCGGGTCGGGTTTGGCGCTGCGATCATGCTCTCGAGCATCTGTGTCGCGACAATGACCGGCCTGCCATGCTCGTGGCAGCGCCGGATCAGCTGTTTCTGGATGACCGGTACGTCGGCCACGTCCATTTCGACACCGAGATCACCGCGCGCCACCATGATGAATTCCGATTCGAGGATGATGCCCTCGAGGTCGTCGAGCGCCTGCGGCTTTTCGATCTTGCTGATTACGGGAATCGGTGGGCGCTCGCCGGGTTCATTCGTCGTGTCGCCTTTGTGCTGCCGTCCACCCGGTACGCCGAGCTGTCGCAGAAAGTCCCTGAGCTGCGCGACGTCGGTACACGATCGCACGAAACTCAGGGCCAGGAAATCGACGCCATGCTCGACTGCGAACCGGGCGCATTCCCGATCCCTGTCGGTCAGGGCGGGAGTCGAAAGCTCGGTATCGGGCAGGTTGATGCCCTTGCGAGACGTCACGGTGCCGCCGTGTAACACCTCGCAGAGCAGCCGTCGAGCCTCGCCGTAGCCCTCGTGGCCAATGCACGTCAGGCTGACTTTGCCATCATCGAGAAGCACCCGCTGACCGGGCTGCACCTCGTCCACGAGGTCGGAGTAGGTGGTCGAGAACACTGCCGGCTCGCCCTCGGCGGGTGCAACTGCAAGCATGTCTGTCTTGCTGAATTCGACCCGGGTCCCGGTGGCAAGCGTGACACCGCCGTCAACCACCTGACCCAGGCGCATCTTCGGCCCGCACAGGTCGCCGACCACGGCGATTGGTTCGCCGACGCGCTCCGAGGCCGCCCGCACGTTAGCCAGTGTCACCGCGTGTTCTTCGAGAGTCCCGTGTGAAAAGTTGATGCGAAAAGCGCGGGCACCGGCTGCGATCATGCTTTCGATACTGTCTATGGATCCGCTGGCCGGGCCGAGCGTGGCCAGGATCTTGGTGAAGAGCAGTCCGGTTCCCGGTTCAGTAGCCACCCGGGTACGCCTGCCAGGTTTTCGAGCTTGTTTATGGGGTCCCATTGTGAGGTCTCTGCAATTATTGTCCTGAGTACCGGACCACAGACTTGTTGCGTGAGTTCTGCGTGATTGCGTTATGCATCGTTTCGCACTGTGATGCAAATTAAGCAGCGGACGCCCTGGTAGCCAGATGCCTACCTTCGGAACAAACGTATTGAAACAAGCGCACCGCAGTTCGATAGTCGTCTGGCTGGTCACATTGGAGGTCAACATGAACACGAATCAAACGGACAACAAGATCTGGCCCCGCCGCGACGTGTTGGTGGCATCGGCGGCCCTGCTCGCGGGCGGGGTTTCCGGGAGCGCCGCGACTGCCGCCTCTCAGGCGGCGAATTCCGAACCTTCCTTCGAGGCGATACCACTTCCATGGCCATGGACGACTCTCGATCCACTGGAAGCCGGGCGGCGCGCGTATCGTTCTTACAAGGACCGGACAAAGGGCCGCGGCGGCTGCGGCACGGCGTCTTTTCTGAGCATGCTTAGTTTACTGAAGGAGGAGGTTGGACATCCGTGGACAACGCTGCCCGATATGATGATGGCTCATGCTGCGTCAGGCTTTGGTGGTCACGGCACCCTGTGCGGTGCACTGGCCGGCGCCTCCACGATTATCAACATGGTGACATTCGGCGAGGAGCGCGACCACATCCTGCAGAACAACCAGATCGTCGACCGGCTGTTCTGGTGGTACGCCGAGCAGGAATTCCCGCCCAAGCGATTCGACGACATTTCGCCGATTCCCGATCAGATACAGGTTAAAGCGATGTCGCCGCTTTGCCATACATCTGTGTCGAAATGGGTACACGAGGCAGGCGTAGAAATTAAAACTGAAGACAAGATTGAACGTTGCGCAAAGGTGGCAGGTGAAGTGGCCTATACGGTGACGCTCGCACTGAACGAATTTTTCGCAGGTAACTGGGTTGCACCGTCCTGGAATCAGTCAGATGAGACTGAGCATTGCATCAGATGCCATGGGCCCGCCACCGAAACCCAAAGGGCGCGTAAGTGGGACCAGCAGGGGCACATGGAGTGCATGATGTGTCACGAGGACCACGACTAGGGCGCGAACGAAAGACCGTTGCCGGCCGAAAGACGACGTTCATTCTGTTACTGAATTTGTTCGTGTTTCGGCCATCTCCGAATCGATCTCCTTGAGTGCCTCAACGTCTGCCTGAAACCTGACTTCGCACAGCCACTTGAACCTGTTCAGGATGTTCGCTGTCACTCGATTATGGATGCGCTCCCAGGCTGTGTTGACGATGTGAGTGTCCGGCCAGTTCTTCTTGCCGTAGAAGTTGAAGCCGACCACCATGAAGACCTGTGACTGCTCTGTCTCTCCCATTTCATCGATCGACGAGCGCACATAATTACAAAACACTCCCACTGGATAGCCGCCGCTGCATTCGTAGAGCAGGTACCTCGCATTATCGAGCTCAGACGGGTTCGGCACACGCTGCGTTTTGACCGCCTTCATTGTAAAAAGCGGGACGACGTTCAAGCCGAATAGGTCGTACTTGAGCCCGAGAAGCCTCTTCTTTCGGCCGAGCAGGAAGACATGCAAGTGTTCAAAACCTTCGTCGACCGGTTCAAGGGTCGCGATGTGTCCAGGCCAGCAACGCCGCACTGCGTCCCAGTCCATGAGCTCCTCAAAAACATAGCTGGCTGGGGCAGCGATGCCGATTTTGTGGATATTCAGAATCGCGTACTCGGAGACACTGAGTCCCAGGCGTTGCCTGATACGATGCCCGTAGTCCTCTCGCCCCGCATCAGACTTGGAGTCCATCAGCGTTGGGATGGTCGGCCGGTGAAGCGCGAATCGCCGGATATCGGAAAGGAGTGCGCGACTCCGCTTCGGAAGTCTGTCAGGTTCGCCCCTATTGTGTTGGGCCTTTGCGTGCTCAGTCACGAGGTGTAAATAGCAGTCGTTCGGAAAAGCTCGTCGTGCCGATTGTATTACGTTTTCCGGCCGCTGCAGGATGATCTCTCACCGGCGTCCCTTTATCGACAAGCATTTCGGGATACGTGTGGTATCTTGGTTGATACGTTTCCGGACAGGCTGAATTGAAATGACAGACGACCTGAATCCGCAGTGGGAACGGCACTTCGAGACCATCGCAGATGAGCTTCTGCATATGGCTATTGCCTGCGGCGTGCGATTACGTGAACCCGGCGTGATCGAACGGGTTCTTAAGAATGACGCGTCGGTATGCAGACGAAAGGATGAGCAAAGTTTCCGTAAAATGCGTAGCGTGCTCGTGGCCTACTACACCTCCATTGGTAAAGCCGTCGACCGCATCGGGCCGGAGGAGACAAAAAAGATCGTAGAGCTAATCACTGAGAAAAAGAAGAAGCTCAGGGACGCTGCTGGCAGTTAAGGTACTGTAGACAGCAGCGATTGGCTCACATCAGCTGCCATTCGCGTCAGGCAGATTGGGGCGTGAACGGACGCAGTTCGTCCTGACCTTGCTGCACGATGCCGCAGCTCGCTTCCGGTAACTCATTCCACGCACCGGCGAGGTCCCCAAGCGGCTCCGAGACAACCAGCCGCGACTCGGCAGATAGCTTGTGCACCACGGGGTGGTCCGGGTATTGGGCGCGTAGTGTATCGACGGCCGTACTGTAAAAAAGCGATCGGGAATTGCGCTCGCTGGAGTAACGGAAGGCCCATACGCTGTCACCGTCGGTTGTAGCAATCGTCATCATGATCGGGTGCTCGACTCCGTGCGCATGCCCGGTTGCCTCGATAAAGCCAACTGCACGTGCGACGGCTGACGGCGGATCGTCTTCCAGGCCCATGCTCAGCGCCAGGTAGAAAAACAACTCCGTGTCGGTGGAACCCTCGATCATCGGGTATAGCGAGGGATCGACGGCGAACGCCAGGTCGCGCTTGACCGAATTGAATTCTCGTATCACGCCGTTGTGCATCCATAGCCAGCGGCCATACCGGAACGGGTGACAGTTGGTTTGCTGGACCGCACTGCCGGTCGAGGCGCGGATATGGGCGAACACCAGTGGTGAAGTCAGGTGCTGCGCCAATTCTCTGAGGTTGTGATCATTCCACGCCGGCTCGGTGCTGTGGAAGACTCCGGGCGTATCCTCAGCGCCGTACCAGCCGATGCCGAACCCATCTCCGTTAGTGGTCGTCGCGCCGAGTTTGGAATGCAGGCTCTGATCAATTAGTGAGTGCTCAGGTTTGAGCAGGAATTCCTCGAGCAGGATGGGAGACCCTGAGTAAGCAAGCCATCGACACATTTCCTATCCTCCGATCAGGTCAAAATCGCCACTCGAAGGTGATTGTACCCCCTTCGTTTTCGGGGTCTTCCCCCGGAGCCAGGAACTCCTTCTTGACGGTATCGGTCGTTTTCCAGAATGACATGCGGAGCGCCCACTTCGGGTACTCCAGGTTCAGTACCAGGAACCCCTGGGCAACGAAGTCTTCAGATTCGATCGTGTTCAGTTCGGTCCATGGATTGTCATCCACGAACGTATTGCCTTCATGTGGCATGTTGACGGCAAGCCCGGTCCCACGCGCGATGAGCGACACGTAGAAGGCGGTCCTGCTGCCCGAGGGGAGCGAAGCCTGGTAATGCAGGCCGTGCCCAATCGGGTCAGGGACATAGGTGAAACCCTGCGGCAGGCGACCGAACCGCATCTCTACGGCCAGCTCGCCGTAAGTAATCAAGTTTGAAAGGCCACCGTTAAATGCCAGTGCAGTGTCGAAACTGTGACTTCTCCAGATCTTGCGCTTCCTGGTGTAGAAAAGACTGAGGACCGGTTCGTTGTCGAGCTGGTTGTCCCAGCCCTGTGGATGCGCTCCCGGGGTAATCTTGTGGGCCGCTTTCTGCGCGTCCTCGGCAAACGACGCCGGGCCCACTACGCCGACCAGCCAACCGAAGCCCGTCATGCGCCGGTCGTCAAATGCGATGAAGGAACTCGACCACGCCAGCATGCCCATGTACGGAACGGCATCAAGAATCAGGTCGGGGTTCTCTTTTTCCTCCGGCGTTTGCATGTTCTGTCCGAGTGACCAGGCCTCTCGGTAATTCAGGCCGTCCGAGTTCGGCAGGAAAACGCGAGCAAGCGTCTTACCGAAAGCAGCAGTGCCACCTGTCTCCTCGAGACTCGAGGCGATAGGGCTGTGCCTTTGCAGCGCAAAGCCGTTCGTGAACTGGTTGTCGGAATCGACGACTGCGTCATTCGCGAACTCGAATCGCCAGGTTGATGACTGCTCGAGATTCTGCGTTTCCTGCGCGCAAACGCTGCCCATGCCAGCCAACATGAGTATCAAAACCAGCGCCGCATAATCCGGTGCCAGCGCTCTCTTGCGAGCGACATTTGACATCCCCCCCCCTTCGTCTGCTATCCCCTAATTTTAGTTGGTACTTTCGGGATTCACTGGCCGTTGTAAGTAAATTCCGTTGGTGCGCAACGCTGGCCTGAAGCTATGATGGTACTTGCGTGTACGTATGGCCGATATCCGATTTACGACAGTTTTGATTGCGGTTGCTTGCGGGCGTATGACCCTACGTTAGTATTCAAGACAGAGGTGCAAACAGATGACTAGACGAGAAGTGTTTTTTGTATCAACGGCACTCGCGGTACTTGGATTGGGCGTTCCCGTAAGCACTATTGCGCAGGCCGTCGACACGCGGTGTCTTACCGAGGTTCTCGCTGACGCCAACGATTCGACGACAGTCGGCGAGCTCCGCGCGTTATGTAGCGAGCGACCGGCCGGTGATGAACCCGCGGAAGCCGCAGAAGTGGTGCCCGTCTATGAGCAAAGCGTACTCGCAGAGCGCCTGGCGTACGAGGATGCGGAAAAAGACCGGCCGTTCATGATTACCGCGCATCAGCCGAGCTTCTTACTGGCATCGACGTACGATCCGAACATCGATCCGTTCCTGCCGCTAGACCCTACCGCAGTGCTGGAAGATAACGAGATGGTGTTTCAGCTCAGCATCAAAGCGCCGATCTGGCGGAACATGTTCGGCAGTGACATCGACGGCTACTTCGGCTATACGACGAAGTCTTACTGGCAATTGTTTAACGACGATTTCTCGGCACCGTTTCGGGAAACCAACTACCAACCTGAACTCTTCGTGCGCAAAGTCACCAATCGCGATCTCCTCGGCGTCGGCGTCCTCGGTTGGGACCTCGGCTTCAACCATGAGTCGAATGGTCGCGCGGAACCGTTGTCGCGCAGTTGGAATCGGGTGATGGGCAGGGTCGGGCTCGGGTTGACCGACAATCTGACATTTTTCGCCCGCGCCTGGTGGCGGATACCCGAGGATGAGGAGGACGACGATAATCCGCACATGTACCGGTATTACGGCTACGGCGACGTCCGTGCGGTCTGGACGCCGAATCGCAATACCTTCACCGCATTACTGCGACCGGGTACGCAAGAATTCAGCTATGAGGTGACCTGGAGCTATCCGATCAGCCGGGTATTCCGAATCTATGCGCTTTACTACAACGGCTATGGCGAAAGCCTGATCGATTACAATTTCAAGAGCGAGCGTTTTGCCATCGGCATCGCGCTGAACGACTTCCTGCACAGACAGTAGGACAACAGTCTCGGACGATTGAGAGGCGACGATAAACGAACGGGCAGTCGACAACAAGAACTCGGCGCAAGGGCTTGTGCCTCGCCGGAGTTCTTGTTGTCGTCTCAAAAATGCCTGACTAGAACGGCCGACCGAGGTAAAGATAGAATGCGCTTTTGCCACCCTCCGCGAGACCGCCGGCCAGGTATACTGGGCCGACAAACGTATCCGCGCCGATAAACAACGAACCCGCCGCAAGTGTGTTGTTCAGCTTGACCTCGTCAGTGGTTTGCCAGGCATTGCCCAGTTCAAGGGAACCACCAATATATAGGGAGGCCTCCAGGAACCCGCGAAATGGATTCGTGTGCAGATTGCGATACAGAATGGCACGACCAACAGCCGTATGACGGCCGGTCAACTCATCCCGCTGAAACCCCGACAACTGGAACAGCCCGCCCGTGAACAGCAGATTCTGAACACCGGCCACGTCCTCAAGCTGGGATTGCAGAGTGAATCCGCCAATGAACGTGTTCGCGCCCCAGGTTTTGGCGAAACCTGCATTCGTCGTCACGATGTCAACATCGAAACTCGCGCCGACGGACTCGCGTTGCCCCGTCCAGCCGAGGGATGCTCTCGCGCCTCGTTTGGGGAAGTACACGTTGTCATACGTATCGAAGACAGCGCTCGCCGTATAACCACCGATATCGAACTTGCCCGACGGGATGTTGCTGCCTATGTTTGATTCAGTCTTGCCGCTCCCATACAGGACCCCAGCGGCGATTTGCCCCGAGTTGCCGAAGATGCGGCCGACTTTAACCTGCCCAACGGTTTCCTCGACACGCGCCTGGCCGATAATTTCTCCGGCTACGAACGAATTGAGATTGCGTTCCATGAAGCCGCCACCCACA
>Ga0255040_10000416_pt1 | contig 11088 bp, 10 predicted proteins | sample BC1_12_2_MG_FD_181711 | JGI IMG/M metagenome (GOLD analysis project Ga0255040, IMG submission 181711) | Seawater microbial communities from Strait of Georgia, British Columbia, Canada - BC1_12_2 | ecosystem: Environmental > Aquatic > Marine > Strait | place: Canada: British Columbia | collected... | reverse complement strand
ACAGCAGCGGAAGAAATTAAATTTTTCTTCAAGCCGGAGGAAATCTGCGACCGTACCCGGTAGCCAAACCGGTAATATGGAGCCTGAAATATGGGCATAGACATGAACAAGCAAACCAATCTGCTTAATCTGGATCGGCAATCCATGGAGGCTTATTTTACCGACATGGGGGAAAAACCATTTCGCGCAGGCCAGGTTCTCAAGTGGATTTATCAATACGGCACCACCGACTTCTCGGAGATGACAACTTTAAGTAAAGCACTCCGCGAAAAGTTATCGGACGTTGCCCGGATTGAACTCCCTAAAATTATCTCCGAACAAATATCGAAAGACGGCACCCGCAAGTGGTTGCTCCAGCTTGATACTAACAACAGTATAGAAACCGTATTCATTCCAGAAAAAGACAGAGGCACTTTATGTGTATCTTCCCAGGTGGGTTGTGCATTGGACTGCACCTTCTGTTCTACTGGAAAACAGGGGTTTAATCGCAACTTGTCTAGCGGAGAAATAATCGGTCAATTATTGATTGCCAGCAGGGCACTCGGAGTCTACGAACATGGAAACCGTACCATCAGTAATATCGTCATGATGGGAATGGGTGAGCCGATGCTCAACTATGACAATGTCGTCAGCGCCATGAGCCTGATGACAGAGGACAATGCTTTTGGACTTTCGAGAAAACGAGTCACTCTGAGTACTTCGGGTCTGGTACCGGCAATTGATAAACTCGCAAAAGCAAGTAACGTCAGTCTTGCTATTTCATTACACGCGGCCAATGATGAGCTACGCAACACGCTGGTACCCATTAACAAGAGCTATCCACTTGCGGAATTAATGGCGGCCTGTAAAAGGTACGCAAAAACCCAGGCTGGGGATACGATCACATTCGAATATGTTATGCTTGACGGCATAAATGATAGTGAGGCCGAGGCTCGTATGCTTGTTAAGCTAATGAATGGAATCCCCGCAAAGATTAACCTGATCCCATTCAATCCGTTCCCTGGAACAGATTACAAATGTTCCAGCACAGTCACCATTAACAAATTCCGGGACATTTTAATCAAGGGCGGCCTGTTTACAATTACTCGCAAGACCCGCGGCAAAGATATAGACGCAGCCTGTGGTCAGTTGGTCGGCAAGGTGATGGCCCGTGCAAAAAAACATCAACATCATTGATTGGAAAATAAATTATGAGAAAAATTGCTCTCATTTATCTTGTTATCACTTGTCTAGGCTTGACTGGATGTACTCCGACGACTGGCGGATCAGGCACAAGTTCAGAAACCGTTCGGCCAACGGCCACAACTAACGAAATTACGAGGCTTAATCTTAAGCTGGGTATCGAGTACTTAAAAAGAGGCGAATACGAAAAAGCACTGGATAAATTACAAAAGGCACAGGAATCAGATAAAAACTATCCGCCTACATACAATACACTGGGAGTTTTATACCAACAACTTGGAGACAAAGTAAAAGCAGAAGGTTTTTTCAAGAAGGCCCTTAGCTTAAATAGCTCGGATGCTTCCACCCTGAATAATTACGGTCAATTCCTTTGCCAGGAAACCCGCTTTGATGAAGCTGAGGCAACTTTCCTGAAAGCTGCACATAATCCATTATATTCGACACCGGAAATTGCACTTTCGAACGCCGGTACCTGTGCATTGACCGAAGGCAAGCTAGATGTCGCCGAAACACATTTTAGAAATGCACTTGAAATAAATCCCAGGGTCGCAGTTGCCCTGATACAAATGGCACAGATTTCATATACAACTGCCAACTACCTGTCGGCAAGGGCCTATTTACAACGATACCTTGAAATAAGTGCACATACAGCAAAAAGTCTCTGGCTCGGTATCAATATAGAAACAGAGCTCGGTGATAAAAATGCACTCTCGAGCTACGAACTATTGCTGAAAAATAAATTTCCGAATAGCAAGGAAGCAGGCTTGTTAAAAGACAGTTTGGCCAGATAAGTAATGTTAAAATATATAAACGATGATGAAGATCAGCTGGAAAACAGTATAAAACTTGGGGGCTTGCTCACCAGGGCCAGAGAAAAGTTGGAGCTATCTCAGAAAGAGATTGCGTCCAGACTCAATCTGAAGGAAGAAATTATTGCAGCACTGGATGCCAATGACTTCGATAAATTACCTGCTCCAACCTATGTAAGGGGATATATCAGAAGTTATGCACGTGCTGTCAACCTGGATGCAGATAATCTCATCAAAATTTTCCAGGGCATGGCCGACGCACCGCCGGAAATTCTTCCTGATGTTAAACCTAAGGTTCAGGCAAGCAGTAAAGATACACCAGTAAAGGCAATGACCTATCTAATTACTTTCACATTAATGATATTGATCATTGCCTGGTGGCAAGGACAAAATATTGTTGATACTGATTTCTTCTTAAACAAGGTTAAAACCAGCGAGGGGGGCGAATACCCGGGTGGCTTTACCTACACCTATAACATCGTTACACATCCAGAAATGCTGACCGTGCCTATAGTCGAAAACTCTGAACACATGTCTGAAAACATGGAAGAAACAGATTCTCCGGATATTTTAAAATTGCCTGAAACCCCTAATCTGGAGTCATATAAACTTAAGTCCAGCGATCAGTTATCAATAGATGAATTATCAAACCTGAGTGCTCAAACAAACTCGGACACCTTGAAAATGGAATTAACGGCTGAATCCTGGATTGAAGTCTATGACGCCCTGGGAAAGAAGCTCTATATTAACCTTGCAAAACCCGGAGAAAAAATTAGTTTAACGGGCACCCTCCCCCTGTCCGTCAAAATTGGTAACGCCAGGGCCGTTTCTGTCAACTTCAATGGCAAAGCCTTCGATACCGGCAAATATACCAAAGCGGGTGTTGCCCGTTTTCTGCTTGAATAATTTTTAGCATAATTATAAATTAAAGCGTCAGCCTGCACCCATTATCCCCAGAGAATTCCCCAGAGTTCCGTTAACCGGAGTTGGCTCTCCTACCCACACATAATGACTCATATTTATTGACACGCTGGTATAATGACACCCTAAATTTATTATGGCCCACACAAAACTCAAAATAATTCATTTCCCGGGAGAACTCATTGTCTGAGAAGTTACAAGCCATACGCGGCATGTCTGACATATTGCCAGAGGAATCTTGTCGCTGGCAGTACGTTGAAAGAAAAATCACACAGATCCTGAATAACTACGGTTATCAGGAAATCCGTTTACCCATTCTTGAAAAAACTGAATTATTCGCTCGCTCTATTGGCGAGCAGACAGATATTGTTTCAAAGGAAATGTACAGCTTTGAAGATCGTAATGGCGATAGCCTGACCCTACGGCCGGAAGCAACAGCAAGCTGTGTAAGAGCCGGGCTCGAACACGGCTTATTCCACAACCAGACACAAAAACTCTGGTATATGGGCTCCATGTTCAGACATGAAAGACCACAAAAAGGCAGGCAAAGACAATTTCACCAGATCGGTGTCGAGGCATTTGGCTTTGATGGCCCGGATATCGATGCTGAACTCATCATATTGTGCGCGCGCTTGTGGCGCGAACTGGGACTCAAGGATATTAGTCTGCAATTAAATTCACTGGGTACCGTACAAGCAAGAAATAAATATCGTCAAATACTGATCGATTATTTTTCAAAAGTTGAAGATCAACTGGATACAGATAACCGTCGTAGACTCCACACCAATCCGTTACGTATTCTGGACAGTAAAAATCCGCAGATGCAGGAATTGATTAACGCTGCACCGCTGATGAAGGATCATCTGGACGCGGAGTCAAGGACCCACTTTGACCAGTTACAACACATACTGAATGAGGCCGGGATTGATTATGAGATCAATCCGCGACTTGTACGTGGCCTGGACTACTATGGACAAACCGTATTTGAATGGGTCACTGATCAACTAGGCGCTCAAGGCACTGTTTGTGCAGGTGGCCGTTACAATGGGCTCGTCGAGCACTTTGGTGGCAAACCTGTGCCTGCCTGCGGCTTTGCACTGGGGTTGGAACGTTTGATGTCGCTGATTGAAACCAATGGCTGTGACATAGAAAAGCAGCCACTACATGCTTATTTAATCCTCTCTGCTGAAGATGAAGTCATTGCTGCCGGTATGAAACTTGCCGAGTCATTACGTGATCAGCTACCTCAACTCAGGCTCATTACCCATTGTGGCGGAGGAAGTTTTAAGAATCAGTTCAAGCGCGCTGATAAATCCGGTGCACTATTTGGGCTAATCCTCGGTAGCGAAGAACTGGAAAACCAGACCATAGGCCTCAAGTCATTGAGGGACAAATCTGAACAGGAAACTGTCTCGTGGAGCAAAATCGGCGAAATTTTGTCAAAAAACATTCAATAGCCATTTGAAGAGGCCATTGCATGATGTACAAAGCATCTTTATTATCCGGCAGCTAAGTTTATTAATCCCCTTGTTAAGGAGTGAATTTTGGAAGGTTACAGAACAGATGAAGAACAGGTCGAACACCTGAAAAGATGGTGGGACGAGAATGGTAAATCGATCATTGGTGGTATCGCCATCGGTCTGATCGCAATATTCGGCTGGCGAGGCTGGCAAGACCATCTTGTGACACAGGGAGAAAATGCCTCCGATCTCTACGAGCACATGATAGTTGATATCGGCAAGAATAAAGAAAGCCACGTAGGAGAAGTAACTCAGCAGTTAAGTGAAGATTACAAATCAACACCTTACTCAACCTTTGCAGCACTACTACATGCACGTGAAGCCGTTGAGAAAAATGATATTGATGCTGCTAAAACTCATCTTCAGTGGGTTCTAGATAATACAGACAGTGATGAATTCAGACATCTTGCCAGGTTACGTCTATCACGCTTGTTACTGGAAGAAGGTGATAAAGAGTTTGCATTGTCTTTAATAGAAAACGTCGATGAGGGGAAATTTGCATCAAGCTATCATGAACTACGTGGTGATATATTGTTACAGCAAGGTGACTCAAAGGCTGCTCAGGATGCCTACACGCAAGCGCTGTTAACTCAGAATAGCATTCGAGGCAATCAATCTGTCGTGCAAATGAAGCTGGATGATCTGGGAACTAATCAACCCTGATGAGATCAACCACCCGTTTTCTTTTTACCATTTCAATAATAATTTTGTTATCGGGATGTGGCAGTACCAAAAGTTTTTTAAAAAATATGACTGGGTCAGGTACGGATAATACTGAACCACCAACACCTTTAGTTGAATTAGAGACACTCGCCGAGATTATCGAACTATGGTCTAAAAATACTGGCGAGGGTTCCTCCAAACAGTTTCTCAAGCTCACCCCCTCTCATAGTCAGGGCAAAGTGTTTGTTGCAGATGCCCGTGGAAATCTGGCATGTCTCGATGCTAATAATGGCAATACCCTTTGGAAAAATGATGTAGACCTGACCATTTCTGGCGGACCAGGCACCAACGAAAAACTAACCCTGATTGGGTCTGATGAAGGTGACGTACTGGCATATGCAAGCGAAAGCGGAGAATTCATATGGCAAGCCAAGGTCTCGAGTGAAATATTAGCAGCTCCTCAGGAAGCGAATGATATCGTTATTGTGCGTACCATTGACGGGAGAATTTTTGGCCTCGGCGCAAATGATGGAAGCCGTCTTTGGATCTATGAGCGCACTATGCCTGCATTGACCTTACGCGGCACCAGTAACCCGGTCATCACAGGAGATGTTGTGATTGCTGGTTTTGATGGTGGTCGACTATCCGCGATCGAATTGTTCACCGGTAAATTAATTTGGGAAACAAGCATATCTCTCTCATCCGGTCGTTCGCAATTGGAAAGAATGGTTGATATTGATTCTGACCCTGTAATCATAGGTAATGATATCTATGTGGCAACTTATCAGGGACGCTTTGCCTCAGTTGCCCTGGAAACTGGGCGTATTACCTGGACCCGGGATATATCATCCTACGCAGGTTTCACCTCTGATGGAAAAATTATCTATATTACGGATGACCAAAGTCATGTCTGGGCCCTGGATAGAGCAACTGGCAATTCAATATGGAAGCAGGAAAATTTATATGCCAGACAGGCAACGGCACCTGCCACCATTGGCAATCTTGTTGTTGTGGGGGATCTGGAAGGATATTTACACTGGATGGACAAGGACAATGGTCAATTCGTTGCTCGTACACAGATTTCAAAAAGCGCAATCATAGCGCCTCCTGTTGCTGTTGAAGATGTCGTCTACGCATACAGTAGCGATGGAACACTGAGTGCGTATACCTCACATTAGGCCAGGAAGACAGATATCAGATATGAAGTCCGTTATTGCCATCGTTGGCCGTCCCAACGTCGGTAAATCTACCTTATTTAATTTTCTTACACGTAGTCGAAATGCACTTGTCGCTGATCGGCCCGGAGTGACACGTGATCGCCAATATGGATTTGGCAATTATCAAGGTCGTGAATTTATTCTGGTTGATACCGGTGGTTTAGGCCGAAACGATAAAGATTCAGAAAATATTTCCAATTTGATATCTGATCAATCTCTACGCGCAATAGAAGAGGCGGATGTGCTGATATGGCTGGTTGATGGGCGTGATGGCCTGACTGCAGAAGATGAACATCTGGCCGAAATATTACGCCCAATGTGTGACCATATCTTTTTATCCGCTAACAAAACAGAAGGGCTTGATACGGATATTGTCCTGTCAGATTTTCACCGCTTCGGTTTTAACGAACCCTCGGCCATCTCGGCGAAACGTGGTGATGGTGTCAGCCATCTAATGGATGAAGTTATCAAGCAGTTACCTATTGAGTCAGATAATGAAGGTCTGTTAGAACATGGTTTACGTATCACTGTGCTTGGTCGGCCCAATGTTGGGAAATCTACACTGACCAATAGAATTCTTGGCGAAGAACGCATGCTCACCTTCGATCAACCAGGAACTACCCGCGACAGTATAGCCATTCCTTTTGAGCGCGACGGAATACCTTACACACTGATTGATACAGCCGGCATAAGGAGGCGCTCAAAGATTAATGATGCTATTGAGAAATTTAGTGTCGTTAAATCACTGCAGGCAATTGATAGCACACAAATTGTTGTTCTTGTGCTGGATGCACATGAAGCTGTCACCGAACAGGATGCCACCTTGCTTGGGCTAATTGCTGATAGCGGCAAAGCATTAATTATCGCTGTAAATAAATGGGATGGCCTGGAGATATCAGAAAGAACCAGAATAAAGGCACAACTGGATCGTAAACTGGGATTTATTGATTATGCGTGTGTTCACTTTATCTCAGCACTGCATGGTAGCGGTGTTGGCAAGCTATTCGTCTCAATCAACAAGATTTCAAAATCAATTTCAATTGACCCTTCAGCTTCAAAGATAACAGCAATCTTGCAAGAGGCAACACAGGCCCATTCACCACCTTTGGTGCGTGGTAGACGCATCAAGCTACGATACGCGCACATAGGCGGGCATGATCCAATACGAATTATTGTACATGGCAACCAGACCGATCGTGTACCAGAATCCTACAAACGCTATCTAGCTAATCAGATGCGAAAGCAATTAAAACTGGTAGGTGCCCCTGTCCTGATTGAATTCAAGCAAGGAGAGAATCCTTATAAAAACAAGAAGAATATTCTGTCAAACAGACAAATCGGAAAACGCAGACGCTTGATGCGTCATGTAAAGAAGAATTAAGCGACCGTGGATTAATTACAACTACTGATTGCTAATCCTTCTTCGCCATCTTATCTTTGCCGTGGATTTTTGTGTAATATTTATTTGAGTAACCTGTTGTAATGTGTTTGCAACATACTCAATATACGGCTGGCGTCTCGACTAGCTGACCATTTATCTTCATCATCCAGGACAACGACTTCGGTTTTGTCACCTACACCGGTCAGGCTAAGATGATATTCCGTTCCTTCATCTTCGCCTTCCCAGAATTTAAGCTTGCTTAATAGACTCTTTTCTTCTTCACTTGTATCAGCAAAATAAAGGACCGTATAAATACCCTTTTCTTTATCTTTACTATCGATATACATTCCGGATCTACTAATTGCATCTTCCATATTTCGCCATGCTCTGGAAAATTCCTCAGGAATGGCTAAATATTCCTTATCCTCACCCGCACTCAATATCTCGGCTTTGATCACTGGATATATTGAGCTACCTGTCCGCTTTGAACCGGAAGACGATGAAGTTGAACTTGCTGTTGCAGAGACACCATAGAAATGTAGATTTAATTCACCGATTATTTGTTTTTCATATTCGTCACTACTTTCCATGCCTATCCAGTCAACATTACCCTCGCCACCTGAAATTTTTTCCTGCCTTTCACTAGAAAGAAACAAGATAAGGTTCCCTGCTGTGCCTCCCTCTTCTGAAAATATCTTGAATTTTTCTCTAAATGTCACCACATCATCAACCGTTACATCCATGTACATGGTTTCCATAACGCCTAGTTCGGCATCATCAAGGTCCAATGCGTATCCTTTTGCTAACCAGAACTCACGCAACTTCGGCCAGACAGTTAACGTTGTTCCCTGTACTGCCAACCATTTCTCATCAGCATTATCAAGCAGAGCCATTTCTGCATCTGATAACTGCCCGCCTTCGCGCATAATTTTTCTTCTTTGGAATTCTGACAACGTATTTGCGTCTTCTTCATCCGGAATAACCAGTGGGTCATTGAGAGCCTCGCTGGTTAAATCTGGTGGCACCTCCAGATCGGGGAGTGCTTTGCTCTTTTGATATCTAGTTCTGTTATCAGGCAGTACTTCATCCAGACTAGGAAGTGATCCACAACCATTGATTAAAATTGAGGTAACGAATAATAAAAATAAGTTTTTTCGTAACATAATATAAAGTTCTATAGTGCCTTTGCTTGAATTCTTCTGGTTTAAATAATATGGGCTTGCTTCATCGCATTAAAAACTGCGTCTTCCGATTTCTCTGTTAGCCAGGTTAGCGGAAGTCTGATACCTGCCTGGATCAATCCCATCTTGTGTAATGCCCACTTGGCAGGAATTGGATTAGATTCAACAAACAAATGATTGTGTAAACCGGCCAGGGTCTCGTCAATTTTAGTTGCAGCTTCACGATCACCTTTTATTGCTAATTCACACAGTTCATGCATTGCCCGGGGGGCAACATTCGCTGTGACAGAAATTACGCCATCTCCCCCTTGTAATATAAATTCTTTAGTGGTTGCATCATCGCCACTGACCAACATGAAATCATCACCACATAACGACCTGATCGTTTCAATCCGGGTTAAATCGGCCGTTGCTTCCTTAACGCCGATAATATTATCTATCTTCGACAATCTACCGATAGTCTCTGGCAGCATGTCACAGGCCGTACGTCCCGGTACATTGTATAGAATCTGCGGGATATTCACTGCTTCTGCCACTGCCTTGTAATGCAGGTATAAGCCGTCCTGTGTAGGCTTGTTGTAATAAGGTGTAACCAACAAACATGCATCCGCACCCACGTCTTTTGCGCATCGTGTTAGATGAATGGCTTCCGTTGTTGAATTTGCCCCGGTGCCGGCAATCACGGGGATTCGACCATTGACAAACTCCACCACCTGCCGAATCACTTCGCAGTGTTCTTCATTATCCAGGGTTGCAGATTCCCCCGTAGTACCAACGGCTACAATAGCATCCGTTTTATTCTTAATATGGAATTCTACCAATCCGGCCAGACTTTCTTTATCCAGCGGAGTCTCAGGAGCATTTCCTTTCTGCATTGGGGTGGCAACCGCGACCATACTACCTTGAAACATCATTTAAGTCCTTCATCTCTCTAACTACGCTATCTTCTAAAAACACCGTTAAAACCACTTTTTACACTCGCGGGACCCCATCTCACAAGCATTCCTATGGGCCGCTCAGCGGAAAGGCGGCACAGTATACTACAGCTACGCACTGACAATAAATCCGACAGATAACTATCTCTCCCGTTCCCGGGATTTTTTCCGAAAACACTGTCATATAGGCCTTGCAGAGGTGAGAGCAAAGCCGGACAATGAGGTGCAATCCATTAAAAACCATTGGATGAAATGCTGAATTACATCGTATTAACCGCTCTGGGGGAAAACCACCCTCAAATCATCGAAAAATGCACAAAAGCGATTAAAGAAAGTGGCTGTAACATTGTCGATAGCCGAGTCATCGTTCTGGGACAAGAACTTTCATTATCCATGATGCTCAGTGGTAGCTGGAATGCTGTTGCCAAGCTTGAACACATGCTGCCGACAATGAAAAAACAATTGAATGTTGATTTCCAGTTTCGACGGACAGACCCATCAGATAAAACTGGCAATGGCATGCCTTATGCCATCGAAATCGTCTCTATGGATCGCATTGGCATCGTGCATGACATCACTGATTTTCTGGTAAATAACGATATTGATATCCAGGATATGTTCACAAACACCTATAAAACGACACACAGTGGAACACCGATGTTTTCTTTACATGCCACCATTGATATTCCTGCTAATATTTCTATCTCGGTAATTCGCGGTGAATTTAATGACTTTTGTGATCGGCTAAACCTTGATGCGATAATGGAACCCGTGAAATAATCTCAATAACACACAACGATAATTTATAACAAACACAAAATGGCGCAGCTTTAATATGGCACTGGCAAAAATTGGTAAAAAAGTTACAGATATAAAATTAGCTGCTACCGGTAATCAAAACCTCCAGCTATCCGACTTCAGAGGCAAAAAAATCGTTTTATATTTCTATCCCAAAGACAGCACGCCGGGATGTACACTCGAAGGCCAGGATTTTCGCGACAATAAAAGAAAATTCAGTGCAAGGAATACTATCGTCCTTGGTATCTCCCGCGATAGCGTTAAATCACACGAGAATTTTAAAAGCAAACAATCTTTTTCTTTTGATCTGTTATCTGACCCTGATGAAAAACTATGCAAGCAATTTAATGTTATCAAGGAAAAGAATATGTATGGCAAAAAAGTCATGGGGATCGAACGCAGTACATTCCTGATAGATGAGAAGGGACTATTGATCAAAGAGTGGCGTAAGGTAAAAGTAAAGGGTCATGTCGAAGAAATC